>Ga0102592_1001810_pt1 | contig 21373 bp, 20 predicted proteins | sample AraplaCol_mMF_r2_FD_76861 | JGI IMG/M metagenome (GOLD analysis project Ga0102592, IMG submission 76861) | Arabidopsis root microbial communities from North Carolina, USA - plate scrape MF_Col_mMF_r2 (SPADES assembly) (version 2) | ecosystem: Host-associated > Plants > Roots > Endosphere...
TGAGTGAGATAACTCTCGTAATCGCTCGGCCCTCGCAGTGAATTTAGTTGCCGGGGCCCGGAGCGAATATCTGCGGACAATTAACAGCGTCTGGGCGGGCTGCCCGTGCCTTCACACTGCAGGGGTCGCAAGTTCGAAACTTGCACTTCCCACCAGAATTATCCAATCAAATCAAAGGCTTGCGAATTCACGTCGCAGGCCTTTTTTGTTTGGTGTGGAAAAAGTGTGGAAAAATGATTTTAGGCTCGCTCGTTCGATTCGTCAGGGGCATTTGCTACGCTTCCTGTTGGGCTGAGGAGGAAGCGACATTTCGATTGCGTGCGTGAGATCCTGCAGTCTCCGCGCTCGGCCTAAGCCGAGGGTCGTCAGTTCATTGCCTGCAGGGCATGGCCGGTATTTTTTTGCTTCAAGCGAGCACACGGTGCCGGAGAAGCGGCCGGTTTCCCTTCAGGCAGTCATGGGGAAGCGGGAGGATCGCTGAGGGCGGGGCGACGGTATCCGCCGAAGTCAAGGCGTGGGCAACGGCCGCAACGGGTCATAGTAACTTTCCGCGCTTGACTCGGCGAACTCGGCGAACCCCGCGAAAGTCATTCAGATGCGGTTCTAAAGCAAGACGGCCACCGCGCAGTACATGCCATGCGAGAATTCTTCCGTATTGATGTAATGGCGTCTCTGCTCAACCTCCGCCAAATCGGATCAAATTGTGCTCGGCCGGCGCGTTGAGTAGCGATCGTTCACGAGTCTTATCCTACTGATTTCGAAATGCGGAAACGGCTTGCAATGCCGTTCGCGTCGGTCGGCACTCACTCAGCGAGCAAACTGGACAAGCGGTCAATCGAGAGCGACGGAGCAGAATTGATCGCCGCTCGTGCTCCTCGAGCTGCTCGCGAAGCTGTCGAATTGACTAATCTGGTATGGGTGTGTCGGTTTAGCCCTCATCGATTGCTGGAGGCCTCGGGCACATTTTGCCAGTCGAAGCCAAGATGGACTACTATCGTCAACTATCAACTCAAGCTATCTCGGCATGACTCAAGGCGCCTCTCAAAATCCCGGTCCGGTTCAGCACGGCCACAGGTCGGGAAAGGCAACAACCAATCGGTAAGGACTTCGTGCTCCTCCCCGCTATTCAATTCGTCTCGGAGAACCCATTCGCTCAATTTTCGGTCAGCGCCAACACGGGTACGCTTGTCCTCTGGTAAAGCCGGTGCGCAAATTACGAACTACTTTGCGCAAAGGTGATTAATGCCAATGAAGTCCACTAACTACGTCACTCAACACCTTAGCGGCCGCCTCAAACCTCTCCGGCGCCCCACCGAACAGGCCTGCCAACAGCGGAGGCCATGATGAGCCTTGCCTTTTTTCGTCAGCAATGGTTCGTTCCAGTGGATTGTCGCTACCACCATAGGCTTTCCAGGCGTATCTGCCTAACGGCCCCCATCCGTGCTCACCTCGGGTCAGTTTTCCGTCGATCGCTGCGAGTGCCAGTAATACTTCGAATTCGTCAAAGGACTTGTCGTAGTTGCGACCAATGAACAATATGTCATCAAGTTTCGGCTGGAGCACTTTGTACAGATGTTCTGAGATTGGTACCCGTTTCTTCTCCAAACCCGGATAGAGGAGGAATGCGTTGCTGCGATTTAATTCCAGGACGCCATTGATTAACATGTCTAGATGAGAGGTTGAATAGCGGGAATTCACAGTGTGCCCCAATTTGCTATCGAAGATCGTGAGCAACGAATCGTAACGCCCGTTTTCGACGGCCGCAACGCCGGCGTAGTACGTTTTCAGGAGCAGCGGATAATATCGGAGGGCAAGCAGGGGAGTGTGGCCGCTCGCCATCTCAATTTGATCCGCTGAACGGGCGAAGACCTTTTCCATGAGAGACCTATGGGTTGGCTTTCCCCAGTATGCGATACATGCTGTGCTTAGCGCCAAGTCAGTCACTGCTTTTTCGTAGTGCTTAACCCTCGCGACTATTTCGGAAGGGGCGACGTCGGCATGCATACTGAAGTTTGCCAGGTCATTGGCGGCCAAGTAGCCACGAATTTCCGTAACAACGAAGTCGTGAAGTTGGATCGCAGAAGACTCTGCAGCCAGCAGGGACTTTACACGGGAAACCTTTTCGTCAGAGTCGAGGGGGCTGGAACGTTCGTCGGAATGTGGAACGATAAGCAGGCTGTCCATGTCCCTGTCCTCTTCGGCATTGTCTCCAATTACCGTTGGCGCCAACAATATGATGTCGCCGTCGCCATCGAAGTGCCCGTAGTGTGGCGTCTGATTGGAGTTCCGATCACTCGCGACTTTTCCATATACATAGCTCATCAATCCAGCTGCTGTAAGGATCCCGCTGTCATTTACGGCTTTTCCCCGAAGACCTTCCAATAAGTGGCCGGTGAAAACCGAATGGCCTGGAATTGGGCCGCCGGCATCCGCGACAACTTCATTGGCTTTGCCTGCAGTCAGCACCTGCCGTGAGAATCGAAGTAGCATGTCTTTCAGGAAGCGCGCACTCCCTGGGTGAAGGCTCCTATTGAGCGCCAGACCACCGTAGCAAGCGTCCATGATAAACAGCATGTGCTTCGCGCGGATTACTTCAGAGCCGCGTGTTAGCGCGCTCCATGGAATGAGTGAAGACAGGTCACCTGGAACCGCGTCATAGGGGACTAAGTAGCCGACATCTCCACGATAGCCGGCAACTGTGTCGCCATGTCCTGCAAAGAACACGATGATCCTCTCGTCTACATCGACATCATCCTTCGCGAGATGGTGATAGTTACGAAGAATTGCGTCCCTTGTAGCCTCATGGTCCAGTAAGCACGTGACGTTCTGTTCAGGAAAATTTAAAACCTCAATAAGCGCTCTTCTTACCTCTCGAGCATCATTCACTGCATACCCTAGCGGGTTCGTGTTTTGATATTCGTTTATACCGATTACTAGTGCGCGGCTGTTGCTGTACCTAGTTTTGAGTACATTCCGTAAGTCTACCAAGGCGTCGCCTCCGGGTTCATTGGGATAAGCAGCCGGGTGCCAACAGAGCGTCGGCACCTGCCGGGTAGCTGGACTTAGGCCTTAACAGCGAAAGGGAAGCGTGGGACGTTGCGCGGCACATCGGATTTAGGAGTCTGAGAGCCGCCACTACGCTTAACTACTAGTGGATGGGCTAGCTCATGCGCGTCACTTACAGACAATGCTGTACCGCGTGACGTGACACTTTGCTCGACCCACCCTCCGCTGACTTCCAGAAGTGCGGAGGAATAACGGCCGCCCTCACCAGGAACATCGCCGGCGCCTTGACCGATATCGCAGCTATAAAGAACCGCCAGTCCTGGGTGGCACTCCATAACTTTACGTTCGAATAGTGCGCGCGAAGCTGACGCATCTTGGTAGTGATCCATTGCCATGGCTTTGCGGACCATTGCTTCTACAAGCGATGGCTTAGCGATAACACGGCATGCATCGATGATCAGCGTCCGACGCGGTGCGCCGATCTTCAAACCGTGTTCTTCGATCTTTGTATGGCCGTTGATTTGGACCATCGTCGCCTTGTGCGCCAGAGAGTACTCACCGTGCCCGGCAAAAATCACAATGGAATAGTCAACTGATTCCAACAGCTTAATTTGGGACTGAACCGCAGATTGGGATGGGTTCTCCAGCGTCACAATTTCGTGGTCATACCATGCACCGCCTGCAAAGCTCTTCATGAAGGCACGGTAGTTCCTCATGTCGTCATAGACACCCGGAATCGTGCTGTCGGGGGCGCCAATAATTAACGCGCAACGTTTCATTCGTCCTCTCTTTCAGTGTTGGTTATTTGTGTAGCTGGTGCTTCTTTTGACGAGTCATCAAACTTTGAAATGATCGAGGTGGCAATGCGTTCGATTGCGCCAGCTGCTAGCGACACCAACAACAATAGCGGAGCTGTCTTCTCACCCTGCGCCAATGAGCCTAGTACAAGGCCGCTCTTGAAAGCGAGATATACAACGACACCCGAAATTGAGCCAATAGTGACCCGAGATGATGCCTCAAGTTTGTGGATGCGACGGCCAGCACTGGCTTTGAAATTCAGTTCGCCGCTCCGCGCGATTATCGAAAACATTGCCCCGGCGGCTCCGCTGCACGCTGCAAGCAGAACCATGAAGCCGGTCGGGCCTAGTAGGTCCGACATTCTCTCGCGCGTTAGCCAAGCCAAAATGCCGGTGATCAGGTAAAGCCCGGCACTGATGATGCCAGCGCTCAGATACCAGTCTCTCGACACTTCCTCGCTACGTTCACGGTAGTACTTACGGGCAGCCCGAATCATCTTCCTAGCCGGGCTTACTTCGCCCAAGATAACGTGTGCTCGAGCTTCGCCAAGAAGTTTGAGGTAGTGGTGCCTGATCTCGACACTATAGCCTTGGAGCATGCTGGCTTCGCATACGGAGATGTCGCCAGAGAGTTCGCTTAACTCTACCGTGAGATTTTGCGTGCGCAGTTTGGCTTCTTGGTCATACTCCGGAGTAGTTTCCCAATCAATCTGACCTTTCTTGTCAATGTGGACAATAAAGTGCTCAGTTACGCGTACGAGGAACCCTATGTCGTGGTGAGACCATTTTTCCGGATAGTCGCCTCGACCAACTTTGGGGCTGCATTCTGAGTCCTCGGTTTCGTCCGATGCTTTTGGTCCCGAGATTCTTGCGGATGTTCTCTTGCCTAAACGGAGTAGCGCGGACAAGCGCGCGACAAATGTTTCCTGACGTTGAGCTGAAAGCATGGTGGAGAAACATTTTGGTGATAGTTGGTATTTAATTATAGGGCGTTGCAAAATGGAAATCAACGCGCTATTTCCATGTATTCAAGAGTTCGGCGACCCCTTGAGAAGTGGTCCTTCTGTGTCCTGATCTGCCATGATGATCAGGGCTCAACTTAGAAGCTTGATTTTGCAGTGCGCAAACGGCTTGCCATGCCGTTCACAGAATGCCCGGTGCACTCGCCGGTCAAGCAATGGTTTTTGTGGACATTCGCTACCGTATGGCGCTCTCCGCATCTCAAGCGCTAGTAGATTTTGAATTGCAATTAACGTAATAATATATACTACTCGTCAACTAAAATTGTAGAATGGTACTTACAGATTGATGCCGTGGGATTAACATGAGCAAACCGACCTATCTTCAATTTCTCAAAGATACAGGCAAGGTGATAACAACCAATGAAGGGCAGAGCGTTCCTGTTTGGGAACTCAGCGTCCCGGACGGTGATCCGTGCTTAACAGAATGGGCGGCAAGGTTTAGGCAACACTATTGTCCAGATGTTGAGATAGATGAGATGCGGGACGGGACAGGTTTATCGCGAGCAGAGTACCTCATTAATTTCTGCTTCCCCGATTCAAGCGTAGCTCCAGGCCCCTCTGTTCGCGCCGGAGACTTCGCTGAGCTATTAATTTCCGACTTTGTCGAACATTTGCTCGGTTACTGGGTGCCAAGGGGTAAATATGGCGAGAAAGAAAGCAGAAACGAGTCTGCCAATGGGGTCGATATCCTGGGCTTTAAGGTCGTTGCAGCCAACAAACCGAGTGTCCAAGATGAGTTGCTTACCTTTGAGGTCAAAGCACAGTTTACTGACCGGGAATACCAAGGGCGCTTACAGACTGCCATTAATGACTCTGAAAAGGATTTTGTGAGGTCAGGCATCTCGCTCAACGCGTCAAAACGCCGATTTGTTAAGGACAAAGATCAGGACAAGATCAACCTGATTTCCCGGTTCCAGAATATCGCCGACCATCCGTTCATCTTGAGGTCTGGTGCTGCCGCTATGCTTTCGGGAAAGGCATATGACGAAACGAAGTTGAAGGGCACCACCACTGCTGGACATACGAACAGAAGCAATTTGCAGATGATTGTAATTAAGGGGCAAAGTCTGATGAGCTTGACGCACGCCCTCTACCAACGAGCCGCCGATGAAGCCTGAGTTCCAAAGTCAATATCTTCTGAGATTGACGCGCGCGAAGGGAAAAATGTATGAGTTCGGCATCGATGAGGCGCATCATCTCGCGATTCCGGAAGGAAAAGAACCTGCGTCACTATTTCTCCTTACCATCGGCATTCTTGGCGATTATGCTGCGGAGATCGCAGACGCTCCCGATGCCGAAATAAAGCCAACGGACGAGCTTCAATTTGCGGCAAAGTTCTTTGATGCCTATCTCGAGTCCAGGTTCAGCGAAGCCTTGCCCCACGATGTTCTGTTGTTGGCGTCGTCCGCGTATTACCTAGCCGAGCGGCCGGGCAGCAGCTTTGTCCTCGCGAAGAAGCTCAGCGTTGGTTCTACTCAGGATGCGATCGAAGAACTCCTGCGATGGTTGTTGCAAGCGAAGTGGGCGGAGCGCTTTCAACCGCACGGCCACTTCTCTGATTTGGTATCCAGTCTGGTCCAGGTGATAGCGAATCATTTCCTGTACGGTCGCCACAGGCCCGGGGACATTCATGCAGCATTCGCCCAGCTTCGTAGAGAGGTCTACGCTTGGGGAACAGCCAGAAATGTGCTCTTTGTCGATGTCGTAATCGCTGTCGCTGCCAGTCGAGTGGAGTCTTCATCGTGGGAGCTATTACCTAGATACACTCGCCTGAGTAAAGAGGTTTGGGCACCAACCATCCAGCGATCGCATTTTCCCAAGGAGTTGTGGCCGTCTCAAATCATGCTCGGCATGGAGGGGATATTCAACGGTAAATCCGGCATCGTTCAAATGCCGACCAGTGCGGGCAAAACGCGGTCGCTGGAAATTATTCTCCGCAGCGCTTTTTTGGCGGGCCGGGCAAAACTTGCTGTCGTGGTCGTTCCATTTCGTGCTCTGTGCCACGAAGTAGGGGACGCATTGCGTGAAGCTTTTTCAGGTGACAACGTAAAAGTCAATGAGTTGAGCGATGCACTGCAGATCGACTTCATGGCAGAAATCGCGGAAATTTTTGGTGGCGAGGCATCATCTACTAAATATGTGCTCGTGCTAACACCTGAGAAGTTGTTGTATGTCTTGCGTCAGCAACCTGAGCTTGCAAACCATATTGGGCAGGTTGCATACGATGAAGGCCATCAGTTCGACTCTGGTTCCCGAGGCATCGTGTATGAATTGTTGCTCACGGAAATCAAGGCGCTGATGCCCGAAGAGGTGCAGACGGTGCTTATCTCTGCTGTCATAAAAAACTCCTCTCCAGTCGCGAGCTGGCTGATCGGCGAGTCGGCGGTCGTCGTCAATGGGACGAGTCTTTTTCCGACCGCTCGCTCAGTCGCCTTCGCATCCTGGATGGAATCGACAGGACAGCTGAGGTTCTTTGATGAACAACCTGTTAAACGGGAACGGTTCGACTATTTCGTGCCACGGGTGATTGAGCAACAGGAGCTCAACAAACGAAAGGGGGAACGGAAGGCGCGCAATTTTCCTGAGAAGGGAAAAGATTCCGCAAAGGATGTTTCGCTGTACCTCGGCCTATCTGTTATCCATCAAGGGGCCGCAGCGGTCTTTTGCGGTCGTAAAGACACTGCGGAGGGAATGGCCTCACGTGTGGTCGAGGTCTACGCCCGAGATTATCAAAAAAGTCCTCCGGCAGAGTTCTCGGATACGAACGAGGTGTTGGCGATGTGTCGTCTTATCGGACAACACTTTGGAGAGGACTCCGATCAATTCAAGGCTGCTGCACTTGGGATTTACGTCCACCATGGAAGTACGCCGCATGGGCTTAGATTGTCTATCGAGCACGGAATGCAGCAAGGTTTGCTTAAATATGTAATTTGCACCTCAACTTTGGCCCAAGGGGTCAATTTGCCCATTCGTTATCTGGTCGTATCAAGCGTCTACCAAGCGGGGGAGCGAATCAAGACCCGCGATTTCTTAAATTTGATTGGACGTGCCGGTAGGGCAGGCATGCATACGGAAGGCCTGGTAATTTTTGCAGATTCAAGTGCAATGGATGACCGGGGAGGGGGCGGATGGCAATTTGATATGTCGGCGAATTTGCTTTCACCAGAAAAGTCTGAAGATACGTCCAGTTCACTGTTGGAAATCATTGCGCCGCTGCGTGACGAGACGGGCAAATTGACTCTTTCACTCGCGTCAACTTCCCTAATTGCACTATTAGTCGCATCCGACACGCAGATCAGCGACTGGGCTCATGCGAAGGCCCAAACCAACAAGCAATTTAACGGCGAGCATTTACTTAAGCAACTGAAGAAGAAGCGCATGCTGCAGAAGGCTCTTGAAAGTTACCTCATGTCGAATCGAGGTGGCGGTAGTTCTGTGGAATTCCAGGCGAGGGCGGAAGAGTTGGCTGAGTCGACACTTGCATACGCCATCGGCTCTGATTCCCAAAAAGCAGACCTCCGGGAACTGTTTCGAGTAGTCGCTGCTTATGTCGACCAATCAGCCCCCTACTTTGAGAGACAACATGTTTATGCGAAAACTCTATTGGGCGTATCGGATGCTCGCCGGGTCGATGAATGGGTTGACACGAACCGCGAGTTGTTGCTCGGACTAAGAACTAACCGTGAGTGGCTTAAGGCTACTTGGCAGCTGTTTGGTGAACTGATTGACAACCAATTCTTCCACGCAGTTCTGCCGGTTACAATGCCCTTTGAATTGGCCGAGCTATGGGTGGAAGGTACGCCCTATCGTCAGATCATTGAGATGTCCAAGTCGAGTGGCGGCACAAAGCCCTGGGGGACCACTCGCCGAGCGGTTGCGCCCCTCGACGTAATGGAGTTTGTCGAAAAGACCTTGAGTTTCGATTGCTCGCTTATTCTTTCAGCGATTGCACAATTCCTCTTCGGAAGTGATAGTCGCAGTGATGAAGGCGATAGCTTAAGACTCTTTCAAAAGGCAATGAAATATGGCATTCCAGAATGGCTTTCAATTTCTGTATTCGAGGCAGGGCTTGCTGATCGGGTGATTGCACAAGGAGTGGCTCGCGAGTTACGCGCAGCTGGCTACACGGAGCGATTTGCTGCCGAAGCATTCGCGTCCGAACGGAAGGTAATTGAAAACGCCATTACGGGATGTCCCGCTTACTTTAAGTTGGCGTTTTCGAATATTTCTTGAGGCGCGCGTGATCATGCCTGAGTTGCTGGACGTTCGGATTTCGACGGAGTGATAGCGTCGGTATGCGTCTGGAGATCGAGCGTACGATGCGGACCGACGGTGCGGCAATGAGGCCGCACTCTTGTTCATCGAACTGTTTTGTACTAGCTCAGACTTGACCGGACACCAGCTGTCAGTTGGGTTAGAGTTTTGCAAGCTTACGGCCACAAGCGGAGATTGCGTAGGTTAACTCCAGCGTCTGCTTTGCAGCATAAGCAATCGCTGGGACGGCGGTCATATCTGAGTTTTTGCAGCGCCTGAATAAATGGAGACAGTGTTGGCGTTGAGTTGCTGCATTAAGGACAAAATTTGAATCGGCGCCTTCAACACCACGGTAGCGATACGTTTGCTTTACTCGACGATAAATCATCCACTGCTATTCTTGATGCAGTTCAACGCTTTCTGCTTCGCACGCGACCGCACGTGCATCCAATGGCGGATTTGGACCGAGGCTTGGTTGCATCTGCGCTGGTCGCCGCACGTGAGAACGTGCCTGCTGTACTGCGCGAGGAAATCGTGAAATACGTCCAGACCGTACTCGAAGCCAGGACTGCCACCGACGCGAGAAAATTAGCCAAGCCAGAAGCATTGCGGCCGGCCGCAAAATCCAGACCATTGACTGAATTGCAGCGTGCAGCGCGGGCGGCTACGGCGCGCTTACTTTATTTGAGCGCATTGGATACTGGCACAGCCAACATGTCAACCAAGGCGTTATCGCGCGTGAAGTCGCAGAGTTGGAAAAGCTGGGAGCATTTCGATGTCGGTATCGCGTTGCCAGTGCGCTGTCATGCTTGCTCGCAAATGGCTTCGCTTATGCTTCGAAATTTGCACGAGAGTACCGCCTACCGCTTCCAATGCCAGGGGTGCGGACATCAGTATCGCGGCGGCAAGAATCAATCTGAAACGGGTGCCGATTGTGCCTGTTCGCTTTGCACCGAACACAAGAATAAGTTGCTGCACGAGATTGTCGAGATCATCGAGTCCTCTGGCGATTCAATGGTGCACAGGCATAGTGCTTGGTTGGCTGGCGCTTCGGGACAATTGGCGGATTGGCCGTCCGAATTGGAGATGGAGCGTGCATACAAGCTCAACAAAGATAATCTTGGCAAGGACCTCCGTGCCATTCTCTCGTTGCGCCCAAAGGACGCCGAGGATTTTAGACGTTGCCTGGACCATTTCTTGGAATCGCATTCGGGTAAGCGAGTCGATATTGTCGACAAGGCGATCACAACCAAGGTCCTGTACAGACGTCAAATTCCTGACGCCTTGATAGCGGCGCGTCCAATCGATTTGTTGCTTAAGGCTGGTGCAGAGGCGTGCTGCACGGTGATAGGTGAACGTTCTTTTGGCGGCGGTCGTTTGGGGTTGGAGGCTGCAACGGTGATCATCCACAAAATGCTTGCAAGGGAAATTCCCGCCTCCGAACTTTTTATTGATTCTGATGGAATTACGGTTCGGCAAAATATTCGGACCAATCAATGGGATGGCGTTGCTACGGTGCGCTTGATTGAGGCGGCGAGTCGGCGGCGCGACGGACTCCTAGACTGTGAAATGGTCCGGCAATGGCGCACTGAGGAGAAATTGAACCCCTACTTCACGGGGGCAGTGAAGTCGGTGGAATACCTAGCGGAGCAACTCGCCAAGAACGCACAGCCCTTATTCAACTCGAGAACGGAGGGGCAGGCGTACCTGCGCATTGTTGATGAGAATCGGGATTGCATCGTCGTCCCCAATCGTCTTCTCAAGCGAATTGCCGACATTGGCCAACTGAGACGTTTTCTCGATAAGCAGGAATTCGACTATGCAAAGGATGCAGAGATCGACTTCGCCGTCTACAGCAGTGATGGTCAATTGCTGTTCGTCGAAGAGCTGCAGCGTGGCGATCACCACAACCAACCAGAATGGATCTGGAAGGATGGCGTCAAACGGAAGGTATTGGAACTCGCTGGCATTCCATTCCGAGAAAGTTTTTGAGCGCTGACGCACTCCAGGAACGAAGCCCTGTCAGTGTGTTTCGGTAACCAAACGTACTTTGACATTCTTCGACAATCCAAAGTGGAAGTTGCAAAGCTGGGACTGGCGATCGGCGGGTAGAAAGGTGGGTATTGGGCAGTCGGGCAGTGGTTTCGCTCTTGGTGTTGCTGACACCCTGCATCCATAGTGACGTGACCCGGCTGTTGCGGCAAGCAACAGCCGGCCACTCAAGGTCGATCAAAGATGTGGCCAGAGGTTTGAGATGTAGGCGAGCTCTGCATCTAAACCAGCTTTGCCAACCGCCTGATTGATACTGAGGACGTAGAGCTTCCCTCGCCTTACATCAAGCAGTGCCATCACATCGTCTGGTTGTGCTCCTGGGCGCAAAGTCAGTTCCATCAGCAACGGTACTAAGTCGATACGAAATTTCGTGATCGGATCAGCTTTGTTATAAAGCTTTATGATATGTCGCCGTCCATTGATTTTAAGACCGAGTTCCGGATTCACAGCCACGTCGAATCCTGCACTTGAGTAGGTGCCGCGGGGAGGCTCGAACCACTCCAAATCCTTGCGCCCCCACCACTTCTTGTACCCCTCAATGAGTTCAGGGTAGTTGGTCATCTTCTTAACGTCCGTAAGTGAGACAGCGATCGAATCCAGTGCACTGCGTGGTTGATCGCGCGAATGAAGACTGACTACACCCTGCCGGAAAGGGCGGTAGAAGTCTGTGGCTGGGGAGTAGTTATCACGCTTCTTGATCTCCCGCACCTTTGTGATCTTGGGAGATCCGGCCTTCGATACAACGTCAATGAAATCAGCTAAAGACAACTTTGGCATAGCACACCTCCATGTTCGGAAATATGCGGTCAATTATCCGCTTGATTTTCCAATGGGAATCTCTCGGATTGTCACGGCGGACTTGCCCTTAGCGCTTGATTTAATAGGCTCTAGACGGCCTGCTTATCCGTTTCCTGGTCATCATGCTAGGGATCCATAGCGTCGCCTGACGAGGGATACTCTTGACTGGGACGAACGACAGGTAGATAGCAAGGTGGATAAGGAGCTCTCGAGCGGAGTTCTTACTCTTAGTGCTGCAGAGACACTTTCTGTCAGGCTGGATGGTGGCGCCTCGACGGAAGCGCGGGGCGAGGGGACTTGATGTTGCGCAATCGTCGGAGTCAGCCTGGCCGCATAGCCGCTGGCCGGGATGTCATACGGCATGTATGATGCAGTTTCCATTTTCATACGCCGATTTCAATGACGCCAGAACGGATGCAGTTTCACTTGCAAGTCGTCCAGCCACTGGAAGCCAAGCTGCTCGCTCTCCCTTTGGGCCGCCTGTTCACTGGCGAGCTGTATGACCTGGACGATACGCCGATCGGGGGCATGGACGTACCCGACTTGGGCGAACATGGGTTGCGGCTGTCGGCGGCGGATGTGGGCCGCCTGTTCATGGCACCCGATGATTCGAACATCACGGCATTGCAGCTGGCGGCCCGTGATGACGGCACGCCGGCCGGATTCACTGTCAGGTCCCAGAATGACTTTAACCAGGCGGGGGCACCGGTGGATATCGTGGCCTACCGCGATCTACTGGGCGATGGGGTCCGCATCGACGCGCTATACCTGAGCCGCATCATGCTGCGCGCGGATGCCCCAGAGCGGTTGTGCACCGTGGCGTTCGGGCTGCAGGCCTGTACCGCCTATCGGCATGACTTTGCCGAGGTGACCCTGTATGCGGCCGGTAAAGGCTATGGCGGCGTGGCGTTGGACGAGGATGATCTCGTTGGTTATCAGGTATGGCCAAAGTTCGGCTTCGATGCACCTCTGGAACCTGCGGACCTACAACAGGATGCTCGCTTTGCCGCCTGCCGTTCAGTGCAGGATGTGGTGGCGATTGACCGGCTGTGGTGGGATGCCTGGGGCAGGCCGATGGAGATGCGCTTCGACCTAGCGCCAAACAGCCGCTCCTGGCAAGTTCTGGTAGACTATCTCAATCACGTCTTTCCCGGGGTATGATCATGGATGACAAAAATGCAAAAGATGAACTCTTGGTAAAGTTGTACAAGAGCGCCGCCGCATTGCGTCGTGCCGAACGGAAGGAGCAGCTGAAGAACTGCCAAGCCTCGGCTGCTACCCCCGAAATGAAACCCGGCAACGTGGTGGTGGTGCGCATTGCCAAGAATGCAAAACCGATGTCCACGATGGGCGGCGTGAGCAAAGTTCTCGGCCCTTCCCGTATCCGCATCCCGGAATTCAAACTGCACCGCAGCTGATCCCTAACGGGGCGGTGCTGCGGGCACATCCCAACTAAAGGCCGTCTTCTTGTTGCGCATGGCGCGCAGCTTGCCGACGGACTTCGTGCCATAGATTTGCCGCTCGGCGGCCAGCATATCCAGCGCCGGCATCGCCAGCAGTTCGGCATAGGGCTTAGCTTCCAGCTGGGCGCCGATGTGATCGGCCACCAAGTCGATTTCGCGGTTCACCCAGCGCAACGCGACATCGATCAGTCGCTCCAGGTTGGCAGCGTGCTCCGGGCTGAAGGTGACGCCGGTACTTTGCGGCGAGACGACACGCTCCACCTTTTTTGCCCCGCCAGCCGGCGCCAGAACCGCGCCGACACGCGCTTGCGTGAGCGCGCTCAGGTCATGGGCGATATGCCGGTTGCGCAGGTTTTGGAAGTGGGCATAGACTAGGTCGGCGTTTTCGCCGGCATCGCGGTAGGTGGCCTCCTGCGTCAACCCGTGGCGCGCATTGTTACCGCCGAAGCAGCGGGACCAGTGAAGGATGGCGCTGTACCATAGCGCGTCGCATAGCACCTCCTGCGCCGGGTCCGTACCTCGCAGGTGGATCAGGCACTGCGCTGCGAACTGCAAGTCCACCTGGTGTAAACACAGGTCGGCCAGCATCTCCGCGTCCGGACCGCTCACTTCGATGATCTTGGCGGCGTTCGGGTACTCTGCCACGCCGAAATTCTCGCCATTGTCCTGGCGTTTGATGTATTCCATTCCTGTTCTGTCTTCAATGTGCCGTGCTAGCTGCCGAGCCATGTTAGCACCCGGCTCGCCCCGCCGTCAGCCGACGCCTTAAAACCCGTTTTGAGTTCCCTTTAAATCGAAATTTTTTCCCCTAATTGTTCTGAGGAGGGGTTAAAGGATGCGTCGGCAGTATTGATCGTTCTGTCGGCCACTAGCGCGCATAAACCTTGGGCTCTAGAGCTGGATGCTACTGAATCCGTGGGGACGTCGGCAGATTGGGCAGTTAGGGATCTTCGGCGGACGCAGTACTCTGTTGAAGTGTTGGCTACTGGCAGCGGTACGTGCCAAAGTTAAAAAGTAGCGGTGTCCGGGTCCGATGTGGTAACACCAACTGGCGCAAAGTAGAATTAAGAGGCCTCACAAATTCTTGATATATAAGGCCTGAAGCGGCTTGCAGAGCCGTTGGCCTGTCGGAGTCAGGTTTTCAATAGCTGAAGATGGATCAAATAGTTCAGATCACATCACACATCATCAGCTGTGCTCGCACTACATGTCATTCTGCGCTCTAGTTGTGGCCTCGGTGCTCGACGCAATGGTAACCTGCTTTTCTAGACCCATACGAAGCATTCGAGTTGCACTAGCTGCTCCCCTCACATTCTTCTTGATACGAGATTTCTCGACATTCAACTGTCCGGAGGAAATTGCCTCGTCGATGCAGAGCGTCTCGAGCATCGGCATTAGTTGGTCCACTTTCTCAATCATTTCGAGGAGAAGCCGGCCAAGTGTTGAATAGACTTTCGCTTCAACTAGCATTGGTTCCACGTCGTAGGTCGCCAGATTCAGGATGCCGTTCGCCTGGCACTTCGCTTCCATGTCGACAAGCGATTGGTTAAGCCTTGCGAGGCGAGAGTCGAATAGCTGCCGCAGTTCTTGCTCGACTTTATCGACGTCGTCCCCAGGCAGCTTCATGCGTGCAAACACAGCGATGAAGTGCAGGTTCATCTGGGTGATGTCGAAGCAGCGGAGATAGAGGCGTTTGCCTTCTGGGCTGGATAGGTGAATGCTGATTTTGCGGCTGGCGGACTCGATGCGAGTGAGGTCGGCCGCCGCCTGGCGCGCCAGCAGCTTGCGATTAGTGGCGCCGTGATCGGCCTTAATGGTCAGTTTCGCTTCCGTGGGTGAGTTCACTGTAGCCTCCATTTGCGCTGTGTAGCGGCTATCGTGCCTCCGTGACCCGGACGAAGCTACCAGAAAACGTGCATTTCCACTGGCAGCTTTCGTGGTGTTTAGTACTTCGGTTTGGCTGTTCCTCCCTAGTCGTCGCCGTAACCATGCTTTTACGTTGAACCGCAGTTGACGCGGGCAAGGCTATTTCCTAGATTAGGCTGTGAGTACGCAGTATGGAGCCCATAACTGGCGGCCTTGGTCTTGACGTCCCGGAGCTCCATCCATCAGATTCCCGACGGTAGCTGGCAGCCCGTCCAGAACGGCATCGGCCGTTGCAGTCAAGCCAGTCCAATCACTCACCGGCGCACGCCGGCCTTTCTCGATCCCCATGGGGCAACCATCCCGTGGGGATGATTGTCTCGCTCTTCTTTTTCTCAGGGAGACAATCATGAATCAGTCCGCCCATATTGAAGGTGGTACCCGATCGGCTGCTGGCCGGCGGGCTGCCATCGATCCCTGGCACCAACTGCTGGATGACGACACACCGGTCGAGTTCTCGGAAGAGGATGTCGTTCGCCTCCATTGGTGGCTGCTGCAAAAGGTCAAGCTGCTCAGTAGTCCGGGCACGCCATTGGCCGAAAAGTTCGAAATCATTCGCTGGGTCTTTACCGATCCCGAACGCGACACAAAACCGTTCTCGTTCGTGAACTGTCTGCGCGTCGTGTCGTGCAGTCCGTTATCCGAACTGCCTTTCATCGGGTCTCTGGATCCGCAGGAAGTGCGTGACTGGTTGCGCGTGCGGTTGCATCGCTGGCTGGAAGCGACGATTACCTGCTATCCGAAGTGGGTTCAGGAGGCAGTGATGGCGAATCCTAACTGGGTTGCCGAATGCCTCGCGAAGAACCCCCAATGGTTGAACGAAGAGGTCAAGCGCCATAGCGAGCGCAACGACCTGTTCTCGTGAATTGGTTTGCCAGGGGCAGGTGAACTACACCTGACCCTTGGCCGCTTGAATACGAAAGGAAATCATCATGTTCAAAGAAATGTCGATTGCTCTGCGTTCGGATCAGTGCTTCATTGAAGTCCGCGGTCTGAGTGATCTGGAGTATCTGGTCAAGGAAAGCGAGATCGTAACGAACCAAATGGGGCGGACGTTCCATATCCGCAGCCAGGATCGGCCAGTCCACATCTCGCTCGAGTATGGCGGCTTCGTCATACGCAACGTTGATCGTGCGGACGAAAGCCGCACGATTTACCTGCCGCGCCGATTACTGATGGATGCCTTGCTGGGCCACGCGCTCAAAAGCGGGATGTTGTTTACCCGGCGTTTGCCTGGCTAACCGTTCCCTGGAGGCGATATGACCAAGGAACAGTTCGAGCAGCGATTCCAGGAAGCGCGGAAGAATGCTTTCGGGCGCTGGACCAGCATTTTGCTTGCGCTGGGCGTTGAAGAGAAAGTCCTGAACCGGAAAAACCAACCATGTCCGCTTAGCGGATGTGGTGGGACCGACCGGTTTCAGTACACCGACAAGTTCGGCGATGGCAATTACGTATGCCGCGCTTGTGGCGCTGGTGGTGGATTCAAGCTGCTGATGGGCTATTTCGGGTGGAGTGCGACGACTGCGCTACGACGTGTCGAACGCAGCCTGTGCATGCAGCCGAGCCAGGCGGCCCCAAAGCAAATTTCCAAAGACAGCAATGCCTTGATCCATCGGATTTTGGCTGAAACGACTCCAATTGTTCACGGCGATGAGGTGGACCGCTACCTCCAGAACCGAGGACTTGGAATGCCGTCCTATCCGGAGTCCTTGCGCACGCATCCTGCGCTTGGCTACTACGAGGTCGATCCGTCGACGGGGAAGCCTGTCCTGGTTGGCCGCTTTCCGGCCATGGTCGCGAGTATCCACGACCGTCAAGGTGAGTTGGTGTCGCTGCATCGCACGTACCTGCAGGACGGGCAAAAGCTCCCTGGCAGGGACGCAAAGAAACTGCTTTGCGGCGGCATCAATGGCGGTGCAATCAGGCTGGCGCCAGCCGGTGTCGAGCTCGCGGTATGCGAAGGCATCGAGACTGGCATCGCCATCCTGAAGCGCACGGCGCAGCCCATTTGGATCGGGATCTGCGCACGGAATCTTGAAAGCATGTGGATTCCGGACGAAGTCCGCCGCTTGCGTATCTACGGCGACAACGATGCCGATTCGATGTATGACGGCCAGGCGTCATCGTACATTTTGGCGCGTCAGTTCTTGAAGCGGCCGGTGTCGGGCGAGCGGCGATCGGCAGAGGTCTTCATCCCGCGTGTTGCCGGTGCTGACTGGGCAAACGTCCTCGCGCAGCATGCTCCCATCGTCGACCGCGCAGCCTGAGGGGTAAGTCCCTTCAAACGAGATCAGAAATGCCGGCGAGAGCCGGAGTGAATTCAACCCCGCGGGGACCCGTTCCCCGGTGGGGCGGGCCGTCCGCTTCTCTTAGGAGTCTCATCATGAAAAATGGACGCAACTTGATTGACCTGGCAACCGAACTTGAACGCCAGGCAGCGGCTAAAAAAGACCTGATCGTGCCGGCCAAGATGATGCATAGCGAGACCTTGGCTTCGCATCATTGCGGTCTGGTCGTCGACGAGAACGAGGGCACAACGCGTTATCCGCTTAGCGAACTGGCCTGTTCGCAGTTGGCGAAGAAGCTGAACATACCGTTCACTTACTTCAAGCTGATGCGGGACCTATATCCGGAACTGCTGGACCAGAATATCAACGGCTGGCTCCGCATCAACGCACCTGATAGCTATATGGTGCGCACGCTGGATGGCAGGGCGCGCGCTTTTCTGTCCAATCGATATCGCCGGCTCGACAACTTCGACCTGGCCAAGAGCGTGATGCCCATCTTGCAGCAGCTGCCGGGCGCGCGCTTTGAATCAGTTGAACTGACCGAGTCGAAGCTGTACCTGAAGGTGGTCAGCTCCAAGATCGAATGCGAAGTGGCGCCAGGTGACATCCTGCAGGCAGGGGTCATTGTCAGTAACTCCGAAGTAGGTTGTGGCACGTTGCGCGTCGAACCGCTGCTCTACCGACTGGTGTGCAGCAATGGGTTGATCGTTTGCGACCGCAGCATGCGCAAGAATCACGCTGGCAGGGCTTTGGTGTCCGACGATGATTCGGTGGTCGTCTACCAGGACGACACGCTGGAGGCGGAGGACAAGGCGATTTTCCTGAAGGTTCGTGACCTGGTTCAGACGTCAGTGTCGGAAACGACCTTCCAGCTGATTTCGGAAAAGGTGCGCAAGACCATGGGCATCAAGATCACGGGCAATCCGGTCAAGGTCGTCGAAGTATTGGCCAACCGGTACGCCTTGAACGAAGCCGAATGCGCGGGCGTCTTGCGTCACCTGGTGTCCGAGCATCACCTGAACGGCTATGGCCTGGTCAATGCCGTCACCGGCTATTCGCAGGAGGTCGAGGATTACGATCGTGCAACCGAATTCGAAGAGCTGGGCGGCAAGTTGCTTGAGCTAAGCCCGAACGAGTGGAAACACCTGGCGGAAGCCGCTTGAGATTATGCGTTGCTGCCGCGTCCCGTCGATGCCGATTGGACGCGGCATGCACGCTAAAGTCGACAGGCGTTAATCGCGAGTGTGACGCGTCCAAGCAGGCGAAGGTCGGGCGCCGAGGAGATGTCGGCGACAGTGGTCGGCTCACATTGGGAGTTCTCGCATCGGAGGAGGAAGCCTTCTCCGATGCGGATCTCGATATGGCGGACGATCTTTTGACCGCGATACTGGAGATAGTATATGCCGTTGGATTCCACGCGTTTCACGCTGGCGTCGAAGAAGAATGGCGAGCCATCGACGATCAGGGGGGCCATATCGTGGCCGAGCATCGTCGCGACCGACTGTTCCAGGTAGGGTGAAGACTGTTCAAGCAGAGGGCCAAGCCAGTCGCCTTGTGGGGCCCGTTTGACGTGTAACTGCTTGGCCAATGGTGCTGGAAGCAGGTCGTTTCTGAAGGGGGTTCGGTGGGCTGAAAGGCCAAGGAGCCAATTGGCGTCGACCCCGAACTGAATAGAGAGAAGCGCCAGTGATTTGAGATCAGGCATCCCAGGCTTGTCTGGATCGATCCAGCGCGCGACGGTTTGCAGGGCGCGGCCTGTGATTTGACTGAGGTAATGCACCTGGTGGTGCTGTGACACATCCCTCAAAGCCATTTCAGCGACCAGCCGGTTGGCCACGCCAGGTACAAGGTGAAAATCAATCTGCTGCGCCTGTGCTCGGGTGAGGGGGGCGTTGTACTGGGTTGTCACCATTTTCTTCTAAAAAGTTGGCAAGACAATCGGAAGGACCAGTTTTTAGCAATTGCTACATGAAGTACCCGAGGATTTCATGATGCTATAAGGCGTTAGCATCTACCGTAGGTGGCAGTGAAGTCAAGACCAGTTTTCTTTTGCTGTGCACACAAGCAGCAGTTGCTATTGACCGGCTGGCAGGTGCGGTATAGCCTGACAGCTGATATGGCCTCATTTGCTGCACCGCACAGCACGTTTCGGCGCGGTGTTGGTAGCGGCCCAAGCGGGGCGATATCGGTACCGGAGTGATCACCACGCCTCGGATTCGCGGGGCAGAATGGAGGTGCAATAATGGAAAATTCCATTCAACTGACGGACGTGCAGTACCTCAACCTGAACTTCCTGCTCACGATCCAGGCGTGCCTGCGCAATGAGCGCCTGTCGGCAATCTACAAATTCCACCTTGACCCCGAGACCGCGGCCAGACTGGCCGAAATGACGGCGAGCGAACTGCAGCTGCTGGCGGTCAATATGCCCCACGAGAGCCTGTTCCGCCCAGTCGACAACCTGGCGGACCTGCTGGATGCGCCGCTCGGCTTGGCCATGCTGTTGTGCGCTGCCGGCACCAGCCGGTCGGCGGAGGCCGCGCTGGCGCCAGTCGGCGCCATCGGCTAGGTAGGAAGGGGCGACATCATGAGTGCCGTATTCGCGGAAACGCATATTAGAGCGCTGCAGGTCGCGAAGGAATGCGTGGCATTGGGCGCCAGAATCCGGACGGTATCGCGGATTACGGGCCTGGAGCAGCCTTTGCTGCGGTCGTTCTTTTATCAGGAAATTTCGTCCGCCTCGGGTAGAACACTGGAATCCAGCGACTGGTACCACCGCGGCAATTTGATGGAGCGAGCGGAGGCATCCATCTTCGCGGTGATCTTTGATACGCTCCTTGTCGACCATCGTTGCAATCCGGCGGATGCGCTCCTTAGTGCATACCGCCTCTATCTCGAGCGCTGTACGATGGAGCCCCTCATCCCGTTCGAGCACGCGTTCAACCTCGCGTGCGAGCTGCACGCAATTTGGGGCAGCGGGCCGCCGGAGCTCATGCTGCATTCCTGCCGGCGATGTCGGTCTCGGTATCTCGTCGCGGTAGGGGATAAGTCAGCTGATCGTTTGGGTTGTGTATTTTGTAAGCTATTAAAACGATACCCATCAGATTCACACATCCGAGCGCATTTTGCGCCGGTGCTGCGTCCAACTTGAAGTTCCGGCCGACTGCGGCCAAATCCCCACGAAAGCCGCCCCCAAACCCATTGGTTTCGTCTGGAGTTTCGCCTTCTCCTCTTCCACACTGCTTGGGCGCGAGCAGTGTGGAGGACCTGGGCGATGTGGGTTGGTCGACTATTGGCGTCGTTATGGCGCACCGAGGGGGGCGAAGCGGGTGCGCCGGAGCCGGCGCAAGTCCACGCCGCGGCATCGACATCCGCACCCAGTTCAGGCCTACGGCTGCAGGCGGTCGACGAGATTCTCGAATTGAATCGGGAGCTCTTAGGGAGGATCAAACTTTGTTACGGATGCGGCACCGAGTCATTTAACAATGATCTTCTGGCGCCGATCCGCCTATACGTGCAGTACGTCAATCTGCTTCCGGCCACCATGGACAGCTACTTCACCGGGCCCGGTGGTCTGACCCGAATCGGCCTGGAAACCGCGTTCTACGCGCTGCAAGCGACTGATGCCCAAATCTTCGCCGGCCGCGCGACCATTTCGAATCGGCGCCTGCTGGAACCCCGCTGGCGCCGTGCGACCTTTATTGCGGGCCTGTGCAACGAACTCCACCGCACATTGAGCCACATTCGCGTGGCGGACGCGAAAGGGCGGGAGT
>Ga0102592_1001814_pt1 | contig 21294 bp, 19 predicted proteins | sample AraplaCol_mMF_r2_FD_76861 | JGI IMG/M metagenome (GOLD analysis project Ga0102592, IMG submission 76861) | Arabidopsis root microbial communities from North Carolina, USA - plate scrape MF_Col_mMF_r2 (SPADES assembly) (version 2) | ecosystem: Host-associated > Plants > Roots > Endosphere...
GGTGCGATCCTCGGGCACGCCGTCGCGGATGGTCCACGCGTAACCGCCGCTGGATTCGTCGCGGTGCACGTCGCGCAGGTAGCGCAGGCCGTGTCGCGCGGCGTCGAGGTACTCGGCGTTGCCGAACTCGCGTGCCGCCATTGCGTAATTGAAGACGAACCGGGTACTGCTCACCAGGTGGCGATGCGATGCGTCGTAGACGCTGCCGTCATCGCGAAAGTAGTGGAAGAAGCCGCCGTCCGGGTCGATCGCGCGCGGGTGGTAGAACGACATCGTGTCGGAGATGTGCGCGCGCAGGAAGGCTTCGCTGCGGAAATCGGGCGTCGTGGTCGATGTCATGAGTCGGTCCGCAGGAGGTTCTGGATCTCATCGCGCGTCGGCATCGCGGCGAACGCGCCGTGCTTCGTCGTCGCGATCGCCCCCGCCGCCACCGCATGGCGCAGCGCATCGGCGATGGCCGCTTCATCGGAAAGGAAGGCATCGAAGGTTTCAGCGCCCACGCCGCACTCCACCAGCCGCAGCAGCAGTCCGGCGACGAACGCATCGCCGGCCGCCGTCGTGTCCACGGCCGAAACCTTGAACGCCGCCGCTTCGCCCTGCGCCCCGCGCGTGTACCAGCGCACCGGCTTTCCGCCATCGGTGATGAGCACCAGTCGCGCGTGGCCCTGCCACAGGCGTTGCAGCATCGCGTCGTGATGACCGGCGCGACGGATCAGGAAATCGGCTTCGCTGCGGCACAGCTTGATCACGTCGGCTTCCGCCAGCGCTTCCCACAAACGCGGCGCCGCATCGAAACCTTCCGGCCAGAGCGACGGACGCAGGTTCAGGTCCATGCTCACCAGCGCGCCGTGCTCGCGCGCCAGCTGCATGCCAGTCACGGTGGTCTGCGCGATGTCCGCTTCGGTGAGGCTGTTGGAGCACACGTGCATCACGGCCGCATCGGTGAAGCACTCGCTGCGGAAATGCTCGGCGCGGAACAGCAGATCGGCCGCGGGCGGGCGATAGAAACTGAAGCTGCGTTCGCCTTCCTCGTCCAATGACACGAACGCGAGCGCCGTGCGCGCCGCGCCCGTGTGCGCGGTGAAACGCGTATCCACGCCGAACGCGCGCAGCTGCGACATCAGGAACTCGCCGAACATGTCGACGCCGAGCATGCCGACGAAACGCGCATTGCCGCCCAGGCGCGCGACGGCTGCGCTGACATTGGCCGGCGCGCCGCCCGCGAATTCGACGAAATGGCGCGGCTGTCCCGGCAATGCGGGCAGCGCGAGGAAATCGATCAGCGCTTCGCCGAAGCATACGATCGCGGTGCGGTTGGACATTGGGTGGCCGCTCATGCGGCATCTCCGTGCAAGGTGAACTGACTGCTCGCGCGCACATGCAGGCGAACGGGGGCGATGGTGGTGGCAGGCGGCGTGGATGGGTCGCGCAGGCGTTGCAGGATCAGCTCCGCCGCTTGTCTTCCGCGTGCACGCGGATCCACTGCGATCGTCGTCAACGGCGGCGCGCTGACGGACGCTTCTGGAATGTCGTCGAAACCGGTGACGGCGAAATCGTGGCCAGCGCGTCGCCCGCGCGTGGAAAGACCGGCGATGAGCCCCAGCGCGACCGCGTCGTTGTAGCAGACCGCCGCCGTCGGCGCGGGATCGCGCACGAACAGCGCACCGGTCTGTCGCGCGGCTTCGAGCCGCGTCGGCGCGCATTCGACGATCCACTGCGGTTCTGGCGCGATGCCCACATCCGCGAGCGTCGCATGCCAGCCCTTGCGACGTTCCGAGCACGAACTGGACTCGCCGTGTCCGCCGAAGAACGCGATGCGGCGATGGCCCTGCGCCAGCAGATGTTCCGTCGCCAGTCGCGCACCGTGTGCGTTGTCGAGCGCGAGGTAATCCCATTCGTCGCCGAGCGTGCGGTTGAACACCAGCATCGGCGTGCGCGAAGCCAGCAGCGGACGCAGACGTGCCGCATCGCTGCCTTCGGCCGGCGAGAGGATGATGCCGGCCGGATCGTGTTCGAGCAGCGAGGTGAGCACCGCCTGCTGGCGTTCGCTCGATTCGCCCGTGCTGCCCAGCAACGTGACGTAGCCGGACGCGCCGAGCGCTTCGTCCACGCCCGCGGCGAATTCGGCGAAGAACGGGTTCGACAGATCGTTGATGACCAGCGCGACGGTGGACGACACCTTGCGTCGCAGGTTCGCCGCGCCGCGGTGGTAGACGTAGCCCTGGCGCTTGAGTTCGGCTTCCACCCGCGCGCGCGTCTGCGCGTTCACGAGCGGGCTGCCGCGCAGCACCAGCGACACCGTCGCGCGCGAAAGGTCGCAGGCGTCGGCGATGTTGGTCAGCGTCACGCGGCCGCGGATGGCGGGGGGAGTCACCAGGGTTCGGCTCCGGCTCGGATCGGATTTGGATCGTTCTAAATCGGGCATCCTGCGTGGCGGGCCCATCAGGCGCAATCCTGCACCGCAACATGAGCTGGCAGCCGTCGCCGTGCTAGGGTCCGGCGTTTAGAACGATCCAAATCGCGGTCCGCCGCAACGTCTTCAAAACTTCAGGAGCGCCCATGTCCCGTCGTGCCTGTTCCCATTCCCTGCGCCTGGCCGGCGCCGCGCTGGCGCTCGCCAGTGGGCTCGCTGCCGCGGCCACGCCCACCGGCAGCGCGGGCGCGAAGGCGTTCGCCTCGGTCGATCCCTTCATCGGCACCGGCGGCGAGGGCCACACCTTCCCCGGCGCGACGGTGCCCTTCGGCATGGTGCAGCTCAGCCCGGACACGCAGATCAAATCGCGCAAGGAAGGCTACGGCTGGGCGGCGGGCTACCGCTACGACGACCACACCATCGTCGGCTTTTCGCACACGCATTTCTCCGGCACCGGCCATTCGGACCTGGGCGACGTGCTGGTGATGCCGATCGCGGGCGAGGTGAAACTCGAACGCGGCGACGTCGACAAGCCCGGCAGCGGTTACACCTCGCGTTTCGATCACAAGGACGAAAAGGCCGAACCCGGCTATTACGCGGTGACGCTGCAGGATTACGGCATCCGCGCCGAACTCACCGCGAGCCCGCGCGTCGGCGTGCATCGCTATCGCTTCCCGAAGGGCAAGCCCGCGCACGTGCTCGTCGATCTGCGTACGAGCATGTACGACTATCCCGGCAAGGTGCAGTGGTCGCGCATGCGCATGCGATCCGACGGCACGCTCACGGGTTTCCGCGAAACGCGCGGCTGGGCGCCGGGTCGCCAGTTGTACTTCGCGATGCGTTTCTCGAAGCCGGTGAGCGGGCATCAGTTACACGACACGGAAGAGAACGTCGTCTACAAGGGCTTCCCGCCGCCGGGCGAGAAGGACCCGCGCCAGCGTGCGCAGATCGAAGGACGCCAGCTTGTCGGCGCGCTGGATTTCGACAGCGCTCAGGGCGAGACGATGATCGTGAAGGTCGCGATCTCGCCGGTGAGCGAGGAGGGTGCCATCGCCAATCTCGACGCCGAAGTGCCCGGCTTCGACTTCGACGCCGTGCGCAACGATGCGAAGGCGCAGTGGTCGCAGGCGCTGGGTGCGCTCGACGTCGAAGCGCCCGAACCGATGCGTCGCAGCGTCTACACCGCGCTGTACCACACGCTGATGGGGCCTTCGCTGTTCATGGATGCCGACGGACGCTATCGCGGTTCCGACAACGCCGTGCACCAGGCGAAGGGCTTCACCAACTACTCCACGTTCTCGCTGTGGGACACCTACCGCGCGTTGCATCCGTTGCTCACCATCGTGCAGCCGGAGCAGCGCACGAACGATTTCGTGAACTCGCTGCTCGCCTCGCGTCGCCATAGCGCTTACGGCGTGCTGCCGGTGTGGGCGTTCCACGGGCTGGAGACGTGGTGCATGATCGGCTACCACTCGGTGCCGGTGATCGCCGATGCGTACATGAAGGGCATTCGCGGCTACGACGCGAACGAAGCCCTCGACGCCATGGTCGCCAGCGCCAGCTACGGCCCGTACGACGGCATCGCGCAGTACATGCAGCTGGGCTACGTGCCGATCGACGAGGAAGGCGAAGCCGCATCGAAGACGCTGGAGTACGCGTTCGACGACTGGACCATTTCGCGCATGGCCGATGCGATGGGTCGCGACGATGTAGCGAAGAATTTCGGCAAGCGCGCCACCAACTGGCAGCACGCGTTCGACGAATCGACCGGTTTCATGCGCGCACGCAAGCGCGACGGCAGCTTCCGCGAGCCCTTCGACCCCAGCGCCAGCGGCTACGGCACCGACTACACCGAAGGCAACGCGTGGCAGTACTCGTGGTACGTGCCGCAGGATGTCGCGGGCCTCGCGAAGGCGCACGGCGGTGAGGAGCAGCTGCTCGCGCGCCTGGATGCCGTGTTCGACGCGAAGGTCGATCCGAAGATCTTCGAACACATGGAAGACATCACCGGCCTGATCGGCTGGTACGCGCACGGCAACGAGCCCAGCCACCACGTCGCGTACCTGTATGCGTATGCCGGCCAGCCGTGGCGTACGCAGGCGCGCCTGGGCAACATCATGAAGACGCAGTACGCGCCGCGTCCGGATGGCCTCGCCGGTAACGACGACCTCGGCCAGATGTCGGCGTGGTACGTGTTCACCGCGCTGGGTTTCTATCCCGTCGCGCCGGGCAGCAACGAGTACGTCATCGGCCGTCCGTTCATGCCGCGTGCCACATTGAACCTTCCGAACGGCAAGCGCTTCACCGTCATCGCCGATGGCCTGGACGACGCGCACCTCTACATCGGCACCGCCACGCTCAACGGCAAGCCGCTGGAGCGCGCGTTCCTGCGTCATGAGGAAATCATGGCCGGCGGCGAACTGCGCTTCACCATGCAGGCGCAGCCGAACAAGGAATGGGCGGCGGATCCGAAGCAGCGCCCGTACTCGATGTCCACGCGCTGAAATTCCTATGGCGCGCGGCAACCGCGCGCCGTGTGGGCGGAGCCTGCTTTCGTAGCCCGGGCAAGCGAAGCGCACCCGGGAAGCGCGACCAGTTCGCGGCTTCCCGGCCCCGTCCCGTCCCCGCCGGCTGGTAAACTCCGCAGCCCACGGGCCTATAGCTCAACGGTTAGAGCAGGGGACTCATAATCCCTTGGTTCCAGGTTCGAATCCTGGTGGGCCCACCACTACTCCGGCTCTGGCGGTAGTCTCTGTTCTTGAGGGCATAAGTCTGCCGTTCTGGAAAACATTTGATCTCCGTGAGGGCATAAGTGGCGACCCGGTTCCCGGGCGCATAGAAGTGCTCTAGCGGCGCTGGGCTCGGACCCAGAGCGCACGTGGACACGACCGGCCCGAACCACGGAACCGAAGCCATCGGCTATGAGCGCTTGCGGCAGGATCTGGCCGCACAGGTGAAGCTGATGCGGGGGCGACGGTGACTTCCGAAGTGCAGGCAGAATCCCATTGATCGCCCTTGCAGGGTGGTGCATATACTCCGGTGGCGAGCACCGCGTCGCGGCGGGCGAGACAGGGGAAAGGGAATGATGCAGGTCAAGGAACGACACGACGAGGCGCGCGGCATGAGCATCCTGCTGCGCTACCAAGGTCCAGCCGTTGAAGACGGCACCATGAATGTTTACGACGCCGCAGCGAACATGACGGCGTTCTCTGACTTCGTGGTTGCGGCAGCCCACCAGATCTACGGGGAAGACGTGCACGTCAAGGCTGAGGTGACAGCCTTCCGGCATGGCTCCTTCGGGACTGACTTGCTTTTTGAGGTGGTCGGCGCGGCAGCCGCAATCCTGCCGATGCTGCCGGATGTGGCAAATGTCGCAACGACGGTCAAAGAGTCACTTGAGCTTTACCGCTTCCTCAAGGGTGAGGAACCGCAGAAGGTGGAACACCGGGAAGACAACTCGGTGAACGTGACCAACAACAGCGGCAACATCATCGTCATCAATCGCCCGTCCCTCCAGCTCACTCTGAACCCGAAGGCTGGCAAGGCCGCCGCCCAGTTCATTGGTGAGGCGCTTTCGAAGGCGGGCGTGGACAGCATGGACATTACGTCGGACGGCGTGAAGATTGCACAGGCCACGACGAATGATGCCCAGTACTACCACCCAATCGGTGACGAGGACACTGTTACTGAGTCCGTGACCCGCATGGGCCTTGTCATCGAGATGCTGAGCTTCAAGGATGGCAACAAATGGCGCATGTGGAACGGCGCTGAGTCGCTCATGTACGCGATGGAAGACGAGGACTTCAGCGGGCGCGTCAACAGAGGCGAAGCATTCCGCAAGGGCGACATCCTCATCTGCGATGTGCGGGTAAAGCAGACGAGGGCAAACGGTGCGCTCAAGCTGCATCGGTCCATCGTCAAGGTCCACGACCACAAGGGCGTCACGCATCAGCCGCCGCTGAACTTGGACGATCCACAGTGACCGACGACGAACTGATCGCCGCTCTAGAGCAGATCAAGACATTGCTCATCTCGGTGTCCACTGGAGGTCCGCGCATCCAAGATGTTCAGGGTCGCTATCAGCAGACCTATGCCCCGTTGGCTGCCGAGCTGGCGCGGCGTGGTTTGGCGAACCCAATAGTCTTCGGCAACTTGTGGGATTGGTACGGCCGCTGGAGCAGTGGTGACCTCCCCACATATCAATCCCGCCGCGAGTTCATAGGGGAGATGATCAATCCCTTAGTGAATCAAGTTCGGACTGGTCGGGCGGAGCCGCCGCCACCCACAGGCTGGCAACGCGTTGATCGAGGTGTAGGGGAGATGCGGGATCGTCTTGCGGCAGCACGCAACGAAGAGCAATTCCAAGCGGTCGGCTTGCTTGGCCGTGAGGCTTTGATCTCAGTGGCCCAGGCAGTCTATGACCGCGCGCGGCACCCGCCATTAGATGGCGTCGAGCCGAGCGCCACTGATGGGAAGCGGATGCTCGAGGCATACATTGCCGTGGAGCTTAGCGGGAATGCGAACGAAGCTGCGCGAAAGCACGCGCGGTCCGCTCTTGACTTTGCGGTAGCCCTTCAACATCGCCGCACTGCAACTTTCAGAGACGCCGCACTCTGCTCGGAAGCTACAACCTCGGTCATCAACGTCATCGCAATCGTCGCGGGACGCCGCGACCCGGAATAGTTCGTCTAAGGGTCTCGCCAACGCTGTCCTAAGGAACGAGATCGCTCTACCGGCCGAACGTCCGCCAACTGCCAGAAACGGACATTCAGCACGTAGGGCGCAATAACATCGCGCCGAGCCCTGTGCCTAAAGCGGCGCAATGTTATTGCGCCCTACGTGGCGCCCAAGCCGCACACAAAGGTTCACTGCGCCGAGCCGGGTTAGCCCGCAGCCCGGGTGCGCGAAGCGCGCCCGGGCTTCAACGACAACAGGTGGGCGGCGTCTAACTGGCCGATGCGGCGTCGCAGACGAGTCCTTCGAGGCACGAGAAGAAGCCGATCCAGTAGCCGGTGCGTGCGGGGTCTTTGAAGTCGATGTCGGAGGCGATCCAGCCGAGGGTGCCCATGCCTATCAATTCCGGATTGGCCTGCAGCCATTGCTTGTACAGCGCGGCGTAATGGCGGCCGGTGGACTCGGCTTCAACGAGGTCGCGGAAGCTTCCGCCTGTCGGCGGGACGTTCCAGTAGTTCGCGCGGCCTTGCTCGCGCGGGGCGACGAAGGGGAGGGCGTAGATGGGGAGCGTGGTCGCAGTGCGATCACGGCGCGTGCGCTTCTCTTTAGACACGGATGGAACTCCTATCAAGTGGGAATTCCGTCTGCCCTGCCGCCAAACAGGGTGACGGACGACGCGGGGTTGGCGGACCGGGATAGGCTGCCGGCGAGCCTTGCGGCTCCCCCGCGCCGCCCGCCATATGCGGGAGCGCTGTACGCAATGCCCATCATCGCGATGTGGGGCAAGAAACAAAAGCGCCGCCATCGGATGATGGGCGCATTGCGCGCCTAAACACGGGCCGCCAAGCCCGACACCGAAATTTTCCGGTGCCCACTCAGCGTGCCGCCGCATCGCGCACGATTCAACGACGCATGTGCGCCAGTTCAAAGTTCGGTGTCAGCCTTTTTCGCAATCGCGATGCTCGCAGATGCTAATGTCCGCTCTCGAACCAAAGCGGACATTCATTCGTCGGATTGGTATTCGCGCTTCCCGCATGAGACGGTCAGGAAAAGATGAGCACGTGGCGCCGAGAAGCCATTGAAGGTTTGCCCGAGTTCCGCTGCCTCATCGAGTCGGCGGCGTCGCCGATGGCGCTCTGGATCGAACTTCATCTGAAGTTCCTGGCCGCAGTTCAAGCCAATGATTCGTCGCTTACAGGTCGCTTGCTGAGGTACGCCGCGTGGTGCTGCTCGGACCGGTCTGGCGCTTTGCCCAATGACACGTCCACTGCCGCGACTTGTGCGTTCTACGAGCACCTTCCCACGCACAAGGAGCTCTGGCCCAGATTCGGTTCCTGGTTCTCGGCAGACGACTTTGCCGATCTACTGCCCGCGTTTGCTTATCACCTGTCTGCGGAGGAGTTGGCGGCCTTGAGGGTTGCCTACCAGCAGGGGAGGCCATTCGAGGTGAGGAAGAGGCGTCCCTCGGGATCGCGTTGACGTGGCTTGGCAGTAGCGGAGCGGAATGTCCGCTTCTGGCCGATAGCGGACATGAAGCGTCCCGTGCCAACTCGCATTAGAATTGCCCCGCTCATCGCCGCTGCGGTTTCATGACGCCACCCTGACGCCCTTCCTGACTGTCCTGCTCCCGCCGCTGCCTTGGCGGCTGGATGGTTTGCGTCCCCTTATTCGCAATGTGGCGCGCATCCCGCGCCGGAGTCTTCCATGTCTGTCAACTACTCACTGCGCGAGCAGTGGTTCGGCAACGTCCGTGGCGACGTGCTGTCGGGCGTCCTTGTTGCGCTCGCGCTCATCCCGGAGGCGATCGCGTTCTCGATCATCGCAGGCGTGGATCCGAAGATCGGCCTCTACGCCTCGTTCTGCATCGCCGTGGTCACCGCGATCGCGGGCGGACGTCCGGGGATGATCTCTGCCGCGACGGGCGCCATGGCGTTGGTGATGGTCGATCTGGTCAAGGATCACGGCCTGCAATACCTCTTCGCTGCGACCATCCTCGCGGGACTGCTGCAGATCCTTGCGGGCGCGTTGCGATTGAACGCGCTGATGCGGTTCGTCTCGCGCTCGGTGGTCATCGGCTTCGTCAACGCGCTGGCGATCCTCATCTTCCTGGCGCAACTTCCGGAGCTGATCGGCATGTCGTGGCCGGTGTATGCCGTTTGCGCGGCGGCCCTGGGCATCATCTACCTGCTTCCACGCCTGACACGCGCGGTGCCGTCGCCGCTGGTGGCGATCATCGTGCTGACCGCCGTATGCATGATCTTTGGCATCGATATCCGCACCGTCGGGGACATGGGGGAGCTGCCGGACACGCTGCCGGTATTCTTGTTCCCCGATATCCCCTGGACGCTGGATACGCTGCGCATCCTGTTGCCGGTATCGGCGACGCTTGCCGTGGTGGGATTGCTGGAATCGCTGATGACGGCGCAGATCGTCGAGGACGTGACCGACACGCCCACCAATCGCCGCCGTGAATGCGCCGGACAGGGCGCGGCCAACATCGTGTCGGGTTTGTTCGGCGGGATGGCCGGCTGCGCAATGATCGGCCAGTCCGTCATCAACGTATCGTCGGGCGGTCGCGGACGCTTGTCGTGCTTCATCGCCGGCACGGTGTTGCTGTTGCTGGTGGTGTACGCCTCTGACTGGGTCTCGCGCATTCCGATGGCCGCGCTCGTCGCGGTGATGATCATGGTCAGCATCGGGACGTTCCACTGGAAGAGTTTCGCGGAGATGAAAACGCATCCGAAGAGCGCGAACCTGATCATGATCGGCACCGTGGTGGTGACCGTGGCCACGCACGACCTGGCCAAGGGCGTGTTGACCGGCGTGGTGCTCACGGCGCTTTCGTTCGCACGTCGCGTGGGTGCGATGCTGCGGATGAAAAGCCGCGATGAATTGGATGGCACCCGTGTCTACGCGGTCGAAGGCGAGGTCTTCTTCGCCAGCGCCATCCAGTTCACCAACAGCTTCGATTACCTCCATGCCCCGGCGAAGGTGGTGATCGATCTGACGCATGCGCATTTCTGGGACATCAGTGCCGTTGCGGCGCTCGATCGCGCCGTACTCAAGTTGCGCCGACACGGCGCCGAGGTCGAGGTGGTCGGGCTGAACCAGGCCAGCCAATCGCTGGTCGAGCGGCTCGGCGCGCATGGCAACGCGGACGCATCTTCGCCGGCGGCGCATTGACGGCCGCGGCGCGTATGCGTCCGTTTTGGCGTGGTTCGTTGCAATGGCGTTGCTCATCTACTTTTGGAAGGGCATTCCCGCCGTTCTGGCATGCCCCCTGTCACTCGCTCTAGCCCTGACCTCCCCTGACTTGCCGAACTTGAAGAAGATGTTCTCCATCGGTCGAGCGAGTGAGGACCTTTAGCAAGTCCCAGACGACGGGCGATGCCGCGAGTCCGTAGGTGTAGGCCTTTTACGTGTGTCCAGACGTCCGCTCTTGGCCGATAGCGGACATTCGCTACATTCGGGGCGGCTGGGGCGCTCGATAACGGGCCGCTATCAGGTAGTTTGCCTATATGGATAGAGATCGTCGGCGTCAGCTAAAAGCACTGGGGAAAGCTGAGGTCGCTAGGGAGTCCGCAGCTCTGCATGCATCGCTCCGCCAGGCAAATCCGGCCAAACCCGGTGACGATCAATGGGCCGATCACTATCGCTTGGGCGTTAAGAGAGAGCGGTGGCTGCGCCACAAGCTCCCCCTGCTCCGAGCAGAAGAACTAGATTCCCTGTTCGTTGTGCACCCCTGGGGTGCAAACACCTGGTCCGCCCACCTTGGCGGGTACGTTCTTTGTAGCGGCTGCGGCACCGCATCCCCATCCGCGATCCCCCGCAGGCTCATCTACTGGACGTCCTGCGGTTGTGGAAACATTCGCTGGCGGTGCTTGCTTGGCTGGCGGCGCTGCACCGTCAAAGATTCGAGTCTGCTCTCGCCGGTCAAGTTGATCGGCAAGGGCTAACGATTCCTTTAAGTAAGCCGAAGCCGCTTCGCGGCTCGGTTGAATTGAGGTGTTGGCGAAACGTCCACTTCTGGCCGATGGCGGGCATGGGGCAGGGGAGGTCGGGTCTTCGATTCAAAGCTGCTGCGGCTGGGAACTACGTGCGGCTACTCTCCTGACTTCTCGCGACGAGCATTTCCTCGTCAATGACGTTAGGCTGAAAAGGGTGATGGAGCTCGTCGGATGAAATGGATCAGTTCACTGTTGTTGTTCGCTTTGGCGACCCTGCCAGGGTGTGTCACGAAGGCTCCAATGCGTATTCCGGAGCACGAGCTTGAACTGGAATGGACCGACAAGCCGAACGAGGAGCGTTTCGAGATCGTCCTGACGTCCCACGCTAATCGGGACATCTGTTTTCCTGCCCTCAACTGGCCGGGCGAGAGCGGCCGATTCACCGGGGGCGACCACTTCGCGTCGGTGGAGATCGCTGAGGGTGTCCGGCCAGAGGGGCAGGGGACGTTCGAACCAGATTGCCTGCGCGGTTGCGGCGAAACCCGCCTGAAGCCTGGTGAAGTCCGGCGGGGACGTATCTCGTATGCCGCGTTCTGGGATGCCGCCGAGATAAAGCAGAGCGCTTATCGGCGGCTCTCGTTCTCAGTGGACGCGCATTATTGCGCAAAGGCGCTGAAGTGAATGAGGCAGCGCGACCGGCCAAACGAAGCACTGACGGGATAAGTGGCGCGGACGCGATTCGACCGGGTGCGGGATTCCTTTGGTGTTGGTGCGCCGAGCGTCCGCTTCTGGCCGATAGCGGACATTGGGGCAGGGCGGATGCCGGAATCGGACGCTAATGTTCGCTTTCGACCAAAGCGGACCTGGCGCATGGGCGGGCATCAGGTGATTGGGGGAGGCGTGACGACATCGCATTTAAAGTTTCCATTACTGTGCGCAGCTCTACTGCTCGGCGGCTGCTGCTATTTCGTGCCGTGCCATCCTGGGGGCTACATCGTCGGGACGGTTGAGGATGGTGTGTCAAAGCAACCTGTTTCCAACGCCAGCGTGCGCCTCTATCACTACGAGATGCGCACGTCCCAATCAGGGTGTTTCGCCCTTGGTGGCGCCGACGCGCTCCCGTTCGAGTTTGGCGTTTCGGCCCCAGGCTACAAGCCCGTTGTTGTAGAAGCTGCTCCTGGTTCGCATCAGGCAAAGGTGACGCTGATGCCGGAGAACGGCACTGGTCGGAGCGCTTCAAAGGTTACTGAGATTTCCGGGGACAGGTACGACGAGCTATCGATGGCCTGCCACTAGTTCGGACTTGTAGGTGTCCGCTTCTGGCCGGTAGCGGACGTTCGGACGGACGAGCCCGCTGTGGCGATGCTAATTTCTGCTCTCGATCCAAAGCGGACGTTCGACCTTGCGCCGCTGGGTCAGGTATACGGTCCTACAACCCCCTCCATCGTGTGGTTTCGCTATGCCTAAGCTCGTGTCGGTCAGCTACAGACTCTTTGAACACGAGGAGCCAGCCATCGAGGCTGCCCGCAATAGTGAGACGCATGACTTCGGCGGAGAGTTGGTGCTGACCTTCGAGGGTGGGCTGAGGAGCTTCGTCTCGTGGGTAGGGGAGCCAGTTCAGTACGCAGTTGGTATCAGCGAAGCGTCGCACTATGTGCCAGATGCCGCTCTCTCCGACTTCGACGTGTCGGATACGTCCATGTGGGAAGGGCTCGTCGGGAAAGAGTTGTCACTTGCATTCGTCGCCGCTGACAACCAAGTCCTACAGCTGTCTTCTCCGGGGAGTTCGGTGTTCGTGTGCTCCCTGGAGCGTGGCGGCTGGTGGGCAGACGAACTCACCATCTGCAAGGAAGTTCCGGCGCCATACGATGCCGACTCCGATAGCTGGCGCCCGGTAGCCTGATTGGTCGCTTGCAAATGCCTTCTGGCCGATAGCGGACATTGCTCGGCCCTTTCGCCGGCGCACGGTGTTAACGTCCGCCGAGCGCGGGGCAGTGCACATGACGGGCCTACGGGGCTATCTATTGGGTAGGTGGGGCGAATGAGACAGCTATTGGCCGCTGCAATCGCATCGCTAGCCGCAGCTCTGGCCCCGGCACTTGCGATGACATGCTTGCTTCTCGTCTTCGGCGGTAAACAGGTCTTCCCCATCCTGCCCTTGGTGTTTTTTGTAGCGCTCGTCGTCTCGTTCTTGCACGCGCTATGTTTCGGAATCCTTGTCGCCGGCTGGCTACTTCGTGCTGGCCGGTTCCGCTTACTGCCGATGCTGCTATCCGGCCTGGTCATTGGCACTGTGCCGGCGGCCATCTGGCAGCAACCGTACAGGCACGTTGGAACGAAATCGAACGTCTGGTCCAATGGAGTCCTGACGCTGGATAACGGAACTCCCACACTAGCGGGATGGATCGACTACCTGCAGTTCATCGGATACGCGGGTGTCCTGGGCGCGATTGGCGCCACCGCGTTCTACTTTGCTTACAAGGGCGTGAGTCCCGGCAGTTCGTTCAAGCTCAAACCGCTTCGCGATTCGGCCAGTTCGGGCTCCCGACTGCATTGACGAACGTCTGCTCCTGGCCGGCAGCGGACGTTCGGCCGGACGAGCCCGCTGTCGCGATGCTAATGTCCGCTTTCGACCCATAGCGGACATCCTGCGATGCCGACGCCCAAAGCCATCAGCTGGCTGGCCTGGAAACATTCGAGCTGGCGACGGCGCGGGTTCCTTGTAGCGACGACGATCCTGGTTCTCTACGTCGCATCGAATCCGGTACTCACGTCGGTTGTGCCGGTTCTCGATGCATTTGGGATTGACGCGCTGCTCTATCTTTTCACGGCTCAACTCAGCGTGATCCTCGGGAGAAGCGTGCTGCCATTTGCCCGATCCATCTGTGAGCCATGGGGCCATAACATCATGCGATGCGCGGCTTATGCCTTTGGCTTCAGTATCGGGGGATACTTGAGGGAGCTGGTGTGGAACATGCGTCACGCCGGACCGGCTGTTTGCTTCGCCGGAATGCTGCAACGGCGGTGCTGACGTCCGCTTTCGACCCGAAGCGGACATCGACCAGGCATTGCTATCGACGTCGACATCAGCCGGCTTGAGGCGTGGCAGCGTTGATCGCCCTTTGAGCGGCGAAAGCGCGCTGGTAAGCGGGCCGCGCTTCGCCGCGTGCGACATAGGCGGCCAAGCCCGGGAATTCGTCCAGAATTCCGGACGGCCTTAGCCTGAGGAGCACCGACACCATCAAAAGGTCGCCTGCGCTGAACGCGCCATCGAGCCAGTCTGCATCGCCCAGACGCGCCGATAGCTGCACCAGGCGCTGGCGAATGCGATCTTCGACCAGCGGCAGGCGCTCCTTGGCCCACGGCTTGTCACGTTCCTGGATCCTGGCGATGGAAAGGTCAAGGATCGGCGGTTCAACCGTGTTGAGCGCAGCGAACATCCAGGTGATGGCCCGCGCCCGCGCGTCGGCATCTTCCGGTAACAGGCCGGGGTGGCTCTGGGCGAGATGAAGGACGATGGCGCCCGTTTCGAACAGGGCGAGATCGCCTTCTTCAAACGTGGGAATCTGGCCAAAGGGATGCAGGCGCAGATGCGCGGGCTCCTTCATCGCACCGAACGAAGTGAGGCGGACCTCGTAGGCTTGGCCAACTTCTTCCAGCGCCCAGCGCACGCGTGTGTCGCGCGCTAGTCCCTTGCCGCCGTCCGGCGATCGTTCAAAGGCGGTAATGGTGATCGTCATCGTGACACGCTCCTGGTGACATCCGGTGGTGGGTTTCCCCTTTCCCCTCTACGACGAATGGCCGTTGCCGGATTCGACACACGTCGTGGAAGTTGCGCACGGGCGTGGATGGGCCGGCCTTGGTCGATCGCCGGCCCCGAGTTCCGTGTCCGCATATGGCCGATAGTGGACGTTGGGCGTGACCGCATTCGTGCCCTGCGGTTGCCGTGATCGAGCGTGGGTGCTTGTGTCCCCGAGTCCGGCTTGGGTAACCTGAGCTGCTGGCTTGGAGAACTGAAATGTCCAGCACAATCCCTGCTTTACACCTGAAGTTCATACAAAAGGTGCGCGACGAAGTGGCCCGCGATACGCGCCTGGTTGCGTTATTGGCCGGCGGCTCCTACGTTCACGGTGGTTTCGATGATCACTCCGACCTCGATTTCGTCATCGTTGTTCAAGATGAAAGCTATGCCGAGGTGATGGCCTCGCGACTTGAGTTCGCTGGGGGGCTGGGTGATCTGTTGGCAGCGTTCACTGGCGAGCATGTCGGGGAGCCGAGGCTTCTGATCTGCCTGTACGGGCCGACGCTGATACACGTCGATCTGAAGTTCGTGAAGTCTTCGGACTTGAGCCGCCTGGTCGAGCGGCCAGCGGTGCTATTCGCACGCGACCGGTCGCAACTCGAATCGGTCCTCGAAGCGGCAGCCGTCGAGTGGCCGAACGCCTCTCCACAGTGGTTTGAGCAGAGAGCGTGGATCTGGCTGCATTACGGCGCGGCAAAGCTTGCGCGCGGCGAACTGTTCGAGGCGCTTGGAATGCTGACGTTCTTCCGGGACCAGGTGCTGGGGCCGATGCTGCATCGTCGGGCAGGGCGCATGCAGCGTGGCGTTCGCAGGATCGAGACGCTTGGTGAGCCCGCCCTTGGTCAGCTCGCAGGTACCGTCGCAACCTTGGATAAGGAATCCGTGCGTGTCGCGTTCCTGAGCGCCATGAACATGTACCTTGATCTGCGCGCGGATGAGCCACCGCCCCGACCGGTTGCATCGATGCCTGCAGCCATTGAGGAGTACTTGGCGAGAGCTTGACTGTTCCGGCTATGAGGAGCTGGGCCACGCCCACTTCTGTTGTTCGGCACCCCGGCAGGTTCGGGAGCGTCGCTTCGGAGATTGATGCGGAGGAGCACGGAGATGCGATCAGGTAGCGCCGCAACACGCCGCATCGATGTCCGCTCCTGGCCGATAGTCGATGTTCGACCAAGCTCAACTCTCACCCCGCGGAGCTAATATCCGCTACCGCCAGACATGCGCCAGTGCAATGGACCTTTCTCAACTCGAACTACATGATGCCAATCTGCTGGGCGTCACTCTGGATCCCGTGTCCCGCATGGCGGAAGTAAAGCTTGCCTATTATCCAAGCGAGCAATCTCCAGGCAGGGTCAATTGCATCTTGCGCTTCGCCGGCGTCAGCCAGTTCAACCAGTTGGCCGACCTTGAACTACTGGAGGAGCACGCCCCAGCCGGGAACGTCAGCTACTGGGTATCGGGTGAGCGATCAGGAGTGACCTACATATACCTGGCGCGAGGCCTGATTGGCATCACGGCGGCGTCGGTCGAACTCGTGGCCCTGGACTGACAATCTTCTGGCCGATGCTTGTCGCACTATCGAACGGGAGTCCCCGAAACAGAGGTGTCTGGACCAACCATCCGGCGGCAGGTAACAAACCTGGCGTCGATGCATCCGCCTCTGGCGGATAGCGGGCGTCAGGCAGCGCGACCAGAGCGCGCTCAGGTCCATCTGTCTGGCAGGCAGGTCGATATGAGCCTGCTCCCTTTCAGTTCGCCGGGTCCGCTTGACGGCGCGAACGCAAGGATGGACGCTGGCCCTTGGTCGCGACGCGCCGTTGCGGCCCACAGGGGGCTTCATGCAATTCAATACCGCATTTCGCGGGCGTCTCGCGCTCGCGCTGGCTGTCGTGTGCTTCTCGCAGACCGCCATCGCCGTCGAGACCCGGCATATCGATGTGACCAACGGCTTCTACATGGTCGAAGGCGTCAACATCCGCAATGGCAATTTCGCTGTGACCTTCAGCCACTTCGAGGATGCCGGTCCCGGTGGCATCAAGTTCAACCGCACCTACAACTCGCGCTCCACGCACGATGGCTATTTCGGCAAGGGATGGGGCTCGCCGTTCGAAACGCGGTTGGTGGCGATGCCCGATGGCACCGTACACGTGCGCGAGAACGGAACCGGGAGCCTCACCATCTATGGCGAGCCCAATGGATCACCGGAAGACGGCATCGATCGGATCGTGGCCACCGCCGCCATGGCCAAGCCCATGTCCGACAGCGAGCGCGCGGAGCTGACGCAGGCGCTGGTGGATGACGACGACCTGCAGTTCGACAAGATCGTGGCGCTGGGCGTCGGACTCGAGGTTCCCGAGGGCGCCCGGTTGGATGCCGACCGTTCCACCATGTTCGTCAGCGAAACTTGCGAGGACGCTTACGTCAAGCGCAGCAGGCAGCTGTACTGGCGCCACTGCGATGATGTGGCCGAGGGCTTCGACAAGGATGGCCGCATCACGCGCAAGCATGACGGCGAGAACGATGCCTATCTGGACATGGCCTATCGCGAGAACCGGCTGCAGGAAGTTTCGCTCGACGACGCTTCGCTGACCTTCAAGTGGGAAGGCGGCCATGTGGTGTCGGTCACCGATGCGGCCGGCAAGCGCTTCGACTTCGCCTACGACGCGCGAGGCAATCTCAAGCGTGAGGCCACGTACGGACGGAGCGCAGACTTCGCTTACGACGATCGCGACAACATGACCTCGATCACCTTCATCGATACCTTGAAGCAGGAAATGACGTACGACGCCAACAATCGCACCACGTCGGTGACGCGTCGCGATGGCCACAAGACCCGGTTCGAATACCAGCAGGACCTGGCCAACAGCGAGCGTCAGGTGACCAGGGTTACCCAGTATGCGAGCGATGGCAGCGTCGAGGCCATTACCGTGTTCGATATTCACCCGGCGCTGGACTGAGCCCTTGGGAAAGGCGGATGCGCTCAGGGGCTGCAAGAGCGTGGGATGTACGAACTCAGGCGATCATTCGCAGCGCTGTACGGATGACGCCGACTGTTCGAAAAGAGGCCTGAGGCTTGAGCAGGCGCGGACGGCTGGTGATGGTGTCCGCTTCTGGCCGATAGCAGGCATCCCAGTTGGACTTGACCGCGTCGGCATCGCGCCGTGGCTGACGATGCGACCCTCTTCGCCTAGAGTTACCCCATGAGCTACGACCTCTACCTCAAGCCCCGAAGCGGCTCGCTGGACCGCGCAACGTTCCAGGCGCATTTCGAACAAAACTCCTTGTTCGAAGTAAGCGATGCCGACGTGGCGTACCAGAACCAAGAAACGGGAACGTACTTCACTTTCGGCTGGCGCGACATCGACGCGATGCGAGCCGAAGACGAGGAGCCCGAGCCTGACTATCCCATCTGGTTCAACCTCAACTTCTTCCGACCCTCCACCTTCGCGCTGGAGGCGGCGCCGCATGTGACGGCGCTGGTTCGCGCGCTCGACCTTGTCGTCAGCGATCCGCAGACCCACGGCATGGGTGAGGGCGATTTCAGCGTCGAAGGCTTCTTCGCCGGATGGAACGCCGGCAACGAGTGGGCCATCGGTCACCTCATAGGGGAGCACGGAGTCGACGAGCAGGTCGGGCTGTTCCCGCAGGCCGAGATCCATCGCACATGGCGATGGAACTTCGGCAAGTCGCGACGGCAGGCGGCGCTGGAGCAGCGTGGCATCGACCGCTTCGTGCCCACCCGCATGTATGCGCGCGTGGACGGTCGAGTGGCCAGCATGATCGTGTGGCCCGACGGCATTCCGTTCGAATCCGCGCCGACGGACTACGTGCTGGTGATCCGCGAAGCGCTGGCACCGCGCACCTTCCTGCGAACCAGGCCTGACAAGGTCCTTGTTCGCTGGTCTGACCTGCGCCCCGTGATCGAGGGCCACGCCTCCTGCGATGCCGAGGGCGTGGTGGCCTTCAACTACGTTTGCGCTCCGCAGGACGTCGCGAACTTCATCAGGAAGCTACCGGCGCGCCCCCCGGAGATCACACTGCTGAGTCCAGATCGCGTGCTGGACGCCGAGTACGCACCGGCGTCGGCGATGGCTGCTTCTGGCCGATAGCGGACCTCGCGCGGCGCTTTCCCCGGGGCGATGCCAAGACCCGCTTCAGACCCGAAGCACGAGTTCGGTGAACAGGAGTACGTACCATGTCTTACGAACCGCCGGACCGCGAACTCGACTCCGAGGAACGAAGGAGGGTCGCCGAGCTGACTCCGGTGCAGCTGCGAGCTATCGATGGTGCATTGCTCAAACTTGCGCATGTCGAATGGAGAAAGGTCGCCTACGTGGTGGGATTCGCCATGACGAATGCCGATCGAACGCTGGGCATCCCGGACATCTACTACGCGCAACGGGTTCGCCTGCTGGTGGAGCAGGGAAAGCTGGAAGCCCAGGGATTCCTGGACCGCATGAGGTACAGCGAAGTCCGTCTGCCCACCAAGCCTGGTTTGGAACGCGCCTGAGCGAACTTGACAGCGCTGATCCACACTGCGGCCTTTCGCAAAAGGGAAGGCCCGCCATTGGCGGGCCTGAAGACCGGACGGTAGGTTCCAGCGCTGACTTGTTACCTCCGTCCCCGTTCCCTGCTTCCCATTCTTTCGCTGCGGGAACCGCCTGCGCCCTTACTGCGCCAACGCCTTGACCAGGTCGAACAGATAATCGCGCCCGACATACACCGAGCGCACTTCCAGCCGTTCATTGAGCCCATGTGCGCCATTGCCATCGGGATCGCCCCACATGCCGGGCACGCCGTAGGTCGGGATACCCACGGCCGACATGTAGAGTCCGTCGGTCGCGCCGGTCGACATCGACGGGATCACTGGCACGCCGGGGAAGTACTTCGCACTCAACGTCTCCATCGGGCCGATGATCGCCGGATCGAGCGCGGGCGACTTGGCCACGGGCTTGTCCTTGCGTGCCAGGTCGATCGAGATGGCGGGATTGCCGATGACCCCGGTCAGCGCTTCCTGGATCTCCGCCGGCGTATGGCCGGGGAAGATGCGGCAATTGACGTTGGCTTCGACCCGCTGCGGAAGCGCGTTCACCGCGTGCCCGCCGTCGATCATCGTCGCCACGCACGTCGTGCGCAGCATCGAGTGAAAGCCCTTGTCGGTGTTGACGACCGCCGCTGCCCTGGCGTCATCCGGATCCTTCGCCAATGCCACCATCGCCGCGCCCAGTGCATCCTTGCGTGCTGCACCTGCGCGCGCGAAGAAGGCGCGGGTAGTGTCGTTGAACTCGGCCGGGAACTCGTGCCCACCGACCTTCAGCAAGGCCTCGGACATGGCGTAGATCGCGTTCTCGCGCACGGGCTGGGAGCTGTGTCCGCCGGGATTGGTGGCGACCAGCTTGTAGTCCTGGTAGGTCTTCTCGCCCACCTGGATCGATTGTGCGACCAGGTGCCCCTTGCCATCGGTGTCCCCGCCGCCGCCTTCGTTGAGGGCGAAGGCCGCGTCGATCAGATCGCGTTTATTGTTGGCCAGGTACTGCGCGCCGTTGAACGCGGTGTCGGTCTCCTCGCCGCAGGTCAGCGCCATCTTGACCGTGCGCGCGGGCTTGTAGCCGCCCTGCTTGAAGCGGATCAGCGTATCGGCCCAGGTCGCCGCCATCATCTTGTCGTCGGCGATGCCGCGCGCGTAGTAGTAGCCGTTCTCCTCGACCAGCGTGTACGGGTCGCGCACCCAGTCGGCCCGATTGGCCGCCACCACGTCGATGTGCGCCAGCAGCAGGATGGGCTTGAGCGTGCTGGACGTGCCGGGATAGACGGCCACCACTCCGCCTTCCTTCGGATGCTCGGGCACCGAGAACAGCGTGATCTGGTCGTCGGCAAAGCCTGCCGCCTTCAGGCGCGCGGCGATCTGCGCGGCGGCCTGGGTGCAACTGCCGGTGGTGACCGAGGTGTCGGTCTCGACCAGTTGCTTGTAGAGCTCGAAGAAGCGTTGCTGGTCAGGACGCAGCGGATCCATCTTGCCGGTCGGTACCTGTGCCACCACCGGACCCGCGATCAATGCACCCACCGCCAACGCCATCCACATCGTTCTCATGCCTCACCCCTTGGTTGTGTCAATGAATGGTGCGCTAGTCCGCGCAAGCGCCCGCTCGCATCGAAGGGCCCTGACCTGCCTTCTACAGTATTCCAGGCCGGTTGGAAGCGCTGGCGGGTTTGGCGGGGTCCTGGACCTATGCGATGCCGGGCCGCGGTGGATTTCCGGCGGAGACGCGCATCGGCAATGCCGATGTCCGCTACCATCCCAACCGAAATCGCGATGCGCGTCGGTGCCGCGTCGCGCTCCACACCACCGCGAAACCAACGATGGCCCGCAACGTCCTCTTCATTTGCAGCCAGAATCGCCTGCGCAGTCCAACGGCCGAGCAGGTGTTCGCCGACTGGCCCGGCATCGAGACCTCGTC
>Ga0102592_1001818_pt1 | contig 21262 bp, 17 predicted proteins | sample AraplaCol_mMF_r2_FD_76861 | JGI IMG/M metagenome (GOLD analysis project Ga0102592, IMG submission 76861) | Arabidopsis root microbial communities from North Carolina, USA - plate scrape MF_Col_mMF_r2 (SPADES assembly) (version 2) | ecosystem: Host-associated > Plants > Roots > Endosphere...
CCACGCTGGAGCGCTACTTTGGCCAGCCGCTGTTCGCGCGCAGCGGCACTTCGGTGCGCCTGACCGACGCGGGCCGCCTCTACTTCGACACGGTGCAGGAAGCCCTGTCGACGATAGAGCTGGCCACCCGCCAGCTGGCGCAAAGCCAGGCCGGCGCCCGACGCCTCATGGTCCGCACCTCGCTGCCGACCTTTGCGATGACCACGCTGATCCCAGCCCTGCCCGGCTTCCAGCCTGAGCCCACCGTGGCAGTGGACCTGGTGACCTCGCTCTCGCCGCCGGGCCCAGGTGACACCTATGACGTGCTGGTCACGCGCGACCTGGCCGTCGCCGGCGCCGAGCATTGGCTGCTGGCCGCCGAAAACCTGGTGTGCGTGGCCTCCCCGGCGCGCTGCCGTGAGTTCGCGAGCCGGCCTGTCTCCCAGTGGCAGTTTCTGGCAGCGCAGTCGCGGCCCGACGTGCTGGCAGCCTGGTCCGCCCAGCAGGGCCTGCAGGCAGGCAGCATCCAGGTCGGCGCCAGCTTTGACCACTACTTCCTGGCCATTGCGGCGGCAACCGGCGGCATGGGCCATCTGGTGGTGCCCGAAGTGCTGGTGGCCGAGCCGCTGCGCCGCGGCCACCTGATGCAGGCTTCGCCTGTGGCGGTTCGCGGCGATGCCAGCTATTCGGCCTATATCAACCCGCGCAGCACATCGCCGGAAACCGGCCGGGTGTTTTGCCGCTGGCTCAAGGGCTGGCTCCGGGAGGCGCCAGAGGCCTTCCCGGCTGCGCTACAAAAATCCTAGCTGCGGGCGCCGGTGCTGATTGGCTTGACTGGACTTTTTGTGAATTCTGTATCAAACTGTTCCTCTGGTCCGTCTTTGGAGCATGCATGCCGGTCATCGCAGTCGTCAACCGCAAGGGAGGCAGTGGCAAAAGCACACTGGCCGCGCACATCGCCGCCTGGTGCGCGCGCAATGGCAGCTCCGTCATGCTGGGCGACGTGGATCGCCAGCAATCGGCGCGCAGCTGGCTCAAGCGCCGCGACGCCACACTCCCCGCCATCGCCCCCTGGGCCGTCGACCAGAAAAACATGCTGCGGGTGCCCACGGGCATCACGCACGTGGTGCTGGACACGCCGGGCGGCATGCACGGCTTCGAGCTTGCGCGCGTGGTGATGTTCGCCGACGCCATCATCATGCCGGTGTGCAATTCCCTGTTCGACCGCGAGTCCGCGGCGCAATGCCATGCCGACCTGCTGGCCCTGCCGCGCGTGGCCAGCGGCCGCTGCCGACTCGCCACCGTGGGCATGCGCATAGACGGGCGCACCAGCGCCGCGAAGGTGCTGGAGGAATGGTCCGAAGGCCTGGGCATGCCTTTCCTGGGTGCGCTGCGCGAAACCCAGACCTATGTGCGCAGCCTGGAGCGCGGCATGACGATGTTCGACTTGCCGCCCAGTGCCGCCGCACCCGACCTGGCGCAGTGGCAGCCCATACTGAACTGGCTCAGGCCCACGCTCTACCCACCGCAGGCCGCCAACGACGCCCCGGACCAGGCGCAGGCCAGGGCTGTCGTTGCCACAGCCCCGGCCCGGATGCTCACGCCCCGCCCCTCGGTCGCCGCCACGCTGGGTGCCAGGGCATTGAACCCGGCGCCTGTGCAAAAAACGGCGGCGGCCCCACGCCTGGGCAGTTCCCTGCCCGGCAGCCTGATGCCGGCGCAGGAGTCGCTGGTGCACGGCGCCCGCATGTCCGCCCAGAGCTCGGCCCGCACCATGGGCCGGCCTGTCCCGCCCCCCAGCGCGCCGGCACTTCCGCGCAACACCGGCGCGTCCGACGGCCTGCCGATTCCGCAATTCCTCAAGCGCGCCACCTGAACGCCAGGCGCCGCACCGGCCCCGCACTCAGGCAGTCACGGCAAGCGCTTCGCGCACTTCGCGCGCGGCCTGCACCATATTGCCCAGAGCCGCTTCGGTCTCGGGCCAGCCGCGGGTTTTCAGGCCGCAGTCGGGGTTGATCCAGAGGTTCTCAACCGGGATCACCTCAGCCGCCTTGTGCAACAGGCGGACCATTTCACCCACCGTGGGCACGCGCGGCGAATGGATGTCGTACACGCCGGGGCCGATTTCGTTCGGGTACTTGAAGTCGCCAAAGCCGCGCAGCAGTTCCATGTCGGAACGGCTGGTTTCAATGGTGATCACATCGGCATCCATGGCGGCGATTTCCGGCAGGATGTCGTTGAACTCCGAGTAGCACATGTGGGTGTGGATCTGGGTGTCGTCAGCCACGCCGCCGGCGCTGATACGGAAGGCGCGCGTGGCCCATTCCAGGTAGGGTTTCCAGCCGGCGCGGCGCAGCGGCAGGCCTTCGCGTATCGCCGGCTCGTCGATCTGGATGATGCCTATGCCGGCATCCTCAAGGTCCACCACTTCGTCGCGGATGGCCCAGGCGATCTGCGCGGCAGTCCGGCTGCGGGGCTGGTCGTCGCGCACAAACGACCATTGCAGGATGGTGATGGGGCCGGTCAGCATGCCCTTCATGGGCCGCCGGGTCAGGCTTTGCGCGTACATCGTCCAGGCCACCGTCATGGCCGCGGGGCGGGCCACGTCGCCGTAGATCACGGGCGGCTTCACGCAGCGTGAGCCGTAGGACTGCACCCAGCCGCTGGCGGTGAAGGCAAAGCCGTCGAGCTGCTCACCGAAGTACTCCACCATGTCATTGCGCTCAGCCTCGCCGTGCACCAGCACGTCCAGGCCCAGGGCTTCCTGCTTGCGCACCGCCAGGCGGATCTCGGCCTGCATTTTTTCGGCGTACTGCGATTTGCCGATCTCGCCGCGCTTGAAAGCCGCGCGCGCAGCGCGTATCCCGGCGGTTTGCGGGAACGAGCCTATCGAGGTGGTGGGCAACAAGGGCAGCGCAAAGCGTTTGCGCTGCAGTGGCTGGCGCTCGCTGAAAGGCGAAGGCCGCTGGTCGGCGCCGGTAGCCGCGCGAGCCAGCCTCGCGGCCACGGCGGCGCTATGCACACGCGGGCTGTCGCGGCGCGCATGGGCCGCCAGGCGCGCGGTCGCCAGTTCGGCCTCCACCGTGCTTTCACGGCCTTCGAGCACCGCCTTCAGCGTGCGTAATTCAAAGAGTTTCTCCACCGCGAAGGCCAGCCAGGACTTGAGTTCGGCGTCCAGCTTGTCCTCGGCTTGAAGGCTGTGCGGCACATGCAGCAGCGAGCAGGACGGCGCCAGCCACAACTCGCCCCGGTGCTTGTCGGCTACCGGCCACAACCGCGCCAGGGCCATATCGGGGTCGGTGCGCCAGATGTTGCGGCCGTCAACGATACCGACAGACAACACCTTGTGGCTGGGCAGCCAGTCGGCCACGCCTACCAGCTCCTCGGGGGCGCGGACCGCATCCACATGCAGGCCCGCCACCGGCAGCTGGCAGGCCATGCGCAGGTTTTCCTGCAAGGGTGAAAAGTAAGTGGCCACCAGCAGCTTCACGCCTTTGCGCGCCAGCCGCCAATAGCAGGACTCGAAAGCCTGGCTCCATGCGGGCGGCAAGTCCAGGCCCAGGATGGGCTCGTCCATCTGTACCCATTCCACACCCTGCGCCTGGAGTGCTTGCAGGATTTGCTGGTACACCGGCAGCAGTTTGTCCAGCAGGCTGAAGCGGTCAAAGCCCGGCGTCTTCTCTTTGCCCAGCCACAGGAAACTCAAGGGCCCCAGCAGCACCACCTTGACCTGGTGGCCGGCGCGCTGCGCCTGGGCCACCTCGTCAAACAGGCGCGTGGATGCCAGCCTGAACTCCGTGGCCGCGCTGAACTCCGGCACCAGGTAGTGGTAGTTGGTGTCAAACCATTTCGTCATCTCGAGCGCGAAGTTGCCGCCGCCCACTTCTTCGCTTGCGCAGCCGCAATCGGCACTGTGGGTGTGGCCGGCCTCCATATTCACACCGCGCGCCATCGCGAAGTAACGGCCGAGTTCAGGCTCCTCGCCGCTGAAGCCGAAACGCGCCGGTTCGCAGCCCAGCATCTGGATGTGGGTAGCCACATGGTCGTAAAAAGCGAAGTCACCGACCGTCACGAAATCCAGGCCGGCTTCCTTTTGCAGCGCCCAGTGGCGCTCGCGCAACTCCGCGCCAACGGCTTCCAGGGCGGCCAGGTCGATCTCGCCGCGCCAGTGTTTTTCAAGTGCGAATTTCAGTTCCCGGTGCGCGCCCATGCGCGGGAAACCGAGGGTGTGTGTATGGACCATGCAGGCTATCTCCCGATTGCGAATCAACAAAGGAGTGCAATGGTCGGCCAGATTCAACTATTATTCAAACGAAAGATATTGCTTTTCAACTTGAAAATAATTGATTTACACATTTCACCATGACGCCATCGATTCTTGAGCTGCGCCACCTGCGCACCCTGACGGCCCTGCGCGACAGCGGCAGCCTGGTGCGCGCGGCGCAGTTGCTCAACCTCACGCAATCAGCGCTGTCGCACCAGGTCAAGCTGCTTGAGGACCGTTACGGCGCGCCGCTGTTCGAGCGCAAATCCGTACCGCCGCAGTTCAGCACCACGGGCCTGAGGCTGCTGGCACTGGCCGACGCGGTGCTGCCGCAGGTTGAGGAAGCCGAGCGCGACGTGGCGCGATTGGCCACCGGACGATCCGGCCAGTTGCGCATCGCGGTCGAATGCCACACCTGTTTTGACTGGCTGATGCCCGCCATGGACTCCTTCCGCACGCGCTGGCCCGAGGTGGAGCTGGACATCGTCTCCGGCTTTCACCCCGACCCGATTGCCCTGGTGCTGCAGGACCGCGCCGACATCGCCATCGTGTCGGAAGCCGACGCCGCCGAGGCGGTGGACTTCCACCCGCTGTTCCGCTTTGAAATCATGGCGCTGCTGGCCAACCACCATGCGCTGGCGGCCAAGACACACCTCACGGCCAGGGACTTTGCCAACGAAACCCTGATCACCTACCCTGTTCCCGACGAAATGCTGGACGTGGTGCGCCAGGTGCTGGAGCCGGCAGGCATCAAGCCCGCGCGCCGCACCACCGAACTGACGATCGCCATGCTGCAATTGGTGGCCAGCGGCCGCGGCGTGGCCGCGCTGCCCAAATGGGCGGTGCAAAGCTATCTGGACCGCGGCTATGTGAGCGCCAGGCCCATAGGCAAAAAAGGCTTGACCGGCCGGCTTTACGTGGCCTGCACCGAGGCCACGTCGGGCCTGCCCTGGCTGGACGACTTTGTGGCGATCACGCGCGAGAGCTGTTTTCTCACGCTCAGCGAGATCGAACTTCTCTAGAAAGCTGAAGGCAGCAAGGCCTTCAAGTTGAGTGGCGGCCCTGGCGCAATTGGGCCAGGCGTTCGGCCATGGCGTCGATGTCGAGTGCATCCTCGGCATTGGCCAGGTAGATTTCCAGGTCGGCCATCGCACGCTCTGGCTTGCCGTGGGCGGCCCAGGCCAGGCCGCGGTCGCGGTATTCGGTCCAGGCTTCGGGCTGCAGCACGATGAGGCGATCCTGTACCGGAATCAGGCGCTGCCAGTCCTCCTGGGTTTTGTGGATTTCCTTGAGGTTGCGCAGCATGCGGCTGATGATCTCGCGCGGCGGCGCCGACTGCAGGTACAAGCCCATGGGCACCTCGAAGTCCTCACCCGCGCCGCCGCCGTGCTGGCGGAAAGGCTCAAGCCGCTCGGACAACTCTTCGCGGCTCAGCGACTGGCCGCTGAACGGGTCTATCACCACCTGGCCCTTGGGCAGGTTGACCTTGACCATGAAATGCCCCGGAAAGGCCACGCCGCGCGCATTGAGGCCCAGGCCCAGGGCCAGCTCCAGCCAGAGCACGGCCAGTGTGATGGGGATGCCGCGCCGCGTGCGCAACACCGCGTTCAGGTAGCTGTTGTCGGGATCGTAGTAGTCGTTGACGTTGCCGCCGAAATTCAGGTCGTGGAAGAAGAACTGGTTGAGCGCGCGCAGCCGCTGCAGCGCCGGTGCGTCGGCCGGCAGGCGGCGCTTGAGGCGGGCCAGCAATTGGTCCACATCGCCGAGTACCTGCTGCACGTCCAGGTCAGGGTATTCGTCCTGCGCCAGGCTGATGGCGGCTTCCAGGAGAGGGAAATGCTCATCGCTTTCCACCAGGCTGGAGAAGTATTGCAATGGTGACGGTACAGCCAGATTTAATTGCATGGCCCTACTTTCTCATAAACCGGCACAAAAGGGCATCCTGGAAAACGCCGCTCAGGCCCTGGAGCACGCCGCCCGTCAATGCCTCAGGAGCTTTATGAGCTTGAGGCCCGACAGCCACAGCGCCGTGAAATACAGCACGGCCGAGCCCAACAACACCAGCGCCAGCCATCCGATACGTTCAAAGTTGTGGCCTTTGAGGCCGACCCAATTGACGGCTCCGGTGGCCCAGAGCAAAAAGGCCGCGAGCAAAGCGCTGGCGCCGCCCACCTGCAGTGAAAACTTGCCCCAGCCGGGCAGAGGCTTGTAACTTCCGCGCTTTAAAAGTCCCAGCAACAACCACAGGGAGTTGACCAGTGCGCCAATCGCGATCGAAAGCGTCAGGGCCGCATGTTGCAGGCGGGGCACCAGAAAGAAATTGAGCACCTGAGTGAACACCAGCACGCAGACAGCGATCAGCATCGGCGTGCGCATGTCGTGCCTGGCATAGAACCCGGGAGCCAGCACCTTGACAGCCACGATGCCCATCAGCCCCACGCCGTAGCTGCTCAATGCTGCCGTCGTGCGCTGGACGTCAAGGTCGCTGAACGCGCCGTAGTGGTACAGCACCGCGACCAGCGGCTGCGAAAATACCAGCAGCGCCACGGCACAGGGCACCGACAGCAGGACCACCAGGCGCAGGCCCCAGTCGAGCATGGCGGAATAGCGCGCCTCATCCTGGCTGCCGCGCGCCGCGGCCAGTTGCGGCATCAGCACCACCCCCAGCGCAACGCCCAGCATGGCGGTGGGAAACTCCATGAGGCGGTCGGCATAGGTGATCCAGCTCACGCTGCCGGTGGCCAGGTGCGAGGCGATCTGGGTGTTGATGAGCAGCGATATCTGCGCGACGCTCACGCCCAGCAGGGCCGGCAGCATCAGGGACAGCACCTTGCGCGTGCCTGGGTCGCTCCAGGACCGGCGCAGGGCCGCAAAGCTGGCGCCTATGCGGGGCAGCAAACCCAGCCTGCTCAGCGCGGGCAGTTGCAGGCCCAGTTGCAGGATGCCGCCCACCATCACCCCCACGCATTGGGCATAGATGGGCTCGATGCCATGCTTCGCGAACCAGGGCGCGCCCAGGATGATGGAGCCGATCAGGGCCACATTCAGCAGCACGGGCGAGGCGGCGGGCACCGCAAAGCGCTTCCAGGTATTGAGGATGCCACCGGCCAGCGCGACCAGCGACATGAAACCGATGTAAGGGAACATCCAGCGGGTCATCACCACGGCGGCGTTGTAGCCCTGAGGCTTGAGGCCGCTGGCCATGGCCCAGACCATCAGCGGAGCGGCCAGCACACCGGCCACGCACAACAGGACCAGCGTCCAGGCCAGCAAGGTTGCGACATGATCAATCAGCTGTTTGGCGCCCTCTTCCCCCTGCTCCGCCTTGCAGGCCGCCAGCACCGGCACAAAAGCCTGGCTGAAAGCCCCCTCGCCGAGCACCCTTCGAAACAGGTTGGGTATTCGGAAGGCGACATTGAAGGCATCGGTCATGGCGCTGACGCCAAACACGGAGGCCATGAGCAGATCCCGGACAAGGCCGGTAACGCGCGAAGCCAGGGTCAGCAGGGAAACGGTGGAGGCGGCTTTGAATAGGGACACCCCCGGAGTTTATAGGCCTCCACGATCGCCCACTACGAGCCTGCAGCACTCCCTGCCCCTCGCACTGGGACCAGGGGCCGCTGCGCCTGCGGCCTGGCCCTTCGACAAGCTCAGGACAGGCCAAGGCCGGTTCCGCGGCCCCTGCTGGTATGAGCCCTTTCCGCCCAAAACCACCATTTCCGACCTAAGTTCGCGCCGTCGTATAATCTATGGTTTTGCTGCAACATCCACAGACTCCTTCCCAGGATTAAAGGAATTTATATATGGCTACCGCCAAACCCAAGAAAAAGAACCCGCGCCTTGCGTCGGGCCGCAAACGCGTCCGCCAGGACGTCAAACTCAACGCCGCGAACACCTCGCTGCGCTCCAAATACCGCACCGCTGTGAAAAACGTCGAAAAAGCCGTTGCAGCCGGTGACAAAGACAAAGCCAAGGACCTGTTCGCCAAGGCCCAGAGCATTGTGGACACGGTTGCCGACAAGGGCATCTTCCACAAGAACAAGGCAGCGCGCGACAAGAGCCGCCTGTCTGCCAAGGTGAAAGCCCTGGCACTGGCCCCCGCAAAGGCCGCCTAAGCAATTAGGCAAATCGCCCGGGCGGCATCTTTCCAACGAAAATACCGTCCGCCGTTTTGTAGGGTGCGCTGCAGCAAAGCAAAAAAGCCGTCGAAAGACGGCTTTTTTGTTGGCGCTTCACTTACACTTGCGCGCCAGACGGAGGCTTCCGGCTTCCACCCCAAAACAGAAAAAAAAGCGGTCTATGCGCTCTTTCATCCTGGGTACCCTGCTGCTGGCGGCCGGCTCCGCCGCAGTCTACGCCGCTGACGACGAAACCTTCGACTTCAACGAGGTGCTCAACCCGGCGACCATCAGCCAGACGGAGTGCCTCAACAAGCAGGATGCTGTCTGGGTGGAGACGCAATGGCAGGAACAGGGCGCCAACCGCGCTGCCAAGGGATGCATTCGTTACTTCCCCAGCGCGAATGCAGTGGGCGCAGAAACCGCCGTGCTGTTCATCCACGGGGATGTACTGAGCGGCAGTATTGCCCAATCTCGGGAGGCGTATCCCAAGTCATCCAGCCGCAGCATCCAGCTCGCCCGCGCCGAACGTTCCGCGAAAGAAATCGGTCTACCGGTCATCCGTATCGGCAGGCCAGGCACTTATGGCAGTACCGGGGCCAGCCACTTGCGCGAGCGCCGCCTGCCGGTAGAGGCCCATCTGGTGAATGCGGCGCTTGATGCCATCAAGAACAAATACGGCTACAAACGCATGCAGCTGACCGGCCTGAACGGCGGCGGCGGCCTCGTCGGCGCCGTGCTGACCCTGGGGCGCACGGACATCGACTGCGCGGTGGCAGCCAGTGGTGCGCTGAGCATCAAAACGCGTTCCCGCCTGCTTGCCAGCAAGGAAGCCCAGCGCGGGCAGGATCAAACCGGCCAGCCACTGTCAGCCGTGTATGACCCCATAGACCATGTCGCGGGTATCAAGCCGGACAACCAGCGGAGGGTCTTCGTGCTGGGAGATCCGCAGGATTCCGCGGTGGGCTTTGATTCCCAGGAAGAATTCCAGCAGAAACTGGTCGCGAATGGCACGCCTGCCACGCTGCTGACGGCACTGGCCACGGACAGCAAACACCACGAACTGGCGCCGGAGGCACTGCGGGTCGCCGCATGGTGCAAAGCCGGCGTGGCCGACGCGCAAATTCAGGCCTGGCTGGCCGAAGGGAAGAAAAAATAGGGACGACCGGGCCCGCCCTCAGCGGGCCGGCGACTCGGGAATCAGGCAGGCCTCGGCCATCTGCAGGTCGTTGTCCTTGGCGAAGTTGATGGCGAAATCCCAGGCCATGGGTTCGGCCTCGCGCAGCTCGGAATTGACGACCACGCACTTGACGCCGTTGATGACGGTCGGCACGCACCAGGGGGAATAGGTCAGGTGGCTGCCGGGCTGCGGGCCGCCCGGTCGGAAATGGCTCATCACACCGCACAACCTGTCGGCCCAGTCGCTGGGCCGGAAGGTTTTGCCGTCGCGGGTAATACCCTGGATAAAGACTTCTTTGGCGGTATTGGAGACCATCGGGTGGAAGGTTTTTCGCGGTGCCGGGCATGGAAAAAAGATGGGATCGCACCCCATGCTGCAGCGCACAACAATTCTAGCGTAAATCGAACTCTTATATAAGACTTGGGCGACAAATTTTCAATCCCGGCGATAGCCCGGAAGCGGGCCGGCAGGTGCATTGGGGTGCATTGCAGTAATGCAGGAACGTCACAAAAGGCCGCAAAGTCTGCGCCTAAAATCAGCCCAGGCCCGCATCAATTGCTGCGGGCCTGCGATTTTCCGCACTGTCACAGCCCCTGTTACGGAGTTTTCCATGACCGCAGCCCTGCCCAAGCACATCGAAGCCGCCTCCCCCCACGTGATGAACACCTATGGGCGCCTGCCCATCGCACTGGAGCGCGGCCAGGGCTGCCGCGTCTGGGACGTCAACGGCAAGGTTTACCTCGATGCGCTGGGCGGCATCGCCGTCAACACGCTGGGCCACAACCACCCCAAGCTGGTGCCGGCCCTGCAGGAGCAGATCGCCAAGATCATCCACAGCTCCAACTATTACCATGTGCCGCTGCAGGAAACCCTGGCCGCAAAACTGGTGGAGCTGTCGGGCCTGGAAAACGTGTTTTTCTGCTCCACCGGCCTGGAAGCCAACGAGGCCGCGCTCAAGCTGGCGCGCAAGTTCGGCCACGACAAAGGCATTGAGCGCCCGGAAATCGTGGTCTACGAAAAGGCCTTCCACGGCCGCAGCATCGCCACGCTGAGCGCCACCGGCAATCCCAAGGTGCAGGCCGGCTTCGGCCCGCTGGTGGAGGGATTTATCCGCGTGCCGCTCAACAACATGGACGCGCTCAAGGCTGCCACCGCCAACAACCCCAATGTGGTCGCCGTGTTCTTTGAAGCCATCCAGGGTGAAGGCGGCATCAACAGCATGAAGGACGAGTACCTGCGCGAAGTGCGCGCGCTGTGCGACGAACGCGGCTGGCTGCTGATGATCGACGAAGTGCAATGCGGCATGGGCCGCACCGGCAAGTGGTTTGCCCACCAGTGGTCGGGCATCAAACCCGACGTGATGCCGCTGGCCAAGGGCCTGGGCTCGGGCGTGCCGATCGGTGCCGTCGTGGCCGGCCCCAAGGCGGCTCACCTCTTTGGCCCGGGCAACCACGGCACCACCTTCGGCGGCAACCCGCTGGCCATGCGGGCTGGCGTGGAAACCCTGCGCATCATGGAAGAAGAAGGCCTGCTGGCCAATGCGGTGAAGGTGGGCGACCATCTGCGCGCGGCGCTGGCACGCGAACTCGCCGGCATCAAGGGCGTGAAGGAAATCCGCGGACGGGGCCTGATGCTGGGCATTGAGTTGACGGTGCCCTGCGGCGAGCTGCTGGGCCGCTCCGCCGAGAACGGCCTGCTGCTGAGCGTGACCGCCGACACCGTGATCCGCATGGTGCCCTCGCTGATCATGACCACGGCTGAGGCCGACGAGGCGGTGGCCATCCTGGTGCCGCTGATCAAGCAGCTTTTGAAAGAGAAAAACGCGTGAGCACTGCGATCCCCTCCACTCCCGCGCCGGTTCGGCACTACCTCCAGTTCAGCGACCTGAATGCGGCCGAATACGCCTACCTGTTCGAGCGCGCCGCCATCATCAAGAAGAAATTCAAGACCTACGAAAAACACCAGCCGCTGGTCGACCGCACGCTGGCCATGATTTTCGAGAAAGCCTCGACGCGCACGCGCGTGAGCTTCGAGGCCGGCATGTACCAGCTGGGCGGCAGCGTCGTGCACCTGACCACCGGTGACAGCCAGCTGGGCCGCGCCGAGCCGATCGAAGACAGCGCCAAGGTCATCAGCCGCATGGTCGACCTGGTGATGATCCGCACCTTCGAGCAGACCAAGATAGACCGTTTCGCCGAGCATTCGCGCGTGCCGGTCATCAACGGCCTGACCAATGAATTCCATCCCTGCCAGATCCTGGCCGACATCTTCACCTATATCGAGCACCGCGGCTCCATCAAGGGCAAGACGGTAGCTTGGGTGGGCGACGGCAACAACATGGCCAACACCTGGCTGCAAGCCAGCGAGATCCTGGGCTTCAAGGTGCATGTGAGCACGCCGGGCGGCTACGAGGTGGACCAGTCCATCGCCGGCATACGCTCGGCCGACAGCTACAAGGTCTTCAAGGACCCGATGCAGGCCTGCGCCGGCGCCGACCTGGTCACCACCGACGTATGGACCAGTATGGGTTATGAAGCCGAGAACGAAGCGCGCAAAAAAGCCTTCGCAGACTGGTGCGTGGACACCGAAATGATGCGCGCGGCCAAACCCGATGCGCTCTTCATGCACTGCCTGCCCGCCCACCGCGGCGAGGAAGTGGAAGCCGAAGTGATCGACGGCCCCCAATCGGTGGTGTGGGACGAAGCTGAGAATCGCATGCACGCGCAGAAGGCGCTCATGGAGTTCCTTCTGCTCGGCCAGCTGAGCTAACGCGTCCCCCTAGGGCACTCGCGTAGTGCCCTCCCCCTCTTATGCTCCAAGCCGGACATCACCCTCCGGCGGCGCAGGCCTGCGCGCCGCAACCGAATGGCATGAAAACTGCTGGCATCGGCCCAACTGCGTTCACACCCCAGGCGGACAAGGCCGGCAAGCTCCATTACGGGTAAACCCGCAAATCAAAGCCCGAGGCGGTGAGTACAGTTCTGTATACAAAACTGAACACCTCAATTTAAAGGGCCCTCCAGCCCCACAGTTGAGCCCTGCCAGGGGCGCTGCGCCCAATGCACCGGAGATCACATGGACATTCGCAACCCATCGCCCGATCTGTACAACGAAGACCTCGCGCCGGCCAAGGAGCGCAACTGGGGCACTTTCAGCATCTTCAACGTCTGGACTTCCGACGTGCACAGCCTCTGGGGTTACTACCTCGCGGCCAGCCTGTTCCTGCTGTGCGGCAGCTTCACCAATTTCCTGATCGCCATCGGGCTCAGTTCGCTGGTGATCTTTTTCCTGATGAACCTGGTCGGCTACGCGGGCGTGAAAACCGGTGTGCCCTACCCGGTGCTGGCGCGCGCCTCTTTCGGCATCTGGGGCGCCAACCTGCCCGCGCTGGTGCGCGCGGTGGTGGCCTGCTTCTGGTATGGCGCGCAGACGGCGGCCGCCTCGGGGGCCATCGTGGCGCTGCTCACGCGCTCCGACGCCATCATGGCTTTCCACAAGTCCACGCACCTGCTGGGCCATTCAGGGCTGGAAGTGATCTGCTTCTTCGTGGTGTGGGCGCTGCAGCTGCTGATCATCCAGAACGGCATGGAAACGGTGCGCAAGTTCCAGGATTGGGCCGGCCCCGCCGTCTGGATCGCCATGCTGGTGCTGGCGGTCGGCCTGTGCGTGAAGGCCGGCGGTTTCTCGTTCGACCACGGCATCCCGCAGGACGTGCTGCTGGCCAAGACCAAGGACGCCGGCGTGCCGGGCGAGCCCGGCTCATTCTGGGCCTTGATGGCCGTGGGCGCGACCTGGATCACCTACTTCGCGGCGCTCTACCTCAATTTCTGCGACTTCTCGCGCTACGCCAAGGACAAGTCCACGGTCAAAAAAGGCAACCTCTGGGGCTTGCCCATCAACCTGGTGCTGTTCTCCCTGGTAGCCGGCGTCACCACCATCGCCGCTTTCAAAGTCTATGGCGAAGTGCTGCTGCACCCCGAGCAGATCTCCGCCAAGTTCGACAGCTGGTTCCTCGCGCTGCTGGCGGCGCTGACTTTTGCCGTGGCCACACTGGGCATCAACGTGGTGGCCAACTTCGTCTCGCCGGCATTTGACTTCGCCAATGTGTTCCCGCGCAAGGTCAGCTTCAAGACCGGCGGCTACATCGCGGCCGGCATCGCGCTGGTGCTCTATCCCTTCGCGCCCTGGGAAGGCAATGCCGCCACCTTTGTGGGCGCCATAGGCGCGACCATGGGGCCGCTGCTGGGCATCATCCTGGTTGACTACTACCTGATCGCCAAGGGTGAGGTCAATGTGCAGGCGCTCTACGATGAGAACGGCGAGTACCGCTATCAGAGTGGCTGGAATGCCAACGCGCTGATCGCCACCGCCGTGGGCGCGCTGTTCTCCAGCATATTGCCCAACTTCACCAGCCTGCTGCCCGCCTGGTGGGGCATTTACGGCTGGTTCTTTGGGGTCGCGATTGGCGGCGCCGTTTACTACGCGCTGGCGATGGTGATGCCGCGCAAGGCGGGCGTCGCCCAGATGGGCTGATCCTGTTCCAGGGCTATCGCGGCGCCGCGAAGCGCCGGCGACTGCCTTGCGTTGATGACATAGACAGGTATGTCCGCCAGCTGTTGCTCGAAACGACCTTTCGCCTCGAAGCGCCGCCCAAATGCCGAGCGGCTGAAAGCCTCGCCCAGGCGCGGGACAATGCCGCCGCCGATATACATCCCACCATAGGCCCCCAGCGTCAGCGCCAGGTTGCCGGCCACCGTCCCCAGAAATGCGCAGAATAGATCAAGGGCCTCGTGTGCGCATGGATCGCCACGCTCCAGGGCCGCCGTGACCACGCCCGCCGCGTCAAGCTCGATCACGGCCTTCCCACCGTCGATTTCCTGCACGGCGCGATGGATGTCGGCCAGGCCCTGCCCACATACCGCACGCTCAGCCGAGACATGGCCATACCGCGCAGTGAACCACTGGAGCAGCGCCTGCTCCCTCGGCGTACATGCCGCCAGCGTGACATGGCCGCCCTCACCCTCGATGGGCACCCATCCGCCGCGCCCGTCGGGCAGCAATCCTGAGACACCCAGCCCGGTGCCGGGGCCGATCAGGCCTTTCGCGGCGGAAGGAATCGCCTGCCCGCCTCTTACCCGGCAAAGCTCCTTCGCACCTAGGGCCGGCAAGGCCAGCGCCAGGGCGGTGAAGTCATTGAGCACGCGCAAGGCGGTGAACCCGAATTGCGCTTTCAACCCGGCAATGGAGAAAGCCCAGTGGTGATTGGTCATCCGCACCTGGTCGCCCCGCACGGGATTGGCGATGGCGATGGCGCAATTCGCGGGTGCGTCCCGCCCCAGCATGGCCAGGTAATGCTGCATCGCATCCGCGAGGGTCGGGTATCCGGCGCAAGGCAATGTCACCAGGTCGCCGATGGATTCCCCGGCTGCGTTCTGCCACGCGAAGCGCGCGTTGGTTCCGCCGATGTCGGCCAGGAGCCGTTCACTGCCGTGAAGGCGCCGAGGCGGCGCGACCGGGCCGGCGTCGCGGGCAAAAGGCAACAAAGGCAACAAAGGCAACAAAGGCAACAAGGGCGACAAGGGCGACAAAGGCAATGCCATCACTCCATCGTGATTTTTGCGGTCTTCACGATATCGCGGTACAGCGCCGCCTGGGGCCGGACGAACGCGCGCAGATCGCGCCCGTTCATGGGCGCGACCGTGATGCCGGCATCCGCCAGCTTGGCACGCACTTCGGGCTGCGCGAGCGCTTCCAGCAAAGCCTTCTCGTAAGCGGCCACGATGGCGGGAGGCGTCCCCGATTTCACAAACAGCCCCTGCCACAGCGGCAGCGAAACGCCGTTGAACCCCTCTTCCTCACCGATTCGCTTCACGTTCGGCAACTGCGCGACGCGGGCACCATCGGACACCGACAGGGCCTTGATCTTCCCGTCCTTGAGGAAGGGCATCGCCGTGGACAAAACCAGCACCGCGCTGTCCACCTGGCCACCGACCAGATCATTCGCGATCTGTGCGCCGCCCCGATAAGGAATGTGCAACATGTCCACCTTCGCCTGCTTGTTGATCAGCGAGCCGTAGATGTGCTGCATGGTCCCAATTCCGGGGGTTGCGTAGTTGAAGCTCTCCTTGCCGTTTTTGCGCAGCGCACCCACCAGGTCGGCCAGCGACCCATAAGGGGAACCCGCGGGGACGGCAAATATCAAGGGTACTGTCGTCATCCGCCCCACCGGCACAAGGTCTTTCTCCCAGTCAAGCCGGGTCTTGTTGTTCACCATGGGCACGAGCACGGTGTCCGTGCCGCCCATATAGACGACGCTGCCGTCAGCCGGCGCGCTGAGCACTTTTTGCGCGGCGATCATGCCGCTGGCCCCGGCGATATTTTCAACAATGAACTGGCGCCCCAGGCGCTTCGAGAGCTCGGTGCCGACCACGCGGGCAACCAGGTCGGCGCTGCCGCCCGCGGAATAGCCGACCACCAGCGAAACAGGCTTGTCGGATTGCGCATGGACAAAGCCCGACAGCAGTGCACCGGCGCCCAGCAAGGCAAGTTGATTCAACCATCTGCGTTTCATGCCGGACTCCTTTCAGAAAGTGTGCTTGATGCCAAGATCGAAGGCCGTCGTGCGGCTTTGCCCCACCTGCTTGGCGGAGCCTACATTCGTGTACAGCAAGGTGCGCTTGCTCAAGTCGTACTGGATCCCCGCGCCCACCATTTTGGAGTTGAGATGGGTTGCCGGGCGCAGGTTGCCGTAAGAAACGTAGGTACGGCCAAAGCTCAGGGGGACCAGCGCCGAGACCGTGAACGAAGTGGCGTCGCCGTTGAGCCCGCCCTTGGCGCGCGAATAGCTGGCGGTGGGGCGGACCACACCGAAGTCATAGCCCCCGGCGATGAGCTTGAGGTTGGTCCGGTTGTCCAGGCCGTCGTAGGCGGCGCCGAGCCAAACCGGTCCTTCCTTGTACTGGACGTTGGCGGAAGTGCTGCGCTGGCGCGTCCCTTCGCCCAGGCCTGTCGCAAGTTCGAAGGTCACCGGCCCCAGCGCCGGCGACTTGTAGCCTAGGGTGTTGCTCCATCGGATATTCGACGCCTCGATGGTGGAAGCGACCGGCGTGTAGTTGGCGTAGGTGTAGGTGGAGCCGGTCTGGCTCACATAGCTCCAGAGCGTCGGGTCGGTGTTGAGCGCCACCGTGTAGGCTGCGGAATACTCGCGGCCGGTGTAAATCTCACCCCAGGTCTTGTCGCCAATGGCAAGGACGGAACGGCCCAGCCAGAAAACATTGGCATTGCTGAGCGCGCCCGTGTCCAGCGCGAAACGGGTTTCGATCTGGAAGCGTGTGTACATGCCGCCGCCCAGGTCTTCTTCGCCGCGAAACCCAAGGCGTGAGGTATTGCCGGCCTTGATGTTCCAGTCATCGTTGGGGGCGCGGCCCGGCAGCATGGCGGCCGGGGTGGTGCCACTGGTCGACTTCGTCAAACCCTGGTCAACGATGCCGTAGATCGTCAGTGAAGACTGGGCGTGCACCGACAAAACCGGTGTCAGTGCGCTTGCGGCAAGCCATATGCCGCGAACGGCCGTTTGCCTGGCAACCCGGGGGCTCAGGCGCCGAGAGAGGGATGTATTCAAGATTGTCTCCGTGTTATGCGCCAGCCCCGTCGGCTGGCGCTGGAAGTATATCTGTATTTATTGTATTTCAATACAATTAATATTGTATTGATCACTCAAAACCAACAGGCAACAATTCCACGCACTGAGATATTCAGCCATTTCTTTAGAAAATACCTCAAGATCAGCGCAACCATCCCAATCCTCACCGCCTTGAGCCGGACCAATTCAGCCTCATAAAGCATACAATTAGTTAATTCATACAATATGTATTAAACATGCCAATCAAGCCTAACTGTCAGCTCATCCCCCGCCGCCCGCAACTGCCCATTTCCCGCCTGACCGGAGCCTATGCATGAATATCGGCATGTTCGAATCGTTCATCACCGGCCATTGGTTCAGTGGCGAAGCCAAGCGCATCTGGAGCGATGTCGCGACCCTGCAGGCCTGGCTGTCCGTTGAAGCCGCGCTGGCCCGCGCGCAAGCCGAACTGGGCGTCATTCCCGTTGAAGCGGCGGCGACCATCGCCGAAAAAGCCGACGCCCGGCTGTTCAACCTGCAGCGCCTGTCGAGCGACATCGCTTTTGCGCAGCATCCCCTTGTTCCAGTGCTGTACCAGTTTGAAGAGCTGTGCGGCGAGCCCGCCGCCGGCTTCATCCACTGGGGCGCCACCACCCAGAACATCTTCGACACCGCGAGTTCGCTGCAGATGTTCGAAACGCACCGGCTGCTGATCGCCCACCTGGATACAACCATCGCCGCATTCGGCCAGCTTGCGCTCGCACACAAGGAAACCGTGATGCCCGGCCGCACGCACGGCCAGCACGCCCTGCCCATGACCTTCGGCTTCAAGCTCGCTGGCTGGCTCGACGAGCTGGACCGGGACCGCGACAGGCTGAAGCAGCGCCTGGCTTCCTCTTTCGTCGCCCACCTGGGCGGGGCCATAGGCACATTCGCGGCAATGGGCGAGGCCGGCCGTGCGGTCGAGGCCCGGATGGCGGGACAGCTGGGACTTCTGCCGGCTGGCGTGCCCATGCGCTCGTCCTACGACCGCGTGTGCGACTACATCTCGGCGCTGGGCCTGCTGGCGGGCACCGCGCAAAAAATCGCGCAGGATGTGGTGTTCATGCAGCGCACCGAGATCGGCGAGGCCGCCGAGGCATTCCATATGGGCAAGGTGGGCAGCTCCACCATGGCGCAAAAACGCAACCCGTCCACCGCGCTGCTGCTGGCCAGCCTGGCGCGCATGATGCGCGCGCGGATGCCGATAGCGCTCGAGGCCATGGTGCGCATGGACGAAGGCGATTCATCCGCGACCAATGTGACCGATACGCTGCTGCCGGAAATCGCCATCATCGCGGCATCGATTGCGGAAACCCTGGCCACGCTGGCCCAGGGCCTGGTCGTGCACCCGGAGGCGATGCGCCGCAACCTCGGGCTGTCAAACGGCCTGATCGCCTCGGAAGCCGTGATGATGCGGCTGAGCAGGCTGATGGGCCGGCATGAAGCGCACCAGCTGCTCTACGAAGCGGCGCAACGCTCCCAATCCGATGGCGTGCCTCTCATGGCCACCATCGGTGAGCACCCACTGTTTGCAAAACGGGAGCTTCCGCAAGACCTCGCCCAGGCCCTCGTTGCAAGCGCCTACATCGGCGAATCGGTGGCCATCACCGTTGAGACCGTTGAACGCGTGGCCAGCTAGCGACCAACAGCAAGGAAAAGCAGGGAACGGCCGCGGCGGTGGCCGGCTAGGCCAGCTGCGCGGCCAGCCTTGCGGCCGATGGCGCGGCAATGGATTCACCGGCCCTGCTTGTCACGGGGATCAGGCGGACCCCATACGGAATCGAGGGGTCGGCCCAGCGCGCATTGATGGCCTGGTACAGGCAGTCCACCTGGTCGGCCACGCTGCAGCCAATGGTGTCAAAGAAGTTGGCGTGCTCATTGGACAAGTCCGTGCGCCCCAACAGCACCACGCTCAGCATGGAAGGCACGGCAATGCCGGCATCCGCCAGCAGCCTGCGAAATTTGATGCCGTCCTCGATGCCCCATGCCACCAGGGCGGTGAAGGGCGGCCGCCCCGAGGCATCCAGGCCGGCTTTGATCTGGTCCACCAGCGCCGCTTCGTAATTCTCATCGGGCAGTCGCGGCACGGTGATCGCCTGCAGCTCGGTGTCGGCCAGGGTACTCTGCAAATAGTCGAATCGCCGCCGGCCCATTTGCGTTGCCAGCAGCGGGTGCGACGTCGCCGCATAGGCGATGCGGGCATGGCCTTGCTGCCGCAGAAGGGAAATGGCCGTAGCCAGGGGCTCGCCCCACTCCATGCCCACCACCTCGACATCCGTGCCGACGAGCGCCGCACCGTCAACGGCCAGCACGTCGCTTTTGTCTTTCAATGCGGCAAGCAGGTCGATGGTGATGGTCTTGTATGTCGACTGGACCACGCAGGCGTCAAAGCGCGGCGAGCCCTTCAAGACGGTCCGCGCATGGGCCGGGTCGGTGTATGAAACTTCCAGCACCCTGTGACCGTCGGCGGTGAAGCGGCGCTGCAGGCCCTCCAGCAACACGCGGCCGCGGGCGATGCTGATAGAGCGCCTGAGCAGCAGCACCGACCTGACCGCCGATACCTGCGGATCCGCTGCGCCGCTTGCCGGCTCCCCGTCGCCGCGGAAATAGGTGCCCCGGCCAACTTGTGATGCGATCAATCCCCGGGTCTTCAAGCCCTGGAAGGCACGCTGGACCAGCATCTGCGATACGCCGAAACGGCGCATCAAATCGCGTATGGGCGGAAGGCGGTCGCCGGGCCGGGCCTTGCTTGCGAGCTCCTCGAGATACTGTTCCAGGTCAGATGCCGTATTGTTCATATACATACAATACAACACATTTCACCGGCGCATGGCTGCATACCTGCAGCTTGCGGCAAGCTCTTCAGAGCGTCTCAGCCGCGCCCCACAAACGGCATCTTCGTGGCCATGATGGTCATGAACTGCACATTGGTCGACAGCGGCAGCGAGGCCATGTGCACCACGGCATCGGCCACTTCCTTCGCATCCATCATGGGCTCGATGGCGATTTCGCCGTTGGCCTGCGGCACGCCCTTGGCCATGCGCGCAGCCAGCTCGGTCATGGCATTGCCGATGTCGATCTGGCCGCAGGCGATGTTGTACTTGCGCCCGTCCAGCGAGATCGATTTGGTCAGGCCCGTGATCGCATGCTTGGTCGAGGTGTAAGGCGCCGAATTGGGCCGCGGCGCATGGGCCGAGATCGAGCCGTTGTTGATGATGCGGCCGCCCTGGGGCGTCTGGTCTTTCATCAGCCTGATGGCACCCTGCGCACAGAGGAATGAGCCCGTGAGGTTGATGTCGACCACATTGGTCCACTGTTCAAACGTGATGTCCTCGATGTTCACGGGCGGCGCGCCCACGCCGGCGTTGTTGAACAGCAGATCGAGCCGGCCGAACTTTTCCTTGACCTTGGCAAACGCAGCCGCAACGGATTCAGGCTTGCTCACGTCGGTGGGCAGGGCCAGCGCGCGGTCCGTGCCGGATTCTTTGGCGACCTCGTTGAGCGGCTCCACGCGGCGGCCCACCAGCGCGACGCTATAACCCTCGCGCAGCAAGGCCAGGGCCACGGCTTTGCCGATGCCGGTGCCCGCGCCGGTGACGAGTGCGACTTTGCCGTTGGACTTGTTCTCGGAATTCATGGTGTGCCTTGTCTCTCTTGAAGAATTAGAAGGTTTGGAGGGTTGAAAGGAGGTGCTGGTAAATCGATGCAGCGATAAGCGCCACAGGTCTGGATTGTGCCCCAGCCCGCAACATCGCACAGTGACAGGCGCCTCGTCGCAAATCCTTTTTCATCCAAATACTTTAGGTTTCAACTATTTTTCGAATTTGTTGGAAATAACCGACACCACGGCTTTTTTGCGGGTGCTACCTTTGGATCCATGCCTGCCACTCACACCTCAGCACCGCGCAAACTCTGGGACATTTCGCCACCGGTGGATGAAAAAGCGGCCGTGTTCCCCGGCGACACGGCCTATTCCCAAACACTGCATTTCTCGCTGGCACCGGGCTGCCCGGTCAACGTCAACAGCATCACGCTGTCGCCCCACACCGGCGCGCATG
>Ga0102592_1001819_pt1 | contig 21257 bp, 19 predicted proteins | sample AraplaCol_mMF_r2_FD_76861 | JGI IMG/M metagenome (GOLD analysis project Ga0102592, IMG submission 76861) | Arabidopsis root microbial communities from North Carolina, USA - plate scrape MF_Col_mMF_r2 (SPADES assembly) (version 2) | ecosystem: Host-associated > Plants > Roots > Endosphere...
GGTCCATGGCGTTCTGCTTCACATCCGCCCGCAGCGCATCGCGCTTGAAATTCAGCCACAGCAGTCCGATCGGCCCGATGATCAGCCCGATGCCTCCGAGCGTACCGAGGATAACGGGCGCGCTGGTGTAGGCATAGGGCGCCTGCAGTTTCCAGATATAGTGATACAGCGTCGCCACGCAGGTGGAGGCGAAGCACAGCAGGAAGCCATACAGCGTGAACTGGTGGAAGCGACGGCGCCACAGCGTGAAGGCATCGTCGCCCTCGTTGCAGCCATCGCCGTGGCCACCGCCGAGATATTTCATGCGCGCGACGTCGTGCACGGCTTCGGCCACGGCAGGGACACGCGCCTGCGCCGCGGCCTTGATATCCGCGGGCGTGCCATCCTTGGTCGGCGAGACCTCGCGCCAGAATTTGATGACGCCGATGGTCAGCGCGAGGATCGCAAAACCGAACACCGAGCCGAACAGCAGCGCCATGAAATTATGCGGGAAGATCGCGTAGAAATTGCCTGCCAGCGGCTCATGCACCAGGCGACCATTCATGGCGATGGCCAGGATCATGAACAGCGCGAGACCGCCGGACAGCGCGAAGGCAACGGTAAGGCCGGCGCGCTCATAGAGCTTTCCGAAGGCGCGCGGCCACGCATAATCCTGATAGGTGCGCACGCGCACCTTGGCCATGGCCTGCGGGACATTGACCGCGAATTCATGCGGCGGCGCATATTGGCAGGCATAGAGGCACGAGCCGCAATTGTGGCAGAGATTCGCAAGATAATGCGTGTCGGCGGCGTTGAATTCGAGCCGGCGCGTCATTGCCGGGAACACGGCGCAAAAGCCTTCGCAATAACGGCACGCGTTGCAGATCTGCATGACGCGCGCGATCTCGGCCTCGCCTGCGGTCATCGCATCAGTGAGGTTGACGCCGCCATTGCAGGCGCCGTCTTTCGGCGGGGCCAATTCAGCGACCGGCGGCATAGGCGAATTCCTCTTTGAATGTCGGGTGATGATGCCCGGTGCTGGCGGCGGCATTGACGCCGGCGATGCGGCCGAAGGCGGTGCCGATGCTCATGCCGACGCCGGCGGTGTAGCCCTTGCCGAGCACATTGCCGGCCACCATCTCGCCGGCGGCGAACAGGTTGCTGCTGACCACATTGCCGAAGCGCACCGCGGCGGTCTCGTCGGTCTTCATGCCGAGATAGGTGAAGGTGATGCCGGGCGCGAGCGGATAGGCGGTGAAGGGCGGCGTGTCGATGACGCGCGCCCAGTGCGTCTTCGCGGGCACCACACCTTCGGTACGGCAATCATCGAGCGCGGTGTGATCGAAGATGCCGGGCTGACACGCCGCGTTATAGGCGTTCAGCGTCTCCATGAAGGTGGCGACATCGACGCCGATCTTCACGGCAAGTTCTTCCAGCGTGTCCGCCTTGGTGCCGTCGAATACCGGCGGCATGAAGCGGCCAATCGCCTTCTGGTCGATGATCGACCACGCGGTCTGGCCCGGCTGCTGGGCGACGAGACGGCCCCAGATGGCGTAACGCTTTGGCCAGAAATCCTCGCCTTCGTCATAGAAGCGTTTGGCTTCGCGATTGACGACGACCCCAAGGGAGACGCAATCGATGCGCGTGCAGATGCCGCCATCATACAACGGCGCGCGGGCGTCGATGGCGACGCAATGCGCTTGCGTGGGATCACCGATGGAATCCGCGCCGGCATCGATCATGAACTTCAGGAGCACGCCCTGATTGAAACGGGTGCCGCGGATCAGGAAGTTCTCCGCGGTCCATTCACCGCGCTCGTTCTGGCCCCAGGCTTCGCGTTGCCATGCGAGATTGGACTCGAAGCCACCGCAGCCGAGCACGCAGCTCTTTGCGGTGATGCGTTCACCTGACTCGGTGATGGCAGCAACGAATTCGCCGTCCTTGAGTTCGAGGCTCTTCACCGGCGTGTCGTAGCGGATCTCGACGCCGAGTTCTTCAGCACTGCGGTAATAGGCATTCACCAGCGCCTTGCCGCCGCCCATGAAGAAGGCGTTGGTGCGCGCCACATGCAGCGCGCCGGACAGCGGCGGCTGGAAGTGCACGCCGTGTTTCCGCATCCATGGCCGGCAGCGTGAGGAATGGCGGATCACCATGCGCGCCAGCGGCTCGTTGGTGATGCCGCCGGTGACCTTGAGTAGGTCCTGCCAGAACTCCTCTTCCGGGTAGGCCTCGACCAGCACGTCCTGCGGTTCGTCATGCATGCAGCGCAGATTGCGCACATGCATGCTGTTGCCGCCGCGCCATTCCTTCGGCGCGGATTCCAGCATCAGCACCGACGCACCGGCCTCGCGCGCCATCAGCGCCGAACACAGAGCCGCATTGCCGCCGCCGATGACGAGAACGTCGGGCATGGATGAGGACGTGGCCATCGATCAAAACAGCTTTCTCAAGATTGAAATTCCGGCCATTCGCCGCCGAGATTCTGCGTGAGCTTTTGCGCGATCGGGCCGAGCGTGCTCTTCATCTGCGCGATCTCGGCTTCCCCAAACCGCTCGCGCGGGCCGGACAGCGAGATGACGCCGACCAGCATGCCGCGCGGGCCGAACACCGGTGCTGCCACCGCAGCACAGCTCGGATCGCGCTCGCCGAGCGAGACATCGTTGCCATGGGCGCGGATGGCGTCGTAGCGATCGCCGGTGGCACCGTCATAAGCGAGGATGATGTGACCGGCGGCGCCGCGCAGCAGCGCGTAGCTGTGGCCGGCCTCGACACGGTCGAGCGTGGCGTGACGCGAATTCACGCGATAGAGGCAGACGCGGTTGTCATTGTCCTGCCGCACATGGAAGGATGCGCTCTCGGTGCCGCGATCCACCAGCTCCTGCAGCGCCGGCACCACATGGTGGCCGAGTGCATTCTTGCGGGTGAAGGCGACGCCGAGACGGAACGCGGTGGGGCCGAGATCATAGGTCCCGTCCGGCAGGCGCGTGACATAGCCGGTCGGGATCAGTGACGAGAGCAGACGCAGGATCGTGCTCTTGTAGAAGCCGGTGCGCACGGCGAGTTCGGCCAGCGTCATCGGCTTGTCGGCGCTCTCGAGCGCGGCAACGATGGACAGCGCCCGCTCGACGGCGGCAACGCCCTCGCCGCCCTCGCGGGCGGGGAGATCGGCCTTGGATTCCGCTTTGGGTTTCATAGCAGGCTTGTTCATCGTGGTCCGATCAGATGCGCGTTTTCTCGAGGACGCGGGCGATCACCGGCCAGTAGAGATCGCCGTCACCGGCGTCAATCGCCTGGCCGAGCACCTTGTCGGCGAGTTCCGCGCCCTGTAGCTGGATGTTCACCGACTTGGCGAGATCGAGTGCATAGGAGATGTCCTTGCGGGCATATTCGGTGGAGAAGGCACGCTCCGGGAAATTGCCCGGCAGCATCGCCTTCATGCCGTGATTGCGCAGCGCAAAGCTGTCAGCCGAGCCCTTGGCCAGGGTCTCGAACACGACCTTCGGATCGAGGCCGGCGCGCTTCGCCGTTTCCAGCGCCTCGCTGAGCGCGACCACGGTTTCCATCAGCACCATGTTGTTGAGGATCTTCACCACCTGCCCGGCGCCGATATCGCCGCAATGGGTGATGTCGGTGGCGAAGGTGGCGATCAGCGGCTGCAGTTTCGCGAAATTCGCAGCGGAGGCGCCGACCATGACGCTGAGCGTACCTTCTTCCGCGGCCTGACGCGTGCGCGCGATCGGTGCATCGGCGAACTGCGCGCCCTTGGCGGCAAATTTCTTGGCGAGCTCGCGGCTGGCTTCCACCGGGGAAGTACCGAGATCGACGATGGTGTGGCGCGCATCGGCGTGAACCAGCAGGCCGTCATCGCCTTCGCACACCGCCTGCACATGCTTGCCGCTCGGCAGCGCCATGAAGATGACGTCGCAGGTCTTTGCGAGCTCGGCGAGCGATGCGGCGCGCTTGACGCCGACTTCCTTGAGGCGTTCGAGCGGCGCATCGGCGCGGTCGAAGCCATAGACGGGCACGCCCGACTTCTTCGCCAGATTGCGGCACATCGGCTCGCCCATCACACCAAGACCGATGAATCCAATGGCAGTCGTCATGCCGCTATTCCCTTACATTCCGAGATCAAGATTTGAGGCGGACGCGGCCACGCCGCGTCCGTAGCTATTGAAGGATCAGCCCTTGACCAGCGGGCAGCCGCCTTCGCTCATCGGGCGGAAGGCCTGCTCGCCGGGCGACGTGGTGACGGTCTTGTAGAAGTCGAACTTGTACTTCGATTCCTCCGGCTTCTTCACCTGCATCAGATACATGGTGTGCAGCACACGACCGTCCGGACGCACGGTGACGTCCTTGTTATAGGCGTCGTTGACCTTCAGCTCGTGCATCTTCTTGGCAACGGCATCCGTATCCTTCGTACCCGCGGCCTTCACGGCCGCGAGATAGTGATGCACGCCGCTATAGACGCCGGCCTGCACCATGCTGGGAACCTTGTTGTTGGTCAGCGCGAAATAGCGCTTGGACCAGGCGCGGGTCTGTTCGTTGAGATCCCAGTAGAAGGACGTCGTCACCTGCAGGCCCTGCGTGGCCTTGAGGCCGAGCGCATTGACGTCGGTGATGAAGACGAGGAGGCCGGCGAGTTGCTGGCCGCTCTCGACGATACCGAATTCGCCGGCCTGCTTGATGGCGGTCTGCACGTCAGCGCCCGAGGTGGCGAGGCCCACGACCTTGGCCTTGGAGCCCTGCGCCTGCAGCAGGAACGAGGCCATGTCGGCAGTCCCCAGCGGATGCGCGGACGAACCGATCACCTTGCCGCCGGCGCCTTCGATGAATTTGGTGGCGTCACGCTGCAGCGCGTGGCCGAAGGCATAGTCGGCCGAGATGAAATACCAGGTGTTGCCGCCGGCCTTGGTGATGGCTTCCGAGGTCAGCTTCGACAGCGCATAGGTGTCGTAATTGAAGTGGAACGAGATCGGCGAACAGGCCTTGCCGGTGAAGTCCGACGAGCCGGGGCCGCTGATGGTAAAGATCTTGTTCTTCTGCTTGGCGACTTCGAGGATCGCGAAGCCGGCCGACGACGCCGCGCCATCGGCGATCATGTCGACCTTCTCATTGTCGATCCAGCGGCGCGCGGTGGCGGCGGCGACGTCGGGCTTGTTCTGGTGATCGGCGGTGATGATCTCGATCTTCATACCGTTGATCTCGCCGCCGAACTCTTCAGCCGCGAGTTTTGCAGCAGCCACCGAGCCGATGCCGCCATTGTCGGCGAACACGCCGGACTGGTCGTTCAGCACACCGATCTTGATGGTCTCGGCTGCGCTTGCGGCATGGGCCGACAGCACCAGCGCGGCGGATAGATAGAATGCGTGTTTCAAGAATTTCATCGGATGCCCCTCCTCAGGAACTGTGTTTTTGTTTGATCGCCTCAAGCACCGGCGCGATGTAGCGCCGGAACTGCGCAGGGTTCTCGCTCATCGGGAAATGACCGAGCGCTTCCATCACCGTCACTTCTGCGCCCGCTATGCTCGATGCCGTGCGAACTGTGTCCTCGGGCGAGCACGAGAAATCGTATTCGCCGGTGAGCAGATAGAGCGGACAGGTCGTGGTATCGATCGCTTTGGTGCGGCCACGCAGGTCGCCATCGACGCGATAGAAATACAGATCGCCCTTGAACACGCCGGGGCCGCCCTGCTTGTAGGCCCACAGGGTTTCCATGCGAGCCTCAGCCGGCGACTGCGGCGCGACGAGGCCGGACACCAGCGCGGCGCAGACTTCGCCGCCATGGACGTCGGGACGATTGAGCCAGGCGGTGTCATACCATGGGGCCTGGAAGTCGGCGGCTTCGAGACCGATCAGCGCGCGGAATTCGCTGGCGTGATCGATGGCGAGATTGAGCACGATGCGGCCGCCGATGGAGCACCCCATCACCACAGGCTTGTCGAGATCGAGCGCACTGCAGAAAGCCCGGATCGTCTGTGTGTAGCGCTTCGTCGTGAGCTGATATTCGCTTCCGTCCCAGTTGGCGGGCGGATTCGACTTGCCGTGCCACGGCAGATCGAACGCGATGATGCGGTAGTGTTTTGTAAATTCCTCATCGGCCAGCAGATAGCGCCACTGGCGATTGTCGGAGCCGGCGGTGTGCAGGCACACCAGCGGAATGCCCTGCCCGGCTTCCTCGAAATAGATCCGGTGCATGGTGCCGTCGATATCGACATGCACATAGCGGCCGACCATCGGCTCGATGTAACCGGTCATGCTGCACCTCCGGCATTGCGTGGCAGCGCCAGCAGATCCTTGAAATACTGCAGATGGGTCATGAAGGGTTTGATGTCGCCTTCCAGCACGGCTTCGCCGCGCTTGGTGAGCGAAAGCAGATCATGCCAGCCGGCCTTCGGCATCGGCTGCCAGAAGGCGGTCCATGCATCAGGCGTGGCGCGATAGCTGAACGCCGACGAACGCATCAGCACCGGCGCTGGCACCATATCGGTAATACGGCCGGCGCGGATGGCGACGTGCCAGGCCTGCTCGGTCGAACCGAGCAGGCAATCCACATCGAGCAAGCGACCGCGCTGGATCAGCGCAGCGTCGCGCTCCAGCAGCGTCGGCAGCTGCTCGAAAACAGCGCTGACGGGATCAGATTTTTTCAAGGCCCGACTCCTTGATGATCTTGCCCCACAGCTCCGTCTGCTTGGTGACGTGTTCGGCAAGGCCGGCCGGCGACGAGACGTCCGGCTCGAGGCCGATATCGGCGAAGAACTTCTTCGCCTCGTCCGTCGCCATCACCTGAAGGAAGGCCTTGTTGAGCTTTTCGACCACGTCGGCCGGCACGTTCTTCGGGCCGAACAGACCGCTCCATGCGGCAAAGTCGTAGCCGGGCAGACCGACCTCGGCCATCGGCGGCACATTCGGCAGCGACGACACGCGCTGCACCGTGGTCACGCCGAGCGCGCGCAGGCTGCCATTGTTGATGAATTCACGCGTCACCGCGACGTCGGTGATGACGAATTCGATGCGGCCGCCGAGCAGGTCGGTGATGGCCTGCGGCGTGCCGGGATAGGAGATGCGCACGGCATCGATGCTGGCCAGCGAGCGCACCAGCTGCGCCGCCGCCATGCTGCCGGTGTTGCCCGAGCCGTAGCTCAGCTTGCCGGGATTGGCCTTGCCATAGGCGATGAACTCCTTGAGGTCCTTCGCCGGAAAGTCCTTGTTGACCACCATCACCAGCGGATTGCGGGTCAGGCGCGCGATCGGCGTGAAGTCGGCAACGGGATCGAACGGCATCTTGTTGTAGAGATGAATGTTCGCCGAGTGTGTGGAGTTGGTGGCGAGGTACAGCGTGTAGCCATCGCCCGCCGCGCGCGCGACTTCAGCGGCGCCGATATTGGCATTGGCGCCCGGCTTGTTGTCGACGAGGATCTTCTGGCCGAGCACGGCGCCGACCTTCTCAGCGAGGAAGCGCGCTTCCACGTCGGTGGCGCTGCCGGCCGGGAACGGCACCAGCAGGCGGATCATCTTGCTCGGATAGGCGTCCTGCGCCTGTGCCGGCACGAGCGTCATCGCGCTCATGGCGAATGCACCTGCGATCGCTGCACGGCGTGTCATCGACCACGCGGCCTTGTGCCCTCTCATGTCTCTCACTCCCAACCCGTTTCTTGAAGGTTTGTTGTTCAGCGCGTCCGACGCGCGATGACCGACACAGGAATGGCGCGCGTCGCGGCATTAGCCGCTGCGTTCATCGCCATCCCGTCTCGTCCGCCCTTGCGCATCTTCGACCTGATCCAATTCCAGACTGTTCTATTAGACAGAACGCTTGTTCTATTATGTGAACATATGTTTGATTGCCGCGCAAGCGAGGCGGAGTCAACCGCTTCCAACGACCAAGAAAGTGGACTTGCGAATGGCCTATCCAGAGATCGAGCTTTACGTAGACGGCGCGTGGCGCCGGAAATCCGGTGCCCCGATCATCAATCCCGCGGATGAAAGCGTGATCGGCACCGTGCCGCATGCCACCCGCGCCGATCTCGACGATGCGCTGGACGCGGCGCAACGCGGCTTCCAGGTCTGGCGCAAGACCGCGCCGAATGCGCGCGCGCAGATCATCCTCAAGGCCGCCGCGCTGATCCGTTCGCGTGTCGATGAGATGGCCGTCGCCATGACGCTCGAACAGGGCAAGCCGCTCGATCAGGCGAAGCTCGAAATCCTGCGCGGCGCCGAGATCATCGAATGGGATGCCACCGAAGGCATGCGCATGTATGGCCGCGTGATCCCGGCCGGCCCCGGTCTGCAGCACACTGTGTATCGTCAGCCGATCGGCCCGGTCGCAGCCTTCTCGCCGTGGAATTTCCCGATGAGCTCACCGGGCCGCAAGGTGGCCGGCGCGCTGTCGTCGGGCTGCTCGATCATCCTCAAGGCATCGGAAGAAACGCCGGCCGGCGCGCTGCAGCTGGTGCGCGCCTTCCATGATGCGGGCCTGCCGAAGGGCGTGCTCAATCTGGTGTTCGGTGATCCCGCCGAGATCTCCAGCTATCTGGTGCCGCATGACGCCATCCGCCTGATCACCTTCACGGGCTCGGTGCCGGTCGGCAAGCATCTCGCCGCCATGGCGGGACAGGCGATGAAACCCGCGATCATGGAGCTCGGCGGTCATGGTCCGGTGATCGTTTGCGACGACGTCGATCCCGTTGCGACCGCCAAGGCATCAGTCGCCACCAAGTCGCGCAATGCCGGACAGGTCTGCGTCGCGCCGACACGCTTCTTCGTGCAGGAGAAGAATTTCGAGATTTTTGCCAAGACCTTTGCGGAAGGTGCTGCGGCGCTGAAGATCGGCAACGGCATGGACCCCACGACGCAGCTCGGCCCATTGGCCAATCCGCGCCGCGTGGATGCCATGGAGCGGCTGGTGACCGACGCCAGGAAGCGCGGCGCGCGCGTGCTGGCCGGCGGCGAGCGCATCAACAACCGCGGCTACTTCTATCCGCTCACCGTGCTGGCCGATGTGCCCGACGATGCGCTGGCGATGAATGAAGAGCCGTTCGGTCCACTGGCGCTGGTCAATCCGGTGAAGGATCTCGATGAAGCCATCGCCAAGGCGAACGCCCTGCCCTTCGGGCTTGCAGCCTATGCCTTCACGAATTCGGCGGACAATGTGCAGCGCATTTCCAATGACGTGGAGACGGGCAATCTCACCATCAACCACTTCGTGGCATCGACAGCCGAAACACCGTTCGGCGGGGTGAAGGATAGCGGCTATGGCCGTGAAGGTGGGATCGAAGGTCTCGGCTGCTACACGGTGACGAAGAACGTGTCACATAAGTTTGGGTAACGCTCAGACGTAGGGCGGATTAGCAAAGCGTAATCCGCCGGCCGAGTTCGTTGCTGAAACTCCGCGGCGGATTACGGCTTCGCCTAATCCGCCCTACGGCCGCTACAGCTGCGCCATCAGCCAAACACTTTCGACAATTCGCTGTGCAGGCGCTTCATCCCGGCCGGGCCGGTAAAGATGTCCTTCACTTCGGCCAGTGCCTCACTGGTCAGTCCTTCCTCGGAGCGAATGCCCTGCGCTGCCGTGGCAAGAATGCGCCCGGCAATGGCGGCCTGATTGGCTGAGGTACGATGCTGCTCTGGAACTTTGGCCACGACCTTGCTCAGGACGTCGCGCATCAGGGCAACGGTGACGGGATCGTAAGATGCCGACATGATGGGGCTCCCTGCTCATGTTCTTGTTATCTGGACACGCTACGCCTGCTTTCAAGTTTGACCAGTGACGTTCGCGTGTTTGGTTAGCAGACCGATAGTCGCAGTCGTATCACGGCGTCATTGTCCGCTGGCGGACATTGCCGGGAACATCGCGCTCGTGGTTCGGTTCCCACCCGCCGGAAAAATTTAGTCCCAACAAGTGGGCCAGAAACGGATAGATTTTCGCCACGCAGGCTGGATGGGAGCAAAGCTTCAATGGTGGAATCGACGGAGTTGGCCAGGCCGCTGGCAGGCATCCGCCAAACGCCAGTCGTGCGATGATGATGGACAGACTTTCAACAATCGAGCCGGGATCGGCCACGCCAGGCGAACTTAGCCAGCGCATTCGACAGCACGACTGGTCAACGACTCCGCTTGGCGCGATGGCCGCCTGGTCACCCAGCCTGCGCACCACGGTCGATCTGATGCTGGCAACGCAAGCGCAGATCGTGCTGTTCTGCGGCCCGCAATTCGTGGCGCTCTATAACGATGTCTATGCGCTGACCATCGGCGAAAAACATCCGCGCGCGCTGGGACGCCCGGCGCAGGAGAACTGGGCCGAGCTGTGGGACGACCTCGGGCCTCTGCTCAGCGGCGTCATGGAGACCGGCGAGACCTTCTCGGCAAAGGACCGGTCGTTCTATATCGAGCGGAGCGGCTATGGCGAAACCGTCTATTTCGACATTTCCTATTCACCCGTCCGCAACGGTGACGGCACCGTGGAGGCGGTGCTCTGCATCGTCGCGGAGACGACAGATCGCGTGCGGGCAACACAGGTCCTGGCCGACAATGAGGAGCGACAGGCCCTGTTGCTCAAGCTCAGCGACGCACTGCGCGAGGTGGATGATGCCGTGGAGATCCAGAACGTCGCAGCCTCGACGCTGGGTCAGCATCTCGGCACCAACCGGGTATTCTACGGCGAAGTCAGCGCAGACGGTGGGCAGGTGCTGATCCAGCACGACTACTTCGCCGGCGCGACGAGCATTGCCGGACTGCACACCATGGCGGACTACGACAATGATGTGCGCGCGAAATGGCATCGCGGCGAGATCGTTGCGAGTGATGACGTCGAAGCCGACCCGAACATATCCGCACAGCAGCGCGCAGCCTTCGCGGCGGTCGATGTCCGGGCCTGGATGGGTATTCCGCTCATCAAGGCCGGCCGGCTCGTCGCCATCCTCGGCCTCGGCCAGGCGGAGTCCCGGCATTGGTCGCACCGCGAGATGTCACTGGTCAGCGAAGTGGCCGAGCGCACCTGGTCCGCAGTGGAGCGCGCCAAGTCGGACGCACGCCTGCGCGACAGCGAAAAGCGTTTTCGCGCGCTGGTGAGCGCAAGCTCGGATGTGGTCTACCGGATGAGTCCGGACTGGCAGGAGATGCGCCAGCTCGACGGGCGCGGCTTCCTGTCCGACGCGGAAGGGCCGACCGTACGATGGCTGGACGAATATCTCTTTCCTGAAGACCAGCCAACGATCATGGCCGAAGCCAATCGCGCGATGGCAGCGCGCGACACCTACGAACTCGAACACCGCGTGCGGCAGGCCGATGGCACCGAAGGCTGGACCTTCTCGCGCGCCATCCCGATCGTCGATGAATCCGGTGCGATCACCGAATGGTTCGGCATGGCGACGGACGTCACCCATGCCAAGCGCATCCGTGATCAGCAACGGCTGCTCAACAACGAGCTCAGCCACCGCATCAAGAACCTGTTCGCCATGGTGCAGGCCATCAGCCTGCAAACGCTGCGGCCGATCAAGGAACGCGGCGAGGTGCGAACGCTGCAGGAGCGCCTGCTGGCGCTGAGCAGCGCGCATGACATTCTCCTGCGCAACAACTGGATCGAGGCATCGGTGATCGATGTCGTCACCGCTGCGCTGGCCGCGCTTGGTGCGTCTGAACGAGTCAAGGTGAACGGGACGGATATCACGATCGGCTCCAAGGCCGCGCTCAGCATGGCGCTGCTGCTGCACGAACTCGGGACCAATGCGCTGAAATACGGCGCGCTCTCGGCCCCCCAGGGCAGCATCACTCTCCGCTGGGCGATCGAGGCCAGGGACGAGGTGCAGCTGTTCTGCTTGCGCTGGATGGAGAGCGACGGTCCGCCGATCGAGGCGCCGCCGGCGAAAGGTGGGTTCGGCACGCGGCTCCTGTCCACCGGACTGACCGGGACCGGAGGATTGACCCTCGACTACAAGCGCGACGGGCTGGAAGCGACGCTCGCCTCCCCGCTGCGGGAGATGTTCTGGACCAACTGAGCCTCGTATTGCGGGCGCGAGATGGAACCAATAAGGTCCCGGCATGGATTGGGACAAGGTACGTATTTTTCTCGAAGTCGCCCGCACCGGCCAGATTCTCGGTGCCGCCAAGCGGCTCAAGCTCAATCATGCCACCGTCGCCCGCCAGCTCACCGCGCTGGAAAAGGACCTCAAGACCAAGCTGCTGAACCGGCAGACGACGGGCTCGTCACTCACCCCCGCCGGCGTCGCGCTGCTGGCTGCTGCCGAGCGGGCGGAATCCGAATTGCTGCGGGTGGGGTCGCAGCTCTCCTCGGCTGCGGACAAGATCGCAGGCACCGTGCGCATCGGCGCGCCGGACGGGCTCGGCAATTATTTTCTGGCGGACAAGCTCGGCGCCTTCGCCGCGGACAATCCCGATCTGGTGATCCAGCTCGTCGCGATGCCGCGCACCTTCTCGCTCGCCAAGCGGGAGGCAGACATGGTCGTCACGGTCGAGCGCCCCGACGAGGGCAAGCTGATGTGCACCAAGCTGACCGACTACACGCTGGGCTTCTACGCGTCGGAGGATTATCTCGCGCGGTCACCGGCGATCCGGAAGGTCGGCGATCTCTCGGACCATCTGCTCATCACCTATATCCATGACATCATCTTCAGCCGCGCGCTGGATTATGCGTCGACGCTGAGCGAGCTGATCACGCGGCGCTTCGAATGCGGCAGCGTGATCGGCCAGCTGGAGGCTGTGCGCGCGGGCCATGGCGTCGGCATCCTGCACGACTATGCCGCGCAGCGTCATCCGGAGCTGCGGCGCATCCTTCCGGCCAACAGTTTTACGCGCACCTATTGGCTGATCTCGCATCCCGATACGCATGATACGCGCCGGGTGCGCGAGATCCGGCGCTACATCGTCGGCAAGGTGAAGGAAGCGCGGAAGCAGTTCATCGCGGGGTGAGCGCGATCAGCCCGCGCCAGATACCACCGCGCCGAACTTCGTAAAAAACTCGCCCGCCAGCTTCTTCGCGGTGGCATCGATCAGGCGACCGCCGAGTTGCGCCAGCTTGCCGCCGATCTGCGAGTCGACCTGATAATGCAGCAGCGTCTCGCTTTCACCGACAGCTTCCAGCTGGATCGCCGCGCCGCCCTTGGCGAAGCCGGCGACGCCGCCCGAGCCCTCACCCGTGATCTTGTAGCCGTTCGGCGGATCGAGATCGCTTAGCGTGACCTTGCCGCCGAACGACGCCTTCACCGGGCCGACCTTGATGACGACCTTGGCCGTCATCTCCGTCGGCGACGTCATCTCAAGCTCCTGGCAGCCGGGGATGCACTGCTTCAGCACATCGGGATTGTTGAGCGCGGCCCACACCGCCTCGCGCGAGGCCGGGATGATCTGGCTGTCATTCATCTGCATCGTATCGTTTCCTCACGCCGGCGCGTCACACCGCGCAATAGCGTTCCTGCATGTCCTTGTCCGCGAGCAGCGCTTCCGAGCTGCTCTCATAGACCACCTCACCCTGATCGAGGATCACCGCGCGGTCGGCCAGGCGCAGCGCCCATTCGACATTCTGCTCGACCAGCAGCAACGTGACGCCCTGGTCGCGCAGCTTGCGGAACAACACGCCCATCTCCTCCACCAGCACCGGCATGATGCCTTCGGAGGGTTCGTCAAGCAGGATCATCTTCGGCTTGGCGATGGTGGCACGCGCAATGGCCAGCATCTGCTGCTCGCCACCGGACATGGTGACGCCTTCCTGATCGAGGCGCTCCTTGAGGCGCGGAAAGCTCTCGGCGATCTCGTCGATCGCCTCGCGCTCGTCAATCTTGCCGCTGGAGGCCACGAGGCCGAGTTGCAGGTTTTCGCGTACGGTGAGGCCGGGCACGATGCGGCGCTCTTCCGGCACATAGGCGAGCCCGAGACGATAGCGATCATGCGCCTTCAGCGCGACCAGATCCTTGCCATCGAACTGCATGCTGCCGGAAATCTTCGGCATCAGGCCCATGATGGAGCGGATCGTGGTGGTCTTTCCGGCGCCGTTGCGGCCGACCAGCGCGACCACCTCGCCCTGCTTCACATTGAGCGAGACGCCGTGCAGCGTGTGGCTGGAGCCGTACCAGGCATTGAGGTCGCGGATATCAAGCATAGCCATGGTTCTGTCCCAGATAGACGCGACGAACCTCGGGGTCCGTCTGGATCTCGTGCGGCGTGCCGTCGGCGATCAGCTGGCCGTGATGCAGCACCAGGATGCGATCGCTGAGACCGAGGATCATCTTCATCTTGTGCTCGACCAGAAGAATGGTCCGCTCTGCCGCCAGCTTCTCCAGCAGCGCCACCATCTCCTTGGTTTCCTCCGGGCCCATGCCGGCAGTAGGCTCGTCGAGCAGCAGCAGTTCGGGATCGGAGATCAGTGCAATGGCAATTTCCAGCGCTCGCTGCTGGCCATGGGCGAGGAATTTTGCCGTCTCATTGCGCTTGGCGATGAGGCCGACGGATTCGAGCGCCTTGTCGGCGCGGGCATCCAGCTCATCGAACTTCTTGCGATTGGTCCAGATATTATAGCGCGAGCGTCCCGCCTGCGCTGCGACGCGGACATTTTCGTGGACGCTCAGATCGGGAAAAATGTTGGTGATCTGATAGGACCGCGCGATGCCGCGATGGACGAATTCATGCTGGCGCGTGCCCTTGAGATCGTCGCCCTTGAAGCGGACCGTTCCGGTGGACGGCGACAGCACGCCGGACAGCACGTTGAAAAACGTGCTCTTGCCGGCGCCATTCGGCCCGATGATGGAGGTGACGCGGCCGGGGCGGAATTCGGTGGTCACGCCCTGCAGCGCGATGAAGCCACCGAATTTCATGCCGACATTCTCGACGGCGAGCAGCGGCGCACTCATCGGACGACCCTCGACAGGAATGTGCCCCAGATGCCCTTGGGCAGGAACAGCACGAACAACACGAAGATGGAGCCGACGATGATCTGCCAGTGCGACGTCCACAGCGAGAACACGTCTTCCATCAGCAGGAACACCAGCGCGCCGATGAACGGACCGAAGAAGCTCGAAGCGCCCCCCAGCAGCGTCATCATCACGATCATGCCGGAGGTGAGGTAGTGCAGCGATTCCAGCGGCACGAAAGCGAGATGCAGCGCCGACATGGTGCCACCGAGCGCGCAGATTGTGCCAGACAGCGTGAAGGCCAGAAGTTTTGTGCGCTCGACATCGTAGCCGCAGGTGCGGGCACGGCGCTCGTTCTCGCGGATGGCCTCGATGGCGGCGCCAAAGGGCGAGTTGAGTATGCGCGACACCAGCCACAGCGCGGCGGCGGCGAACACCATCAGCACGTAGTATTTGTTCACGGGATCGAGGAAATTGATGTCGAAACCGAACAGGTTGATCCTGTTCACGGTGAAGCCGCGGAGACCGTTTTCGCCGCCTGTCCAGGTGGAGGCTTGCAGCGCGACGTAATAGACGAGCTGTGCGAGGGCGAGCGTGACCATCGAAAAGTAGATACCGCGCGTGCGCGTGGACATGCCGCCGATGATGAAGGCGAGCACGGCGCCACCGGTGACTCCCATCAGCACCGCGAGATACCAGGACACGCCGAACTGGCCAATGGCGATGCCGGTGATGTAGGCGCCGGCGCCGAAGAAGGCGGCGTGACCGAAGGACAGCAGGCCGGTGTAACCGAACAGCAGGTTATAGCCGACGCAGACGACGCCATAGATCAGCACGTTGACTGCGAGCGCCTTGGACGGCAGCAGCCAGGGCAGGATGCACAGCGCGAGGATGGACAGCGGGACGCGATAGGTCGTCATCATGGCCTTGAGACGCGCCGGCTTTCGCGCATCGGCAGCCAATGGCGCGGCAACGGATGGTACATTCATGATCGTCTCTCCGTTACGCGAGTTTGCCGAACAGGCCCTGCGGCCGGATCAGAAGCACGATGGCCATCAGCGCGAACATCACGATGGTCGCCATTTCCGGCGCGAACAGTGCGGTCATGCTGATGACGACGCCGACGAGAAGCCCGGCGATGATGGCGCCGACCAGCGAGCCAAGGCCGCCGATCACCGTCACCACGAAGGCTTCGGCAAGCACAAGCGCGCCCATTTCGGGATTGACCGAGCGCATCGGCCCAGCCAGCACGCCGCCCAGCGCGGCAAGGCCGACGCCGAGGCCGAACACCGCGAGCCAGACCTTGCTGATATCGACGCCGAGCACGCGCATCATCATGGGATCGCGCGAGCCGGCGCGGACGATGAGGCCGAATTTCGTTTTCTCCAGACCGAGCCAGAGCAGCACGACGATGGCGAAGACGAGTGCCACGACGAAGATACGGTAGATCGGGAAGAAGCCGACGCCGAGATCGACGACGCCGGTGAGCAATGACGGCGTCGGGAATGGAATGCCGTCGCTGCCGAACACGATGCGCACGCCTTCGACCAGCACATAGCTGAGGCCGAAAGTGAGCAGCAGCGGATCGTCGATGGAGCGGCCATACAGCCGCCGGATCAGGACGAACTCGATCAGCATGCCGAACACGCCGATCATGATGGGGGCAACCAAAAGCCCCCACCAGAAACTGCCGGTCAGCGAGGCAACCCACAGCCCGGCATAGGCGCCGACCATGAACAGGGCGCCATGCGCGAAATTCACCACGCCCATCATGCCGAAGATGATCGACAGGCCGAGCGCGGTGATCACGAGGATGGCACCGAGGGCAACTCCGGAGAAGAGCTGCATCAGAATGAGTTCTGTATCCATGGGACGGCGCGTGCCTTCGCTTAGGTGGGGAAGCCGAGTTCGGCGCAGGTGCGCAGCACCTGTTCGGACGGCGCTTCATTGGCGACGATGCTGAAGAGATCGCTGTCGCCCTTCATGTCCGCCTTCTTCTTGGACTCCAGCACGAGTACTGACTGCACCGACTGGTGATCGCATTTGCGATAATATTGCGGGCCCTTGGCGACGTCGTATTTCAGCGCTTCGAGGGCCGCGATCACCTTGTCGGTGTCGGTGCCGCCCGCGGCCTGCATCGCCTGCAGCAGCGACATCACGCCGGTATAGCCATAGGCGCCGTAGTCGGTCGGGATGGCGCCGCCATTGGCCGCACGATAGGCATCGTTGAATGCCTTGGCCGACGGCAGCGTGCCTTCGAGGCCCCAATAATAATTGGAGCCGCCGACGACGCCCTCGAACACCTCTGGCGTCACCGCGAGCCGCTGATTGTGCAGCAGAACCGGCACGACGATCTTTGAACTTTGCTTCAGGCCGAAATCCACCGCCTGCTTGATGGAGTTCGCCTGGTCGCGACCAAAGTTGCTGATGCAGAGAATGTCCGGGCGCATCGAGCGCAGGCGCGGCATGAAGGTCGAGTAATCGGCCGCACCGAACGGGTGCATGATTTCGCCCACCGTCTCCGCGCCGATCGCTGCCTGCGCACGCTTGAAGCCGCGCAGCATCTCATGGCCATAGGCATAGTCGGCAACGAGATGGGCGACCTTGGTGCCCTTCTTGAACGCGTAACGCGCCACGGCGGCCGTGGTCATCGTCGGGTTCAGCGCCTCGTGAAACGTGTATTTGCTGAAATCCTTGACCTCATTGATGGTGTCGGACTGGCTGATGGAGACATAGAGCACACCGCGGGCGCGGGTGACTTCGTTCACCGCAAGCTGTACGGCGCTGGACAGTGATCCGACGATCGCATGCACCTTGTCCTTCTCGATCAGTTCGAGCGTGCGGGTCGCGGCTTCACCGCCATTCAGCTTGTCGTCGCGCACCAGCAGCTCGACCTTGCGGCCATTGATGCCGCCCTTGTCGTTGACCTGCTTGACGGCGAGTTCGGCGCTCTTGACCTGATCCTTGGCTTCGGCAGCGAAGGGGCCGGTCAGCGGCGTCGGAAAACCGATGCGGATGTTGTCGTCGGCCGCACGCGCGATCCACGGCATGGCCATCACGCCGACGCCGGTGCCGAGCGCGGCCAGCATATGGCGACGGGAAATGTTGAAACGGTTCGAGTTTCGGTTGTCTTTTGTCATGTGCTCCCTCCCTGTTGTCGTGTTGTGTCGATCAGATATGTCCAAGTGCCTTGAGAATGCGCGCAGGCGTCATCGGCACCTGCGCGATGGTGCCGCCGAATGGTGACATCGCATCATTGATGGCGTTCATCGCGGCGGCCGAAGCCGCTGCCGTTCCTGCTTCGCCCACTCCCTTTGCGCCAAGCTGCGTATCCAGCGTCGGCGTCTCCACATGGGCGACGACGATATCCGGCATCTCCACCGCCATGGGGACGAGGTAATCGGCCAGCGATCCATTGGTGAGCTGGCCGCTCTCGCCATAGATGCATTCCTCGAAGAAGGCCGCGCCCAGCCCCTGCACCACGCCGCCGCGGATCTGCTCATCCACCAGCAACGGGTTGATGACGCGGCCGCAATCCTCGACCACCCACATCTTGAGAATTTTGACGAAGCCGGTCTCGACATCGAGCTCGAGATGGCAGGCCTGCACGCCATTGGTGAAGGCGAAGGGATAGCCCTCGGGCGCATAGTGATGCGCGACGGAGAGCTGCGCCTGCGTGCCGGGCGGCAGCGTATCGGAGCGGAAATAGGCGATGCGCGCGATCTCGGCGAGTTCGATGCGCTGCTGGCTGGTGGCCTTGTCGACGATCCAGCCGGCCTGCATGTCGAGCTTGTCGGCTTCCTCCTGCAGGATCGCCGCGGCCACAGAGAGCACATTGCCCTTGAGTTTCTGCGCTGCCTGCAACGCCGTCTCGCCGCCGATGCCGGCGCCGCGGCAGGCATAGGTGGCGCCGCCATGGGGCGTCGTCTCGGTGTCGCCGGTGATGACCTTGATGCGGTCGCGATCGACACCGAGATGCTCGGCCACGATCTGGCCGACGATGGTCTCGGTGCCCTGCCCGAGTTCGGTGATGGAGATCAGGCAGCGCACATCGCCGGAGGGCGTGATCTTGAGAATGGCGCCGTCCTGCGACGAGATGCGAACGCCGCCGACGCCATAAAAGGCCGGGCTCGGATTGGTGATCTCGACAAAAGTCGCGATGCCGATGCCGCGATGGATGCCCTGCTTGCGCAGTTCGGCCTGCTCGGCGCGCAGGCCGTCGTAATCCATCATCTCGCGGATCTTCGCGAGACAGGCATGATGCGACAGCGACTCGAATTTGTAACCGGTGGGCGACGTGCAGGGATAGGCATCGTCCGGAATCAGATTGCCGCTGCGGATATCGAACACATCGCGCGATGTCTTTGCGGCGATCATGTCCACCAGCCGCTCGGTCACCGTGCAGGCCACGGGATGACCGACCGCGCGATACTGGCTCATCTGCACCTTGTTCTGGAACACGACCTGCAGATCGGCACGGTAATTCCTGAACGTGTAGGGCGCGCCCATCAGGCGATAGACCTGATTGCCCTCCACCACGCTGGTGCGCGGATAGGCGGAGAAGGCGCCGATGCCGGTGACGTCCTCGACATCCATGGCGAGGATGTTGCCATCTGCATCCGCCGCCATGCGCGCGCGGACGCGATGGTCGCGCGCGTGAATGTCTGACACGAAGGATTCCATGCGATCGGCGACATATTTCACCGGACGGCCCAGCATGATGCTGAGCCCGACCACCGCCATGTCTTCGTGATACATGTGCAGCTTCATGCCGAAGGAGCCGCCGATATCCGGCGCGATCACACGCACGCAGGCTTCCGGGATGCCGTAGTGGCGGGCATAGATATCCTGGAACTGATACGGCGTCTGCGTGGCATGATGCACCGTCAGCTTGGGCTCGCTGGCATCGTAGTCAGCGATGATCGCACGCGGCTCCATGGTCACGGCAGTGTGCCGGCCGAACAGGAATTCCTCCTCGACCACATGTGCGGCGCCGGCAAAGACATCTTCCACGCCGCCGGTGTCGATCTTGCCCTGGAAACAGAGATTGCTGCCAAGTTCAGGCGAAATCATCGGTGCATCGGGATCGCGTGCCGCATCGATATCGACGACAGCGGGCAGTTCATCGAATTCGATGGCCACGAGTTCAGCCGCATCTTCTGCCAATGCACGCGTGTCGGCCACCACGGCGACCACCGCCTGCCCGGCCCAGACGACCTTGTCGATCGGCAGCGGCCATTGCGGCGGCGACTTCATGCCCTTGAAGTGATCCATGGTGCCGACCCATGGCGTGCAGAGTTTTGCCAGATCCGCGCCTGTGGCAACGAGACGGACACCCGGCGCAGCGCGCGCATCATCCGCATTGATCGCGACGATCCGCGCATGCGCATAGGGGCTACGCACATAAGCGACATGCAGCATGCGCGGCAACGTGATGTCGGTGACGTAGCGGCCGCGACCGGCGAGCAGACGCTTGGCATTCGGCCGCGGGACCGAGTGGCCGATATACGAATTCGGACGATCGAGGGAGGTGATCGCACTCATGCGTCGACCTCCTCGGCGCGCTTGCGCGCCGTTGTCTCGATGGCATCGACGATGGCTTCATAGCCGGTGCAGCGGCAGTAGTTGCCGGACAGCGCATCGCGGATTTCATCGCGCGAGGGAATGCCGGGCTGCGACAGCAGGCTATAGGCGGTCATCAGCATGCCCGGTGTGCAGAAGCCGCATTGCAGGGAATTTCGTTGATGGAAGGCATCCTGCAGATCGGCGATCACCGCACGCTCGGTCAGCCCCTCCACCGTCTCGACCGCCGAGCCGCTCGCCTGCACGGCGAAGGTCAGGCACGAATGCACGACAGTGCCGTCCAGCAATACGAGGCAAGCACCGCAGACGCCCATCTCACAGCCCGTATGGGTGCCGGTGAGCTCCAGTGTCTGACGCAGGAAATCCGCAAGCGTCGTTCGCGCGGGAACGCGATGTGAAACGTCGCTGCCATTGACCTTCAGGGTGACGTCAACGAGATCGCTCATGACGCTTGCCTCGCGATATCGCCGAGCAGCCGGCCGAGCACAACGCGCGCCAGATGACGCCGCATGGCCGGCGGCACATTCTCGTCGTCGGGCGGATCGATGTCGTGGACCACGGTATCCTGGGCCGCAGCGATGGCATCCTGATTGAGCACCCGGCCCATCAGCGCGTCTTCCGCCTTCCACGCCCGCACAGGCGTATTGCCGACCGAGAAGAAGACGATCCGGATCTGTTCGACCGCCCCCTCGACGACTTCTGCGAGAATGCCGCAGCCAACCAGCGCGAAATCACCGCGGCGGCGTGCGAGCTCGTGGAACGCCCAGCGATGCGAAGGCCGCACCACCGGCACATGAATGGCGACCAGCAATTCGCCGGGCTCGATCGCGGTCTGGAACA
>Ga0102592_1001822_pt1 | contig 21226 bp, 26 predicted proteins | sample AraplaCol_mMF_r2_FD_76861 | JGI IMG/M metagenome (GOLD analysis project Ga0102592, IMG submission 76861) | Arabidopsis root microbial communities from North Carolina, USA - plate scrape MF_Col_mMF_r2 (SPADES assembly) (version 2) | ecosystem: Host-associated > Plants > Roots > Endosphere...
ATAAACCACCAGCTCGTTTGGATTTTCCGCGACGTCAGGGTCGAGGTTGTTCATCAGCATGCGCAGCGGCGCTTCGGTCATCCAGCTCTTGGCGTTGAGTTCACTGCCGCGCGGTGCGCGGATCTCGCGAATGTTGTGACGTGGATTTGAGGTCATGCGGGGTTCCCCCTGTCGAGTGATCGTTATCGTTTCAGGCCCGGCGCGATCTGTTCGATGCGCACCAGAATGTCTTTGAGGTGGACGCGAAGGCGCTCTGCCTTGGCAGCGTCGTAGGCAAACGGCGGCCCCTCGGTCTCAAGATGCGTCGATTGCGCCAGTTCCATCTGGATGGCGTGCACGCCCGTTTCAGGCTGGCCGTAGTGGCGCGTCGTCCACCCACCCTTGAAGCGGCCGTTGAGCACGCAGTCATAGCCTTCGGCCGCCTCGACGACCGTGAGCGTCGCCTGCTCGATGGCCCCATCGCAGGTCTTGCCCATGTCGGTGCCGATGTTGAAATCCGGCAGCTTGCCTTCGAAAAGGAAAGGAATATGCGAGCGGATCGAGTGGCAATCATAGAGGATCGCCACCCCATGAATTGCTCTCACACGCTCGACCTCGGCGGCAAGAGCTGCATGATAGGGAGCATGAAAGTCCCTGAGCCGCGCAGCAATGTCGGCTTCATCAGGTGCCCGTCCATCCTTCCAGATCGCCTTGCCGTCGAAGTCCGTTTCAGGAACCAGGCCAGTGGTGTTTTGGCCGGGATAGAGGCTGACGCCTGCCGGATCGCGGTTGGCGTCGATGACATAGCGATGGAACGTCGCGCGCACCGTTGTCGCATCGGCAAGCAGGCCGTCATAGAGGTCATGGATGTGCCAGTCGGTATCGGCAAGAATCCTGCCGTTATCATTCAGACGCTCCCAGATGTCGGCGGGCACGTCAGTCCCGGTGTGCGGAAAACCCAGGACAATGGGTGAAGAACCCTGTTTGACGTCGACGACAGCCATCTCAGACCTCCAGAGCCGGCAGGATGCCGCTTGAGACTGATGCATTCAGCGCGCCTGTCGCGACGAGGTCGCCCGCCGCCTTCAGATCGTTCGCCATGTAGCGATCGAGCTCCAGCGTCGGTACCACGCTGCGGATGGTGGCGATCGCCTTCTGCAGTTCGGGACCTGTCGTGAGTGGCGCACGAAATTCCACGCCCTGCGCTGCGGTCAATGCCTCGATGCCGATAATGCTGAAGAGGTTGTCGGTCATCTGCAGCAGACGACGCGCGCCATGGCAGGCCATCGAAACGTGATCTTCCTGGTTGGCGGATGTCGGCGTCGAATCGACGGAGGCCGGGTGCGACATCTGCTTGTTCTCAGACATCAGCGCTGCCGACGTTACCTCGGCGATCATCAGGCCTGAGTTGAGGCCCGGCTTCTTTGCCAGGAAGGCCGGCAGTCCATAGGAAAGCGCGGGATCGACCAGCAAGGCGATGCGCCTTTGTGCGATCGCGCCGATTTCGCAGATGGCGAGGGCGATCTGGTCGGCTGAAAAGGCAACCGGCTCGGCATGGAAATTGCCGCCCGAGACAACCGAGTTGTCCGAAAGCACCAGCGGGTTGTCGGTGACGGCATTTGCCTCGATCTCCAGTGTGCGCGCGACCGAGCGCAGAAGATCCAGGCAGGCCCCATCGACTTGCGGCTGGCAACGAATGCAGTAGGGATCCTGCACACGCTCGTCGCCCTCAATATGGCTCTGGCGGATGACGGAGCTTTCGAGGAGCGCGCGAAGTGCCGCGGCCGTGTCGATCTGGCCCTTGTGGCCGCGCAGCGTGTGAATATCGGGATGGAAAGGCGCGGACGAGCCCATCGCCGCATCGGTCGACATGGCACCGGTAATCAGTGCTGCCTGAGCTGCGCGGTGAGCCCGGAAAAGACCCGCAAGCGCCAATGCCGTCGAGGTCTGCGTGCCGTTGATGAGCGCAAGGCCTTCCTTGGCCGCCAGCACAACGGGCTTCAAGCCGGCCTTCGCAAGGGCGGCCGCGCCGGACAGGCGTTCACCCGAAAGGAAGGCTTCGGCTTCGCCCATCATCACGGCGGCCAGGTGGGCCAGCGGCGCAAGGTCGCCCGAAGCGCCCACGGAACCCTTTTCCGGGATGACCGGGATGACGCCTTTTTCGAGCATGCCTTCGATCAGACGCACCAGTTCGAGCCGGACGCCGGAGGCGCCGCGACCGAGCGAAACGAGCTTCAAGGCCATGATCAGGCGGACGATGTTTTCGGGCAATGGCGCGCCGACGCCGCAGCAGTGGGACAGGATAAGGTTGCGCTGGAGCGTCGCCACGTCAGCACTGTCGATCTTGATCGAAGCAAGTTTGCCGAAGCCGGTATTGATGCCATAGACCGGTGCATTGCCGGCCGCGATCTCTGCAATGCGGGCAGCGGCCTTGGCGATACCGGCATCAAAAGATGCGTCGAGTCTCGCCGGTTCACCGGTCCAGTAGATCGTTTCCAGATCCCTGAGCGAAACGGAGCCTGGATGAAGGGTAATGGTCAACGGTCGATCCTTTCGCCCTTGAAAACATGTGCATGAAGCGGGTTGAAGCCGATGCGGTAAACGAGCTCCGCGGGGCTTTCGACGTCCCAGATCGCAAAGTCGGCGGACTTGCCGGTCTCGAGCGTTCCTGTCTCGCCCAGAAGCCCAAGGGCGCGCGCACCCTCGCGGGTCGCCCCCGCAATGCATTCCTCGACAGTCAGGCCGAAGAGCGTGGCTGACATATTCATCGTCAGAAGCAGCGAGGTCAGCGGCGAGGTGCCGGGATTGCAGTCGGTCGCAATGGCAATACGGGTGCCGGCGTCGCGCAGCGCCTGAACGGGCGGCTTCTGCTTTTCGTTGATGGCGTAGAAAGCGCCAGGCAAGAGAACGGCGACTGTACCCGCCGCAGCCATGGCGGCAGCACCCTCGGCATCGAGATATTCGAGGTGGTCGGCAGAGAGCGCACCATGGGAGGCGGCGAGCTTGGCGCCGCCAAGATTGGACAATTGTTCGGCATGCAACTTGACTGGCAGACCGAGTGCCTCTGCCTTGTCGAAGACCCGGGCGATCTCGGCGGTGGAAAAGGCGATGCCCTCGCAGAACCCGTCGACTGCATCGACCAAGCCCTCGGCATGGGCGTATTCGAGGCCTGGGAGGACGACCTCGGCAATGTAGTCGCTGTTGCGCCCCCTGTACTCGATTGGCGTTGCATGAGCGCCGAGATAGGACGTGACGACGCGCACCGGGCGAAGGCGCTCAAGCTGGCGGGCAGCGCGCAACATCTTCAGCTCGCCGTCGACGTTCAGCCCATAGCCGGACTTGACTTCGATCGTCGTCAGCCCCTCGCTGATCAGCGTATCCAATCGGGGAAGCGCCGCCTCGACGAGGCCATCGACCGAGAGTGCATTTGTTGCCTTGACGGAAGAGACGATGCCGCCGCCGGCGCGCGCAATCTCTTCATAGGTCGCACCTTCCAGGCGCATCTCGAACTCGCGGGCGCGATTGCCGCCAAAGACGATGTGGGTGTGGCAGTCGACGAGGCCCGGTGTAATCCAGCGGCCTTCGAGATCCGTGATCTCGGCGCGCTCGATCGCGGAAACCGGCAGTTCGGCCTCGGAGCCGACGTAGCTTATGCGCCCACCCTCGGTGACCAGGGCGCCTTTTTCGACGATGCCGAGGCCCTGCTTTTGCGGGTCGAGTGTGGCCAAGCGCACATTCCGCCACAGATGCGGACGGACGTCGCCGGATGACTCATGGCTTGAAAATTTGTTCCCATTCATCAGCTTTGCGCCTTTCCTTATGCGGAAACATGTATATACATAATAGACCGATGACAAGTGAAATTTTGTGCGCCTCCATGGAAAAGAAAGATGCGCGGCGCCAAAGAGGAGAAAAAGCGTTATGGCTCAGACGGTGGCGACCAGACTTCATGCGAGCGCGGCACTTCTGCCGCAGGGATGGCGCAAGGACGTGCGCGTGACGATCGAGGACGGCCTGATTGCGACCATTGAGGCCAACGTCGCTCCGACGCCAGCCGATGATCGTCACCGCACGCTTGTGCCCGCGATGGGCAATCTCCACAGCCACGCTTTCCAGCGCGCCATGGCCGGCCTTGCCGAGGTGCGGGGACCAGCCAATGACAGCTTCTGGAGCTGGCGCACGGTCATGTACAAGTTCGCATTGTCGATGACGCCCGAACATGTCGAAGCCGTTGCCGCCCAGCTCTACATGGAGATGCTGGAGGCCGGCTTTTCCCGGGTCGGCGAATTCCACTATCTGCACCACGACAAGAACGGCACTCCCTACGCCAACATTGCCGAGCTGGCCGAGCGCATCGGGGCGGCGGCAAATGTCAGCGGCATCGCCTTGACACTGCTTCCCGTATTCTATGCCCATTCCGGCTTCGGCGGCGCGGCACCGATCGAGGGTCAACGGCGCTTCATCAATTCGCTGGACAGCTTTGCCGCCCTGATGGACGGCTGCCGCAAGGTGACGAGCGGGCTTCAAGGTGGCGAGCTCGGCCTTGCCCCACATAGTCTGCGCGCTGCTACGCCCGAGGAACTGGCCACGGTCGTCCCGCTTGCCGGTAACGGCCCGATCCACATCCACATCGCCGAGCAGGTCAAGGAAGTCGAGGATTGCATCGCCTGGTCGGGCGCCCGGCCCGTCGAATGGCTGCTTGCCAACCAACCCGTCGATGATCGCTGGTGCCTGATCCACGCGACGCACATGAGCGAGGAGGAAACCCGTGGCATGGTCCGTAGCGGCGCGATCGCCGGCCTTTGCCCGATTACCGAGGCCAACCTCGGCGATGGCACCTTCGAGGCACCGCTCTTCATCGAAGAAGGCGGACGTCTCGGCGTCGGCTCCGATTCCAACGTGGCGATCTCGCTTTCCGGCGAACTGCGCCAGCTTGAATACTCAGAGCGTCTGGCGTTGAGGGCCCGCAACGTGGTGGCTGCACCCGGCGGCTCAACGGCGCGCAGCCTGTTCGATCATGCAATAACCGGTGGCGGCGCCGCCCTGAAGGCCCCTGGGGGAATTGCCGTCGGTCATCACGCCGATCTCATCTCGCTCGACACGACCGCCGTGCCCTACCTTTCAGGCGACCAGTTGCTCGATCATTGGATTTTTGCCGGCGGTGTCGCGGTCGACAGTGTCTGGGCGCTCGGCCGCAAGCAGGTGGAAGGCGGCCGCCACGTAGCGCGCGAGGCAATCAATCGCCGGTTCCTGAAGGCGATGGGCGAGCTTCTTTCAGCATAGGGCTTTCCAGGTCCCGACATTCACATTAGAGCGGGAGGTATAACCGGAGCGTGACGATGAACCAAAGCAAGGACATCACCTTGCATCAGCGGATCGTGAGTGACATCGAAGGCCGCATCGTCTCGGGCGAATGGCCACCGGGTCACCGCATCCCGTTCGAAGTGGATCTCACCAAGCAATATGACTGTTCGCGCATGACCGTGAACAAGGCGCTGACCCAGCTCGCCAAGGCGGGCCTCATCGAGCGTCGGAAAAAGTCCGGCAGCTTCGTCACACAGCCGCAGGCACAATCGGCCGTCCTCGAGATCCACGACATCGGCGCCGAGGTCAAGTCATTGAATCTCGCCTATGCCTTCACGGTCGCAAAGCGCGTGCAACGCAAGGCAAAGGCCGAGGACATCGGACGCCTGGACGTCATGCCGGGCTCTTCCGTTATCGACGTGGCCTGCATTCATCACGCGGGCGGGCGGCCATTCTGCCTCGAGGAAAGGCTAATCAGTCTGTCGACCGTACCCGAGGCGGCCGACGCCGATTTTTCCGAGATGGCACCGGGCGCCTGGCTGATCAATCAGATCCCATGGAGTAGCGCCGAGCACCGTATCCATGCCGTATCGGCCGGCGCGGACGAGGCTACCGCCCTGGACATCCCGCGCAACACTGCCTGTCTGGTCGTCGAGCGCCGCACCTGGAGCAATGTCGGGCCAGTCACTCACGTGCGCTTCACCTATCCCGGCGACCGGCACGCACTCGTAGCGCGCTTCACCCCGGCGTCGCAATAGCGAACGGCCTTGTCAGACGGCGCTGTCAGGCGGCGCTGTCAGACGGCCTCGTCAGCAAGAGCACCTTTGCCTCTCCTGTCATCGGTCCGGGCCTGTCATGCGGTCTTCCGGAACAGTCAGGCCGCCAGTTGAGGCGCGTTCAGTTCAGTCTCTCTTCGACGGTTGGTGACGGCGCCAAGATCCTGAAGCTCTGATCGATCCAGGTGAGTTCGTCCCGAACGTCCTGCACCCCGGCGACATTCTCTGCCGCCACTCTTACGGCTGCCCGCACCCGTTCGTCGGGAACCGTCCCTCTCAACACGACAATGCCGGCATTGACGCTGACGCGGATCTGTCCACATCGAGCCCATTTTCTTGTCTGCAATTCCGCCTCGACGTTCGATAGGATCGTCCTGTCATCAATCGGAAAGACCGAGACCGATCGCGATTGTCGAAGCGGCTTGAGGAAGTCTTTCCTGGTAATGATGCCGACGAGGCTGTCCCCCACGACCACCGGCAGCCGCTTCACACTTGTCTGCTCCATCAATTCTGCCGCCTCGGTCAGCGTCGCATAAGGAGAGACCGTCACAAGCGGACGCGACATGACTTCACCAACGCGCCGTTCGCGCAAGGCCACATATTCGTCGGCAAGGCAGTCTTGACCCGTCAAGAGTTGCAGCCACCATGAACGGCGCGTCTCGGTCTGCGGCTCCGTCCTTCGCACCAGGTCGCTTTGGCTGAGCATGCCCACCAGGCCGCCCCGCGCATCAAGCACCGGAGTGCCACTGATGCGATGGTAAAGCATCAGTTCTGCAGCATCGATCACGGTCGCCCGCTCAGTGATCGTAATGACGCCTTCTGTCATGATTTGACTTACGCGCATTTCAGGCACCTCCAGGGCGCAAACTTGCACTGCTTCTAAGAATGCCTACACGCCGTCCCGCGTGACGTCCGAAAACCCGAACATCGACAACTGGACCCCATACGGAAAAAGAATGGTGTTAACGAGCAGGAGCGCCTTGTCGCTTCTGCTGCCAGACAGGGAATAGTAGGTCGTCTGCGCTTCACGACGCTGCTTGACCAGCTGATGCCGTCGAAGGATGTTCAGGTGCTGCGACAGGGCAGACCGGCCCAGACCGATGCGGAGCGCGAGTTCCCTGAGGCAGATTTCGCCCTCGGCGAGTGTTCTCAACACGGCCAGGCGATGGGCATTCGCGAGCGCCGAGAAATATGCAGCGAGTTCGCCGTCGTCGCCGAGCATCGCATTTCCTCCGGTATGAACGGAGCAAATAGTAGCGACCTCCCGGATCCCTTCATTGAGCTAGCGCAAATTGCTGGGGAAAGTCGGCTCGTCTCCTAGCGAAGAGCACTCGCCGTCAGGACGATGGAGAAGATCATCAAGGCTGCTGAACCGCAACGCCTGGCGATCAAGGGCATGTGATCGCTTTCGCCGATCACCAGCCTGCCGGCGGTAAGCCAAATCAGGGAAGTCGAGAGTGCCACGGCGACGAACGCCATCATCGTGCTGAGCGCAAGTCCATCCTGCGCGGAGGGAATGATCGTCAATCCGATTATTATTGCTTTCGGATTGAGCAATGTCGTCACGAACACGTGCCGGGGACCCGCAAATTCCGTCGAGGCGACGGTACTGCGCCCCCAAAGCTTGAATGCAAGATAGAGCACCCAGACGGCGGAGGTGGCCTTCACGACCTGCAGCGCGAGAGGGTGAGCATGCAGGAATGGACCAGCGACGCTTGAAACGGGAATTATGACCGCAAGGTAAGCGAAGACAACGGCGGCGAGCACCTCAAGCAAACCAATGCGAGATAGGCCGTGCGACGCCATGACGAGCAATGCGTTGGTCGGTCCCGGCAGTATCAGAAGTGTGAAAGCACCAAGTGCAAAGCTGAGGTCATTCATGGTCCGTATCCTGTGAAACTCGCTGCTCGCACGATGCGACGTCGGCCACATTGACATTGATCATTTTGCAAGAACTTGTCGCCACACGACGTGTTATGCTGGGACATGGATGGAGGTAGCGCGATGCCTCACTTGATCTGGTTTCTGCTTACCCGCCTTTCGGCCGGATTCGCAATCGGCTCCATGGCTGGATTGGCTATCTGGAGGGTCGGTTCCTGGGGCGCGGGCATTGAAGTGCCCGACTATTATGTTGCCCAGGGCATGTTTGTCTATCTGTTCGGCAGCACGATCGCTGCCGGTTACCTGGTGACCGCGCTGTGGCTTGATGAACCTTGAGCGCCGAAAGTCCGGCGCAAATGCGCAAAGCTGAAGGCATGAGCGCCGAGCGGCGCCATATTGACGAGCAGAGCGATCCTGCCGCTCAGACCAACCCGAGCCGAGAACGACTGCCTTTCTGTTTCCAGGAGCCCCACTGGTCTTGCCAGGTCCACAGCGGCTCAGGAACCGGTTCTGCTTTTCTGCGGTTGCGAACGTCGGTCGCTGTGACAAGGAGCGTCTCGCAGTCGTCCTGGCGATCGCCGATGAAGGCGAGCGCCATCTCACAGAAACTATCAAGATGTTGAAGGAGACGTTCCTCTGTGGCGCGGGGAGGGGTGTCGACATTGAGGAGCGCACGTCGCGTGACAACGATCGTCCGTGAACGACCGGCTGCCTGCAAAACGATGCGTCCGGATCTCTCCTTTCCGTCCAGCCACGCAGCGACGACCGTATACCGCAAAACTTGCTCCCTCCTTGCCGCGCACCAAAGCGCCGCTGACGCCGATCCCTTGCCGAAGTTCTGCGAAGATGAGCGATGCGCTCTCCCAAAACCTTGATCTGGGTCAAACCGTGACATCGTACCTGCCAGGCCCAAATACCTCCGTGAAGCCGGCTCGAACTCGCACTCGAACTGGAATGAAGGCCTTATTCACCGGAGCGTTCCCTGCAAAGCCGGTCCTGCAGGTCACCCGGATCTTTCGAGAACCACCCGCGGGAATGGAAAAGGAACGCCTCCAGGACCGCCCGCTGCTCGCCGCCAACCGCTCCCCAAAGGCTGATGAACTCCAGAGCGTCGATATGTCTCTGCCAGCTCCTTTCGGAATTCACGACAGGGCCTCCTGCACCTCAACATGCTTGGTTGATGGAGCGAGCATGTCGTTTCGATTGAAGGCGAAGGCTCTCAGGAGCTGCGATCCCAACCGCGCCTGCTGGGCCAGGTCGTCGAAGATCAACGCCGCTTCCTCAACCTCCCCGATCTCTGTTGCCGGCCCGAACTGGTCGAGTTCCTTCAGAAGTTCCATAAGGGTCGACACTTTGTCCCGTTGTCGCATGGCAGACAGAAAGAGCTCCTGGACGACGGCAGCGCGCTGTTTCGGCACGAGGCTGACCAGGACCTGGCCCACAACCGTGGAGCAGCCGCAATCGAGCGCCGGATTTTTCGCGAAAGCCTTGATCTGGCGAACCGCTGCAAGAATATGATTATCGGCGAGACTGCCGCTTCGCGATTGCTTCCCTGTCATCTGCTCGCTCCTTCTGTGTTCTTTTGTCTTGCGATCCATTCCGCACCGGCGCGCCCGTGGTGAAATCCGTTCGACAACGGGACGTCGGGATAGAGGCTTCGTATTCTTGAGCCCGTCTCCGCCGGCTCGAGGTGACCGTCGAGCATCTTGCGATAGAGCGCGGACACGGCAACCATGTCGCAATCCTGCGGCGAGAGGCGCAGTGAGCTGACGCCCAGTGCGTCCCACTCCTCCGGCCCTTCCAGAAGCGCCTGGCAGGAGTGGGAGACCGTCTGTACGCCGTTCAATGCGAGAAACGGCTGGTTTGAAAGCGTGGCTACGGAAAGGCCGTCGGGATCTTCCTGGCAAACGAACTGACAATTGTCCTTGGTCTTTCCCTTGGATCGGGCATGCGCGCAGCGCGCCGAGATGGCAAGGGGTAAGCGGCCGAACGCGAAGAGCTCGAAATCGCCTCCGGGGCAGGATCGCGTGATCTCGGCGACCGACGCTGCCGGCAGCTCCGGGGGCAGGCAGATGCTGGCCGCGCCGTTTCGTGCGAGAAGCTTGGCCGACGGTCCATTATAGACATTGACGAAGGGTCCGACGGTGTGACGCCGGCCCTTCAGCATCTGAAGGGCGGAAAGGTCGTTGGCTTCGACCAGGTGACCTTCATCGGCTGCAACTGATCTCTGATATTTCGATTCACGATCGAGGGTTACAAGGGCGAGCGTGGAGAGACGGACTTCCTTTCCCGCCGCCTCCAGGCGTTCAACGACAGCCACGAACTCGGGCTCCATGAAATGCAACCGCTTGGAACAGACGGTCTCGCCAAGCACCACGACGTCGACAGGCGACTGGTCGGCGATTGCGAAATAGAAGTCGCGCCAGCGCTCTGTCGGCCAAAGATAGAGGAGCGGCCCCAATGTAAGCTTCAAGGGAGATTTCATCGACTACCTCCAACGCTTCTCATAGGCGCCCTTTGTCGTCTGTTGTCCCTCGCTGAGTTTGCGAAGGCGTGACATGAGGACCGGGCGGTCCGCGGGCGCCGCCTTCAGCGTGGCGCGAAGCGTGGACACCACCTCCGAGATGTAGGCCTTGCCGCGTTGTCGGCCTTCGACCTTCAATGCCTTGACGCCGGCCGCCCGAAGCTCGTCGAGCTGGTCCATGACGTCCAGCGACACCGGATCCTCGAAAGCGTAAGTCGCGCTTTGTCCGACCGCGAAGCGACCCTTGCACAGCGTCGGATAGCCAGCGGGTTCTTCTTCGGAAAACCGGTTTATGGTGAAGCCACCCAGTTCAGACACCAGGTCGCCGCCGGCCTGCCGGTAGCGCACGTGGCTGGCCGGCGAGCATACGCCGTTCATATTTGGCGACTTGCCGGTCGCGTAGGAGGACAGCGAGCAGCGCCCCTCTGCCATGACGCACAATCCGCCAAAGACGAAAACCTCCAATTCGCAGTCTACGCTCCGTGCAATGCGGGCGATGTCCTGGATGGTGAGGGTTCGCGGCAGCACGATGCGGGCAGCACCGAAACAGTCGACCAGATATGAAAGTGCCTCGGGATTGGAGGCAGACGCCTGAACGGAGATGTGGAGGCGCTGTGCCGGGTGATGTTCCGCGACATGCGCCATCAATCCGAAGTCTGCAACGATGAGGGCGTCGGCGCCCGCTTCCGACGCTTCCCTTGCCCTGCGGTACCAAAGATCTTCCTTGCCGGCGGTCATGAAAGTGTTGAGAGCGACAAACGTCTTCACCTTTCGCGCGCGTGCGTAGCCGATTGCATCACGAAGCTCGGCGAGATCGAAATTCAAACCCGGGAAGTTGCGCGCGTTTGTCTCGTCGCGAAAGCCGCAGTAGACGGCATCAGCCCCCGCATCGACGGCCTCGCGAAACGATGCAGGCGTTCCTGCAGGGCAGATCAGCTCCATTGGACACCGTGCGCCTTCAGTGCTTGCCGACGGACCGAACCAAGTGCTCCGGTGATGGAACGGGTCAGCGGGCCCGACAATCTTCCGACGGCGTCAACGAGGTCTATTTCATTGTCATCAAGGGCGTTTCGAAGTGCCAGAACCGCCTCCATGTCACCGGTGACAGTGAGCTTTCTGGCGAAGAATATGGCGTCGCCGTCGATCCTGCCCTCGGCAAGAGCCAGCATCAGGACCAGCGGTCCGCAGATGGTGGTGTCAGCGGCCATGTGGGTACCACGACGAAAGGCTTGGACAGTGCGATCTTTTGGGCAAATCAGGAATGAAAACGGGAAGTCCGACGGCACGAATGCAAAGCGGGACTGGCTGTACTCACCGAGCCGGTCGAAGAGCTTCGGATGAATTGAAAGAACCTCCTTGAGCAGGAAGTCGGCGATGCGCCCGACGATCGGCAATGGAATGATGCGGGCGGTCGCCATCAGGCGAGATGGGGCGAGCATTGCGGCCTCTCAGATTGAAAAAGCCATCCTAGATTTTCTTGGCGAGGCCCTGTTTGATCTGAGACAAAGACAAAGATGGTTTCCTCGTCGATGTCAGCGTCATGCGTAACGAAGAGCCAAAAGCCAAACGCCATGGCGACCTGCAGTCCTTCCTTCGCGATCTGCAGCAGCGACGACTGCTGCTTGTCGTGGAGGAGCCCGTGTCGCTCGTGCATGAACTGACCGCCCTGCACCAGAAAGTGCTTTCCGAGGGCGGCCCCGCCCTCCTCATCAAAAACCCCGTAAACGCCGACGGTCGGTGCTCCCCGATACCGGTCGTTGCAAATCTGTTCGGTACAAGGCAGCGGATCGAGCTCGGCTTTGGCGTCGGCGAAGCGGGGTTGACGGGCCTCGCCAATGACCTGGCCGAGCTTCAGCGGCCGACACCACCCGTGTCGCTCGCCGATGCATGGAGCAAGCTGCCAATGCTCAAGGCGGTGGGCAGCATGCGACCTCGCTTGCGCAGGGCGGCTGCCTCGCAGGAGGTCGTCTACAAGGGACCGCAGATCGACCTCGGGCAGCTTCCGGTACAATGGTGCTGGCCAGGCGAGCCGGCGCCTCTCGTGACCTGGCCGCTGGTGATTACATGCAATCCCGACGACCCCAAGGACGTGAACGTGGGCATATACCGGATGCAGGTCCGCGACCGTTCGTCGCTGATCGTTCGGTGGCTGGCCCATCGTGGTGGCGCCAAGCATTTTCGGATGTGGCAGCGCAAGGGTCTCGATATGCCGATCGCCGTTGTGATCGGGGCCGATCCGGCGACGCTTCTCGCCGGCGTCATTCCACTTCCCGAAGGCATGAGCGAACTGAATTTCGCCGGCCTTCTGCGCGGATCGAGAACCGAGGTCTCCAGCGCGCTCACTGTTCCGCTTGCGGTCCCTTCAAATGCCGAAATAGTCCTCGAAGGCTACGTCTCCGCGGAGGAAACGGCGCCAGAGGGACCCTATGGAGATCATACCGGGTACTACAACTCGGTGGAGCCGTTCCCAGTCGTCAGGTTGAGTGCGATAACCACGCGGCGCTCGCCGGTGTATCTCTCGACGTATACCGGGCGCCCGCCAGACGAACCGTCACGGCTGGGCGAGGCGATGACCGAGCTTTTCATCCCGATCGTGAAGCGCCAGTTTCCGGAGATCAGGGATCTGTGGCTTCCGCCGGAAGCTTGCTCCTACCGGGCAGTCGTCGTTTCGATCGACAAGCGCTATCCGGGTCAGGCTCGCCGCATCATGATGGGGCTGTGGTCGATGCTCCCGCAGTTCAACTATACGAAGCTCATCATCGTCGTCGATCCGGATATCAGCGTCAGGAAGTGGGAGGAGATCATGTGGGCGGTCGCAACCCGGTTCGATGCCTCGCGGGACCTGGTGGTGCTGGAAAACACGCCAATCGACTACCTCGACTTCGCGTCTCCGAAGTCCGGGCTCGGCGCCAAGTTGGGCTTGGACGCCACCAACAAGATCGGTGCTGAGACCGAAAGGGAATGGGGTCGAGTGCTGGAGATGCCCGAAAACCTTGAGGAAAAGGCCGCGCAAACATGGGAAAGGCTGCGACGTGATGCGGGTATCTGAACACAAGGATGTCGTGCTTGCAGTGACAGGAGCGTCGGGCGCTGCGCTTGGCGTCGCCGCGCTCGATTTGCTGGTCTCGCTGAATGTCAGGGTGCATCTCGTTGTTTCCGACAGTGGCTGCCGGACACTCGCTCACGAAGTTTCGGCTGAAGCCCACGGACGCATGCTGCTCAAGGCACATAGGACATATGACAACAACGACATTGGATCGGCTATCGCGAGTGGTTCGTTTCCGGTCACCGGCATGATTGTTGCACCTTGCTCCATGAAGACGCTGGCATCGATCTCCACGGGGTTGTCTCAAAACCTGATTTCTCGGGCGGCGGATGTTCAACTGAAGGAAAGGCGCAGGCTGGTCCTGCTCACCCGCGAGACGCCGTTGCATCTCGGACACCTTCGCAACATGGTCACCGTCACGGAAATGGGAGCGATCGTCATGCCGCCCGTGCCGGCATTCTACAATCGGCCCCAGTCCATCCAGGATGTGGTAGACCACCTCGCTCGTCGGGCAGTCGATCTGCTTGGACTTCCTGTCCCGCATCAATCGCGCGCCTGGCTTGGCGAGGCGTTATTCGATCAGCCGAATATTGCAACAGGGTCGGCGCCGAAAAGCAGGGCATGACCGCCGCCAAGCAAAAGCCAGGCAACAAGGATACCGGTCAGGAGAATGGAGGCGACCAAGGGCACGTCGAAGGCGGGTCGCCTTCCAGCCAGGAACGCCCGGAAAGGCAGGATCGAGGTCGGCGCAGCCAGGCTCTCCCACCGTGATCCAAGCCGCCGCTTTGCCCGCTTCTCGATCATCGGTATGGCGCCGATGGCAAAGAGGGCGAAACCGCCGAACAACAGAATGGACCGCAGATCGCCATTGGCGATGATGTGTCCCACTGCCCAGATCGCGAATCCCAGGAGAACCGGATGGCGGGTGATACCAACCACGACGCCAGGTCTTTCCGATGACCGGACGGTGATCGACAGGGGATTGGGACTAATAAGTCCTGCAATCACCAGGAAGCCGCCCAGGGGAGCCAGGACAAACGTGATTGCCGCATGCCAGGGTTGAAGGTCCCACAAAGGCACGTAGTCAAGTTTCAGCGCAGAGGCAAACAACCATGCCAGCGCCAGCAGCGAGGCTGCTGAATAGGCGACGAAGTAGGTCCGCCTGCCAATCCGACTGATGATGCCTGCGCGAACCGCTGGTGTAGCGGGGATCGAATGAAGCGCCAGAAACACCGTAAACGCGGCTAGAAATTCGGTCACGCTCGCCTCCTTTTTCTTGTCGATGGCACGATCTGCACGAACGGGCGTTGAGGAATGTCAAATCAGCCATGCGAAGTCCTCATCTTTGCGCCAGCGCAAAGAGTGGGGCAATTGCGCTGATAAAGGTGAGCCGTTCAGTCATCTTTTACGGATCACACACAATGCTTCGAGCTACCTGCCTTTGCCTCGCGCCTGTTCTTCTCGCCGCCATGCCTTTTGCTGTGCGCGCCGCGGAATATCCGATAGGAGCGCCGCAGCTTGCGGGTGGGATGGAAGTGGCAGCCGTCTATCTTCAGCCGATCGAAATGGATCCTCCGGGAATGATGCTTGCAACGGCCGAATCCGACGTTCACCTGGAAGCGGACATACACGCCACGGCCGAGAACGCGAATGGCTTTGCCGAGGGCGACTGGGTGCCGGGTCTTCATGTCGAATACAGGGTGAAGAACCTGGAGAACGGCGCCGAACAGGGGGGTGCCCTTGAGGCGATGGTCGCAAGTGACGGGCCGCACTACGGCGACAACGTCAAGCTCTCAGGGCCAGGCCGCTATGCGCTTGAACTCACCGTGCACCCTGGCGGTCACGGCATGATGTCGTTCGGCCGGCATGTCGACAAGGAGACCGGAGTAGCCGCGTGGCCTGACGCATTTACCCTGAAATATGAATTCGTGTTTGCCGGCGTCGGAAAGAAGGGCGGCTACTGATGTGGCCGCGAACGCTCGCTTCGGGGCTCACGGTCTGCCTCGCGGTCACGCCCGCCGTTGCGCAGGGCGACGATCCGGTCATCCAGATTCACTTCAGCAACGGAATGATCTCGCCATCCGTCATCGAGGTGCCAGCCAACACGCGTTTCAAGCTTGAGCTTCACAACGACGGCTCGACACCGGTCGAATTCGAAAGCATTCCGCTGCGCAAGGAAAAGGTGCTCGCTCCGGGCGCCTCAAGCTTTCTCGTGTTTCGTTCGTTGGATGTCGGAACCTATGCCTTCTTCGACGACTTTCACCTCGACATGCCACCGGCGAGCATGGTCGCCAAATGAGTGCAAATCTTTATCTGCACTCCTTCGAGATCGCATCCGTGGTCTGGCGGGAAACATTTGAAGCCTTGCTCGTCGTCGGGATCCTGCTGACCTGGTCGTTGCGGGAGGGGCCTTCCGCTCAAAGAACAGCCGTCGGATGGATTGCCGCGGGGGTTGCCTCTGGCATCCTGTTCGCCGCCGCCCTGGCGCTGATCATGAGCCGGGCCTCCGCACTGCTCGACGGGGATGCCGAGGAAATACTCCAAATGATCATGGCGTCGCTGGCGTCAGTCCTCATGCTGAGAATGGTGTTCTGGATGCGCCGGATGGAACAGGGCGATACCGGGGGACTGCGCAATGAGGCGCTCGGGCATGTACGGGCTGGCAACTGGCTGGGTCTCGCTTGTCTGGCGGCGCTTGCTGTAGCCCGGGAAGGAGCCGAAACAGTCATTTTTCTATATGGAATGCTCTCTGCGTCCGATGGGTGGCAGACCGGCATTGTCGTCGTGTCGGGAGCGGTTGGTCTGGTGCTGGCCGTGGGAACGTTCTGGGCGTTCAGGACCGGTGCGGCGATGGCATCCAAGAAGGTGTTGTCGCAGATCAGTCAGGCGCTCCTCATCATCCTCGGCAGTGGCCTAGCAATGACCGTCATCGACAAGTCGATTTCCCTTGGGATCCTGACGCCCTTGACCGCACCGCTATGGGACTTGAGCTGGCTTCTCGACGATGGCAGGGGGGCCGGCGCCTTCCTCGCCGGGCTCGCAGGCTATCGGGCCCGTCCAGAACTTCTTCCTCTTCTGGGCATCGGGGCCTACTGGCTCACCGCCTCTCTGGCTTACATGCCGCCGCTTGGAGAGAAGGCTCCTGCATGACCTCCATCCAGATTGGCGCGCAGGCGCTTCTTGGCGGCTTCGGCGATCTTCTCCTGCGGCGGCAGGTGTTCATCCGGCGCCTTCAATGGGTGATCGTGGCAGGCTATGCGGCGCTTCTGGTTGTGCCCGTCGTCCTGCCTCTTCCTGCGAGTACCGACTTCATATGGACGAACCTGACGCGCTTTGCTCAATTTGTGTTCTGGGGCCTCTGGTGGCCGTTTGTGATCCTTGCAACGGCGCTCGTCGGCAGGTTCTGGTGCGGGATACTCTGCCCGGAAGGCGCGCTTTCGGAGTTTGCCAGTGAACGGGGCGCGGGGAGGGCGATTCCTGGCTGGATGAAGTGGTCGGGTTGGCCGGTCCTGTCGTTCATTTCCACCACAGTGTACGGTCAGCTTACGAGCATTTATCAGTATCCCAAGCCGGCCGCACTTCTGCTCGGCGGCTCGACATTCGCAGCAATCGCCGTAGGCGCTCGATATGGCAAGGCCAAGAGAGTGTGGTGCCGGTTCCTGTGTCCTGTCAGCGGCGTATTCGGCATCGTGTCGAAGATAGCGCCCCTCCATTTCAGGGTGGATCCGGCGAGCTGGCCCGCGCCACGCGGCCGACCTGATGCCGTGAACTGTGCGCCCCTGGTCCCCATCAAGACCATGCAAGGAGCTGCCGCCTGTCACATGTGCGGCCGTTGTTCCGGACACAGGGGCGCGATCCGGCTGGCGTGGCGAAAGCCGGCGATCGACATCGTGCGAGGATCCGGCCGGATGGCGACCCGATGGGAGACTGCGATGTTGCTCCCGGTCATGCTTGGTCTCGTCCCGGCAGCGCTCACCTGGTCGGGCAGCGACTGGTTTCTGGCCATACGCCAGTGGCTGGTGGAAGCCTGCCTCGACGCACAGCTGATGTGGCCGCTTTCGTTACGGCTGCCATGGTGGCTGTTGACCAACTATCCTGCAGCCGGCGATATCATGACGATCGTCGACGCCGTGTCCCTGCTTGCGCTTCTCGCATTGTCAGCTGTCCTGGCGACCCTCGCTTTTGGGTTCCCTCTGGCAGCGAGCGCCTGGATCCTTCGCAATCGCGTCCGCCCGATGCATCACCTCGCACAATCCCTTATTCCCCTTGCTTCCGCTTCGTTGTTCACGGGCCTTCTGTCGCTCACGATATCGCAGCTGCGGATGGACGGGATCATGTTGCCCATCGCCGACGAACTAAGAAGCGCGCTGGTCCTGGCGGCCGCCGTCTGGTCTGTCGCACTTTGCCACCAGATCACCGGCCTGTACGACCGGCGTTTCGGCCGGCGGCTCCTGGCGACGTGCCTCTTGGCGCTTCCGACGTTGACCTTTGCCGTCGGCTGGGCGGCGTTCAGCTAGCGACGCTCCAGGGTTGCTGGCCTGTTGACAAGGACACCTCTTGTCGGAAGAGGGCATCACTCAGCCGTCGGCGAGGCAAACCAATCAGATGCGGTGACCATCAATGCGGCCGATCAAAGCTCTCCATCGCAAAACAGTATCGAGATGGAAAACCGCTGAAGCGGAAGGATTTCCGAGTGCCCCGGAAGGATTGGAAAAATCGCCGGCCGCACACAAGGCATCAGCCTGTTTCAGGAGCGCTGCAGGCGACCGAAGACCAGCCGGCAAAGCTTGTCCGTATCGACCTTGCCGGTGCGCGCATCAAGGTCGGGCTTGTGTTCGGCTCCGGCTGCACGGGGAGCTCTGCGCTTCTTGATCTCCACGACGAACGGCTTCTGCTGTGGTCTCATGGTTCTTTTCATTTCTTTTCCGTTGAACCCGCTTGAACGAGCAATTGATTCAGTGCCTGCACGAAGCCTAGCGAAGCAGGCAAGAGCGCACTTTGACCTCCATCAAAGTTATCGGGAAACGGAACGCGAATATCGCGCATGCGCCCCTGGCGAAGACATCCCGCATGCCGCAGCGCTTCAAAGGTGTAAGGGGGAGCTACCTTGAGTTGGCGGGTTCAAGGAGGTCCGCGAGCGTATGTCTGGCCAGGTGACCTTTATAGGCGAGGGCAGCTCCTCGCTCTATCGTCCGCCATCCTTGGAGAGTGTCCAGCGCATCCGACCTGGCCTCGCAGGAAACGAGCGCTGCGGCAACCTCCGCAAGGCAGATCGTCTCTGGCGACCGCGCAAGGAAAAGGCCTCCTCTCTTGCCGCGCCGGCTCGCCAAAAAACCGCGACGAACCAGAAGGTTCGCTGCCTTCGCAAGGTGTGGGTGCGACGCCCCGAAAGCCTCGGCGGTCTCGGCGATCGTAACCCGGAAGGGATGGCGTCCAGCGGCCAAAAGAAGCAGCCGTATGCCGTTGTCCAACATCACGGCCATGGCGGTCTACTCGCGTTCGCCGTCGGCCAGCTTCAGAAGGCGCTGCGGATCGGTGACGGTGAGTTTCTGCCGCCCGCCCTCGACGATACCCTTTGATTCCCACGCGCTGAGGATGCGTGAGACCGTGTGAAGGGTCGTTCCGGTCATCTCCGCGATATCCTGCCGCGATATCGGGAAGTCGATCCGGATGCCAACACCGTCGGCCTTTCCCGCCTGCTTCGACAGGCGCAGCACGGCGTGCGCGACGCGCTTTTCAACTTCCTCCGTCGACATCTCGCGAATTCTGACATGGGCCTCTTCAAGCCGCTGGCCGATGGTCTGCATCGCAGTCATCGCCAGGCGTGGGTTCTGTTCGACGAAGCGTCCCCACATGTCCGTCGGCCATCCGAGGATCAAGCTTTCGGCCGCAGCACGGGCCGTGCCTGGGTAGTCGGTCCTGCGAAACGCCATGGCGAAGCCGAACAAGTCGCCGGGGTGTACCATCCGGACAATGATCTGCTGGCCGTCCTGCGTCACCTGCGTCACCTTGAGCCGCCCATGCAGCAGCAGGAAGAACGACTTCGCCTGTGCCCCTTGCTCGAAAACGGTATCTCCTTGGGCGATGCGACGCGGCACAGCATGCTCGAGCATCGAGTCGAGATCGGTGTCCGTCATCCGCTCGAAGAGCGGCAGGGACTTCACTACTGCGCGATCAACCTTCATTTTCGTTCTGCTCCGTGTGGGCGCTGATATGGGGGCCAAGAGCGTCCGTTGCGGCCCTGCGGGCGAACGCCACCACGCTCTGGAAAAACGTGGGACGGCGGACGAGCCGGAAACCGAGATTGTCGGGCGGCGCTCCGACTGCGCAGCCCCCGCCCTTGGGATTTCGAACGAAGCTGCTCATCGGCGACCTGTGCTTACCAGAAGCTATTATAATGCCGCAGCCTGCTGGATCCAGTGTCTCCGCCTCTGCTGCCTTGTCTAGATCGACCCGCCTGTTGCACGTGGAGGTCCATTCCCAGATATTGCCCGCGAAGTCGACAAGGCCGGTCGTGCTGATGCCGAACGAACCTCTCGGCTGCGGCTTGGGGTTGGTCGAGGCCGCGCGGCGGGCCTCGCGCTCGTAATCGGCAAGCCAACGTGTCGCCGGGTTCGTGTCGTCGGCGTCGATGCCAAGCGCATCGTCAGGAAAGCGGTCGGCTGCGGCGTATGCAAGTTCAAAGTCGCTCGGCAGGCGCCAGTTCTCGCCTGTCCGCTGCGATAACCATGCCGCGTACTGCACTGCATCGTCGTAGCTCACCCCTGTGACCGGCAGGTCGGGCTCGGCCTGGCCTTCATATTCGGCCGGTGCACACGCGCCGTCCAGCACGCAGCGCTGATATTCTGCGCGGCTCGTCTGAAACTTCATGACGTCGAGCGGGAGGCGGACCTTCGCGTCGTGCTTTGGCGCGTCGACGGCAAGGCCCTTGCGAAAGTATTCGGTCGCCTCGCGATACTCGAAAGAATGAGGCTGTATGGTGACCACTTCCGGAGCGGTAACTCCACCGTCGTGTTGACCGGACGAAGCAAAACCCGCCTTCACGGCAACCGCTCCGGAGAGCGCGGCCAGAAGAGCGAGTGGTATAGCGATCGAAATGCCTGAAACCGATCCAGTCTCAGCGTGCCTGTTCATGGTCTTTTCGCGAGTAGCGCCTCCTTATAAAGAACGGTGCGCGGACCACCCCCGTCCGCGCACCTCCCCCGCCAATGGTCAACTTGCTTGCGGGCTCTTGACCGACGTCATGAGATCGTCGTTCCAGTCCCCCGTGACCTTGAAGTGGGCCGCCGCACCAAGCTCGAACGCCTCGATCAGGTTGTGGTTCACGTAGGCGTAGATGCCAGGCTGAGCGAAGGTGTAAATCGCAGCGCCTGCGGTACCGCCCGGAATGAACCAGGTCTCCTGGTCGATGTCTGGGACGTTGGCGAACTTGCCGGTTGCCCAGACGTATTCGCCATGGCCACCGATGAGATGCGGACGCGTGTCACGGTTGGCCTGCGAATGAATGATCAGGACCGTTTCGCCGACCTTGGCGGCCATCGCGTTGTCGCCAGTCAGTGCACCGACCGCGCCGTTGAAGACGATATGGGTCGGCGTAAGGGTCTTCATCACCGCAACGGTGTCCTCGTAGGCCTCGCCGGGGCTTTCGTATTTCTTGAATTTCCCGGTTTCGTCCCGAGGGATGTAGAAGTCCTGTTCGCCAACATAATAGACCTT
>Ga0102592_1001835_pt1 | contig 21095 bp, 13 predicted proteins | sample AraplaCol_mMF_r2_FD_76861 | JGI IMG/M metagenome (GOLD analysis project Ga0102592, IMG submission 76861) | Arabidopsis root microbial communities from North Carolina, USA - plate scrape MF_Col_mMF_r2 (SPADES assembly) (version 2) | ecosystem: Host-associated > Plants > Roots > Endosphere...
GCTGAACCTCGATCAGGTTCGGCATCTGCACCACTTCGTGGATGTCGCCGAACACCTTGCGGATGCGGCGCTTGAACGTGCCGCCCTCGATTGCCTTGGTTGCCATGGGTGTTTTTGCCTCGTCAGCAGTAAATTCGGTGCCCCTGATCCGGGGCCGGGACGTGCCATGAGACGCGAAAAAGCCGCGCGACTCCCTGTTCGGGCATCGGCAGCTTCAAGCGTCTTATGAGACCACGACCCCAATTCGCCCGATGCGTTGCGCGACGACGCATCATTTCCCGGAGCCGTGGTGAGGAGCGGGATATAGGGGCTGGGTTGGCTTCTGTCAAAGGGGCCGGGCTCGACAGGATTCACGCGTTCCCGACGCACGCCAAAAAACGTTTTGCATTGCAACGAAATTGATGCCGCAGTGCAGCGTAAGCGTAACATTCCGCCGCCACTGGCCTCGCTTCGGGTAAACAAAGAAGGGGGTTGGTTTCCATGGCTAACAAGATGAAATTGCTCGCGGTGCTGCTGGCGTCGACGGCGACGGGCGTAGCGCACGCGCAGCAGGAGCAGGCGAAGCCGGAGGCATCGCAGGAGGCCGCGGGCGGCAACGAGATCGTCGTCACCGCGCAGAAGATCGAGCAGCGCGCGATCGACGTGCCGATCACCATCTCGGCGCTCACCGACGCGCGTATGAACGAGCTCGGCGTCTCCGACCTCGACGAGCTGTCGGCCTATGTCCCCGGCCTCAACATCCAGGAGCAGAGCGCCAACAATCCCGGCATCGTCATCCGCGGCATCACGTCGGACAGCGGCTCGGCGCAGCAGGCGGCGCGCGTCACCCTCTATTACAACGGCATCGACATCTCGCGCTCGCGCGGCGCCTATCAGGCGGTCTATGATCTCGACCGCGTCGAGGTGATCAAGGGGCCGCAGGCGACGCTGTTCGGCACGGCATCGGCAGTGGGCGCTATCAGCATGATCTCGGCCCGGCCGCGCGCCGGCTTCTCCGGCGAGCTGTACGGCGGCATCGGCAATTACGACCAGAAGCAACTGGGTGGCCATCTGAACCTGGGTTCGGACGTGATCGCCGGCCGCGTCGCCTTCGAATGGAAGAAGCGCGACGGCTATGTCCACAATCTCTCGACGACCCAGGGCGATCTCTATGCCCAGAACCAGCTCGGCGTCCGCGCCTCGCTGCGCTTCACGCCCAGCGACGCGCTGACGGTGGACCTGATCGGCACCTATGACCGCCAGCGCAACAGCGGCACGCCGTTCATCTCGAAGCTGTATCCGACCTCGAAGGGCCCGGGCAATCCGTTCGGCGATGCCAACCTGTCGGGCTCGCCCGTTTCGAAGGCCGCACTCGGCGCCGAGAAGCTGGGGCTGAACCGCAACGTCTATGACGGCAACCTGACGATCAGCTATGATTTCGCCGATGGCTGGAACTTCACCACCGTCAATGGCTATCGCAGCTTCGACTCGCTCGAGATCTTTGACGCCGACGGTTCCGCGGCCTGGTACCTCGAATTCGCCGAAGGCGCCTATGGCTCGCAGATCAGCCACGAATCGCGCTTCGCCTATAGCGACGATCATTTCCGCACGAGCTTCGGCTGGAACGTCTTCCACGAGAACAACCGCCAGGAAGTGCCGTTCTCGACCGAAGAGGGCATCTATCTCCAGTGCGCCGCCAATGTGATCAAGGGCCTGGGCTGCATCGCGCCCAACGGCACCGTCACGGCCGCGCAGGCGACCGGCCTGCTCACCGGCGGCAAGGCGACCGTCATTCCCTATCGCTCGATCTTCACCAACAAGGGCATCAACGACAGCTATTCGATGTTCGGCGAGGTGACCTGGATGCCGACCCAGCGGCTCGAGCTGACCGCCGGCATCCGTGCCCTGATCGAACAGCGCAAGTCGGGCTATTATGCGGTGGCGCCGAAGTCGGTGCTTTCCGGCGCCGCGCTGATCCCGGGCCAGGTGACCACCAACGGCACGATCTGGTCGCAGGACAGCTTCCAGGCGTTCCTGCCGCGCTTCAATGTCCTCTATCGCCTGAGCGACGGGCTGAACCTGTACGGCACCGTTTCGAAGGGGCGTCGCTCGCCGACCGTCAACCAGGGCGCCGGCACGACGTCGCTGATCCCCGAGGAGACCGTCTGGAACTATGAGGGCGGCATCAAGGCGTCGAAGGGCATCGTCTCGGGCTCGCTCGGCGTCTATTACCAGAAGTACAAGAACTTCCAGGTCTCGCGCGTCGTCACGGATGCCAACGACCCCTCGGGCCGTCCGGTCGGTTCGAGCGTCACCGAAAGCGCCGGCAGCGCGAGCAATCTCGGTGTCGAGGCCGAGCTGCTGGTGCGCCCGACGTCCTGGTTCAGCATGTTCGGCAACATCGGCTATATCGATGGCGGCATCGACAAGACCAAGGCGAACGGCGTCTATGCCGGCAACAAGTTCCGCCTCCAGCCCGAGGTCCAGGCGGCAGCCGGCTTCACGGTGGACGCGCAGCTTGGCGACGGCGTCCGCTTCTTCGCGACGCCGAGCGTGACCTATCGCAGCAAGATCTATTTCGAAGTGCCGAACAAGGAAGCGATCTCGCAGGACGGCGTGGTGTTGGTGAACGCCAAGGCAGGCGTCAGCCTGGCCGAGCGGCGCTACGAGATCGCCGCCTATGTCCGCAACGCGACGAACAAGCGCTATCTGCTCGATGCCGGCAACACCGGCGGCGGCTTCGGCAATCCGACCTTCATCCCTGCCGAGCCGCGCTTCTATGGCGTGCAGCTGACCGGACGCTTCTAAGCATCCGTCCATTCGCCTGGCGGAGGGGTGGGGCGTGGCCCCATTTCTCCGCCAGCGTGAACTTCAGGTGTGGGAACGGGAACCTTTTGCCCGCCCGTAAGTGCTGCGTGAATCTGCAATTAACCCCAGATGAATGCGGTTGTTCGTCGTTCATGACGCGCAGTTCACCGCAGTTTCGAGCCTCCTTCGCGACGGAATCCGGGTTCCACTCATTGAACCTGCGACATGAAGGAGAGACTTGTAATGCGTACCACCCGTGCCGCGCTGTTTCTCGGCGCCGCTTTCCTCGCTCTGCCCGCCCAGGCGCAGGACGCCCCCCAGCAGGTTACCCCGCCGCCGATCATGACGACTCCGGCACCTGCGCCCGCCCCGGCGCCCGCGCCCCAGCCGCAGGTGGTGATCCAGCCCTCCGCCCCGGTGGTCCAGTCGGTTCCCTCGGTCGAGGAGCAGCAGCGCGGTGCCGCCGCGGCGGATGCGCCGGCACCGGCCGAGCGCCGCACCACCGCCACCCGCACCACGACGACGCGGACCACGACCACCCGCGCGGCCCCGGCTCCGGCACCCGCGCGTCAGGCTGCCCCGGCGCCCGCCGCCGAGACCCCGACAGCCCCGCCGTCGCCGCCGATCGATCCGTCGGCCGTGCCCGCGCCGCTGCCGCCCCAGGCGGAGACCGCGCCGGCTCCGGCGCCCGACACCGCGGTGCCCGTCGCTACCGACACCACCACGACCCAGACGAGCAGCACCGCCATCGCCTGGCCGTGGCTGATCGGCGGCCTCGCACTGCTGGGCCTCGGCATCATCGCGTTCCTGTTCACGCGCCGCCGCCGCAATGACGAGGCAGTGACCACCGAGCCGGCCTATGTCGAGCCCGCCTATGTCGCGCCCGCCGCCGCCGCGCCGGTGGTGGTCGAGCCGGTCGCCGCGCCCGATGCCGCGGTCATCGCTCAGATGCCGCCCGCCGACGAGCGGATCGTCCGCCGCGAGCCGATCCCCGCGATCGTCCCTGAAGTCGCGACCGAGCAGGTCGAGGAAGCCGAGATCGCCGATGCCAGCAAGGACGACCTTGCCGGTGTCGCTGATGCCGCCGCGCCGGTGTCGCACCGCCCGTGGATCGAGCTCGGCCTGCGCCCGGTGAGCGCCGGCACCACCGAGGAAGAGGCGATGGTCGATTTCGAGCTGACCGTCGGCAACTCTGGCGACACCGAGGCGCGCAACGTCCGCATCTCGAGCTTCATGCTCGCCGATGAGGCCGAGAGCACCGAGATGGAGCGCATGCTCACCGAGCGCCGCGCCGACACCATCGTCCCGCCGGTCTCGATCGAGCCGGGCGACGGCACTCGCGTCGATGCCCATCTCGCGGTTCCCAAGGGCGATCTCGGCCGCGTGTTCAATCCGGTCGTCGTCGCCGAGGCGCGCTACACCCTGCCGGACGGCAGCGAGGCGCGCACCGCCGCGGCGTTCAAGATCGGCCGCCCGGCCTATGAAGGCGGCATCGGTGCGATCGGCGCCTCGCGCCCGCACGTGACCGACGATCTCGCCGCCGAGCTCTACGGCCAGCCCGAGCACGTCTGATCCCTGACATATCGGGGACACAGGAGCCCGCTTCTCCCACACGGGAGGAGCGGGCTCTTTCCTTGCGGATGGGTTTGGGCCTATCGAACGCCATCCTCAGGGAGATACTATCACATGAACAAGTCGCTGCTCGCCCTGGCCGCCGGAACGGCCATCCTCGCTGCCACGGCCGCCCAGGCGCAGGAAAGCCCCGCACCCGCCCAGGCGCCCGCCGCGTTCAACGACATCCCGCCGAACTTCAATCCGCCGTCGCTTCCGGCCGATTACATCAAGCGCGAAGTGATGATCCCGATGCGCGACGGGGTGAAGCTCTACACGGTGATGATCATCCCGAAGGGCGCGAAGAACGCCCCGATCCTGTTCACCCGCACGCCCTACAACGCCGCCGGCCGCGTCGTCCGCACCGAGAGCGGCAAGATGATCAACACTCTGCCCGAAGGCGACGAGGTGTTCGTCAAGGCGGGTTACATCCGCGTGTTCCAGGACATTCGCGGCAAGTACAAGTCGGAGGGCGACTATGTCATCACCCGCCCGCCGGTCGGCCCGCTGAACCCGACCAAGGTCGATCACATCACCGACGCCTATGATTCGATCGACTGGATGGTGAAGAACGTCCCCGAGACCAACGGCAAGGTCGGCATGCTCGGCTCGTCGTACGAGGGCTTCACCGTGGTGATGGCGCTGATGGGTCCGCATCCGGCGCTCAAGGTCGCTGCGCCCGAGAGCCCGATGATCGACGGCTGGATGGGCGACGACTGGTTCCACCACGGCGCCTTCCGCCTGGCGAACATCGGCTGGATCGGCGCGCAGACCGGCTACAAGGGCGCCGGCAAGGCCCCGCCGCGCCCCGACTGGGACGATTACGAGACCTTCCGCAAGGTCGGCTCGGCCGGCGACTGGGCCAAGCAGTTCGGCTATGACCAGTTGCCCGCCTGGAACAAGATGAGCCAGCACGTCGCCTACGACAAGTTCTGGCAGGGCCAGGCGCTCGACAAGCTGCTCGCCGCCAACCCCTCGAACATCCCGACGCTCTGGGAACAGGGCATCTGGGACCATGAGGACATGTACGGCGCGATCCACGCATGGGAGGAGCTGCAGAAGACCCCGCAGGCCAGCAGGAACTATCTGCTGATGGGCCCGTGGCGCCATTCGGGCTTCAACTATAACGGCTCGAGCCTCGGCCAGCTCAACTTCGAGGGCGACACCGCGCTCCAGGCCCGCCGCGACATCCTGCTGCCCTTCTTCAACGCTTATCTGAAGGACGGGGCACCGGCGTTCACCCCGGCCAAGGCGAGCTTCTACAACACCGGCGAGAACCGCTGGGAGTATCTCAACAAGTGGCCGCTCGCCTGCGAGACCGGCTGCGACGCCAAGCTGACCCCGATCTACCTCAAGCCGGCCGAGGGCCTGGGCTTCGACAAGCCGGGCGCCGGGTCTGACAGCTACGTCTCCGATCCCGCCAAGCCGGTGCCGCATTTGCCGCGCCCGGTGAATTTCCAGGACGGCCGCTGGTCGACCTATCTCGTCACCGACCAGCGCTTCGTCGATGGCCGTCCCGACGTGATGACCTATGTCACCGATCCGCTGACCGCCCCGGTCCGGGTCTCGGGCGCGCCGCTGGCGGACATCTTCGCCAAGACCACGGGCACCGATGGCGACTTCGTGGTCAAGGTGATCGACGTCTATCCGGACGACTATGTCACCAAGAAGGAGATGGGCGGGTTCCAGCTGCCGATCAGCATGGACATCTTCCGCGGCCGCTATCGCGACTCGTTCGAGCATCCGACGGCGATCCCGGCGAACAAGGTCCAGGAGTTCAAGTTCCGCCTGCCGACGGTGAACCATGTCTTCCAGCCGGGTCACCGGATCATGGTCCAGGTCCAGTCGAGCCTGTTCCCGGTCTATGACCGCAACCCGCAGAAGTTCGTCCCCAACATCTTCTTCGCCAAGCCCGAGGACTATCAGAAGGCGACGGTGACTTTGATGTACGGCGGTGCCCAGTCGAGCAACGTGCTGCTGCCGGTGGTGCCCCTCGACCAGTCGGCCAACGAACAGAAGTGAGACAGGAACGGGCCGGGGCGGGATGCTCCGGCCCGTTTCGCTTCGCCGGCGGAGGGGCACGGATGAGAGGAGCGGTGGCGTTGGTGGCGGGACTGGCGGCGGCATGCGCGCCGTTCGCCGCGCAGGCTTCCACCTATCCCGAGATGCCGCGCTGTACGCTGCCGTCGCTGCCCGGTGACGCCAGGCTGGTGCTGTTCGGTGCCTATGGGGGCAACGCGGTCTCCTCGGTATCGGTCGGCGGGCCCGATCAGGCGACCGACGTCATCGATGTCGAGATCGAGCGCGGCACAAGGCGGCTCTATCTCGTCCTGACCTCCTATGAATCGATGGTTTGGAGAATTCGCGGCGACACGGGCCGGATCGCCGCGGTGGTGGTCTCGGCGTTTCTCTATCCGCGCAAGGCCGGCGACAAGAGCTCCCCGCCGCCCGTGCCGATGTCTGCCGCGGGGGTGACGGGTGTGCCCCGGGAGAAGGTTACGATTGCGCCCACCAATTGCCCGGCCTTCTTCCACGCGCCGGACGGCAAGGAGGCGCGCACCGCGGCCGCGACGCTCCATCGCGCGCTGGGCTTCCGCCCCGATGCCGTATTCGGCGGCTACCATGTGCGCCGCGTGGCGCTGCCCTCGGGAACAATGTCGCCCGTAGAGAAGGCCATTCCGCCGATGCCAGCGGGGTTCGATCTCGCCTTGTGGCGGGAGGCATTACGTTACCATCCGGGTGGGCTGGTGCGCATCGGCCGGGGCCGGGTGGTCGCCCGTGCGCCAGTCGCGCCCTATCCGGTGCTGCCGAGCGAGATGGGCTTGGCCCAGCTCCTTGGTGCAGGCGCGATCGAGCGTCGGCCAGACGGCGCATTTCGCGTGCTGCGCCCGATCGCGCATCTGCCGCCGCGCCTGCGGGCGAAATTCTTCCTCGCGCCCGGCGTGCCGATGCCGCCCGGCAATCCGTGGCATGGCTGCATTGTCGAGGAAGCGACGGGGCGCACCAGAGGCTCGATATGCGCGATGATGGGCGAGCGGACCCCGGAGCAATAAAGCCCCTGTACAGCGGCGCTGTGGAGTGTGACGGTGGGTTAGATCACCGACTCACCCGAGGGGAGAATAGATGAGGAAGTGGAGTCTCGCGCTCGCCCTTGCGGCGACCGCAGTTCCGGCGCTTGCGCACGCCCAGGCCGGCGCGCCGGCGGCGGCGAGCAAGCTGCATGTCGACACGCAATATTTCACGCTGCCCAACGGCCTGCGCGTCGTTCTGACCAGGGACACGATCGCGCCCACGGTGACGGTCGGCGTCTATTACGGCATCGGCTTCCGCGTGGAGCCGAAGGACCGCACCGGCTTCGCCCACCTGTTCGAGCATCTGATGTTCCAGGGATCGAAGCATGCGCCAAAGGGCGTGTTCGACACGACGATCACCAATTCGGGCGGCGTCAACAACGGCTCGACCCGGTTCGACTTCACCAACTATTTCGAGATCGTCCCGTCGGGCGCGCTCGAGCGGATGCTGTGGCTCGAGGCCGACCGCATGGCCAATCCGGTGATCGACGATGTCGTGCTGAAGAACCAGCAGGGCGTGGTCGGCAACGAGGTCAAGGTCAACGTCCTCAACCAGCCCTACAGCACCTGGCCGTGGATCGACCTGCCGATGCTGGCCAACACCAACTGGTACAACAGCCATAATTTCTACGGCGATCTGAAGGAGATCGAGGCGGCGACGGTGCCCGACGCCCAGGCCTTCTCCAAGGAGTTCTACCGGCCGAACAACGCCGTGCTCGTGATCGCTGGCGACCTGGACTATGCCGCGACCCGGGCGATGGTGGAGAAGTATTTCACGCCGATCCCCTCGGCCGCGCCGGTCAAGCAGCCCGACATCTCCGAGCCGCGCCAGACCGCCGAGAAGTTCAAGAGCCGCGTCGACGCGCTCGCCCCCAAGCCGGGCTATGCCGCGGGCTATCACGTGCCGGAGCGCGGCACGCCCGAATGGTATGCGATGGGGCTGATCGACCAGATCCTGCTCCAGGGCGACGACAGCCGGCTGTTCAAGAAGCTGGTGTCCGACACCGGCATCGCCGGCGAGCTTTCGGGCGGGATCAATGGCGATCTCGGCAACATGTTCAACTATCGCGGCCCGATGCTGTGGAGCTTCAGCTTCACCCACGATCCGACGCACACCACCGCCCAGATCACCAAGGCGGTGGACGAAGTGATCGAGGAGTTGCGGACCAAGCCGGTGACGGCCGCCGAACTGCAGCGTGCCCGCACCAAGATGCGCTCCGACCTGTATGGCACGATCGACGGGGGAGGGCGGGTCGGCCTGATCGACCTGCTCGCCGTCTATGCGCTGTTCGACAATGATCCCGCCGCGGTGAACAAGATCGAGGAGGGCTTCGCCAAGGTGACGCCCGCGCTGATCCAGAAGACTGCGCAGGAATATCTCCGCAAGACCAACCGCTCGGTCTACGTCATCGAGCCCGGCGCCCAGCCCAAGGGAGGCAAGTGATGAAGCGCGCGCTCCTCATCTCCGCGGCGCTGCTCGCCGCCACTCCGGCCCTGGCGCAGGACAATTTCCCGCCCGCGCCGCCGATCTCCGATCCCAAGCCGTTCAAGCTGCCGGCGACCGAGACCTATACGCTGCCCAACGGGCTGCAGGTCACGCTGATCCCCTATGGCATCGCCCCCAAGACGGTCGTGTCGCTGCGCGTGCGTGCCGGCGCGGTCAATGAAGGCGATGCGGTGTGGCTCTCCGAAGTCACCGGCGCGCTGATGAAGGAAGGCGCGGCCGGCAAGACCGCCGCCGATCTCGCCGCCACGGCGGCGGGGATGGGCGGGCAACTCAATGTCAGCGCCGGCATGCAGTCGACTTCGGTGGGCACCAATGTCCTGTCCGAATATGCCCCGGCCGCGATCCAGCTGGTCAGCGACGTGGCGATCCGCCCGACGCTGCCGGCCAGCGAGCTCGCCCGGGTGAAGGCCAATCTCGGCCGCCAGCTCTCGGTCGCCTTGTCGCAGCCGGGTACGCTGGCGGACGTGGCGCTGGGCCGCACCGTCTATGGCGCCAACCATCCCTATGGCCGGATCATCCCCAGCGCGGCGCAGCTCCAGGGCTATACGATCGCCCAGGTGCAGGCCTTCCATGCCGGCCAGTTCGGCGCGAAGCGCGCGCATCTCTATGTCGCCGGGCGCTTCGATGCGGCGGCGGTGAAGGCGGCGATCGACAAGGCCTTTGCGGGCTGGAAGGCCGGCCCCGATCCGGTGACGCTGCAAAGCCCGCACAAGCCGGGTCCGCAGATCGTGCTGATCGATCGCCCGGGGGCGCCCCAGGCCACGCTGCGGCTCAGCTTCGATGCCAGCCGCGCCGGCACGGAGGGCGACATCCCGCAGCGGGTGACCAATGCGCTGCTCGGCGGCGCGTTCAGCTCGCGCATCACCCGCAACATCCGCGAGGACAAGGGCTATACCTATTCGCCCGATTCCGACGTGGGCTTCACGCCCGAACAGGCGCTGTGGACCTTCCAGGCGGACGTCACCACCGAGCATACCGGGGATTCGCTGAAGGAGGTCTTCAAGGAGATCCGCCGGATGCAGACCGAGCCGGTTCCGGCCGAAGAAGCCAAGGGCATCCGCACTTATCTTGCCGGCCTGTTCGCGATTCAGAACTCCACCTCGGGCTCGGTGGTCGGCACGCTGGCGACGCGCGACCTGCTCGGCCTGCCGGGCGACTGGACCGAGCGCTATGTGCCCGCGGTGCTGGCGGTGACGCCGGAGCAGATGCAGGCCTCGGCGAACAGCGGCTATCCGCTCGGCAAGCTCACCCTGGTGGTGGTCGGCGACCTCAAGACCGTCGTCCCCCAGCTCAAGGCCCAGCCCGAGCTGGCCAATGTGCCGACGACCACGGTGACGGTGCCGTAACCCTCTAATTCCTCCCCCAGCTTTGCTGGGGGAGGGGGGACCATTCGTACAGCGAATGGTGGAGGGGCGCCGCGAACGCGGCGATAGCCCACAGGCCACTCCCTTCCAGGGAGGGGAGCTTGGTCCCTTGCAATGTAGGATTTTGCCTGCTTGGCTGGAGCGGTCGGACCCCGGTGTCCGGCCGCTCTTTGTCTTGTTGGAAGAATAGGATCACGCGCTCGCAAGGATATTGCGAGATGCGGTGCGTTTGCGGGAACTTGGTCAACTTAAGACGCGGCGAAATCCGTGCTGGGCACGAACTTAGTGAACTTCCGCGAGTCGCCCGCCGCGGCGCTGTTGGAGCGGCGGGTCAGCGCACGCCCAGGATCGTCCGCTTCAGGTCGGCATAGATCAGGTCGTTGCCCAGGCCGCTCGGATGGTCGCCGTCGAAGAACAGCGGCCGCCCGCCGGGCAGTGCCTCGCAGGTCTGGCCGGGGCAGAAGATCGGCAGCGGGTCCCACAGGATCGTCGAGCGCCGGCTGGCGACGAGCTGGCTCATCGCCCGCATCACGTCGCTGCGGCGGTCGAGCATGCGTTCACGGTCGATCGTCAGGCCGTGGCAGGCGGGATTGGTGCGGTTGAACCAGTCGGCGCAGCGGAAGACCGGGCTCGGGAAGACCGGCTTGGGCGCCTCGAACACCAGACGCGCGCCCTTTGCCTCGAGCCGCTGCGAAATGGCCTGCGCTTCGTCCAGCGCGCTCTGGGAAACCGTATCGGGGTGCGCGCCGATCAGGTCGCGATCATTCTCGAACTGGTTGGCGAGCCGGGTGACGCGCAGCCCGGGAAGGAACACGACGTCGCCCGGTTTCGACCGCGCCTCGACGTCCCGCCCGATCGCCCGGTACCAGTCGGCGCAGCGCGGGCGCGATGCGTGGGTCTGGATCAGCTTGAGATAGGGGCAGGCGGGCCGGAAATAGAGGCGCACGCTGGCGCCGGTCTCCGCCGCCAGCCGGCGCAGCGCCGGGGTGTAGGCGAGGCCATGCGAGTCCGCCGGCACGAACAGGGTGAAGCCCTCCGGCCGGGCGCAGCGCGGGGTCCAGAGCTTGACCCTGCCGCCCGCGAGCCACTCCTCGCCCTCGATGGGCGTGCAGCCGGTAAGGTCGAGCGGCAACGGCCGGCCGGGCTCGGCATACCAGGCGAAGCGGTCGCGGGTGACGCTGAGCGTGATCCGGTTGTGCGCCGCGAGCAGCAGCTGCCCGCCGAGCGCGGCGACGAGCACGCCGGCGATTGCCGCCGTGACGACCCGCCCACGTGGCCAGCCGGCGATGATGCGGCTCGAGCGCAGCGGCTTCTCGATGAGGAAGTAGGAGAAGATCGCCAGCACGACCGCGATGACCAGCGCGGCGAGCTGGAGCTTCAGCGCGTGCAGGCCAACGGTCCAGCGGAACAGCACGAAGACCGGCCAGTGCCAGAGATAGAGCGAGTAGGAGAGCAGCCCCACCGCCACCATCGGCCGGCTGCCCAGCGCCCGGGGGGCGGTGTCGCCGAGGATCGCCATGATGATCAGCGCGGTGCCTGCCACGGGCAGCAGCGCGCCGGGGAAGGGGAAGAGCGGTCCCTCGGGCAGGGCGAAGCCGGCGGCGACGAGCAGCGCGCCCAGCGGGGCGAGCCAGCGCCGGCCGGCGGCCCAGGGCTGCCAGCGCTCCCGGGTCAGGCAGAGCAGCATGCCTGCGCCCAGCTCCCAGAAGCGCGGGAAGATCAGGTAGAAGGCGAATTTCTGGGCGAACATGCCCAGCACCGCGCACAGCAGCAGGGAGAGCCCCGAGAGGATCGCGATCCAGCGCACTGCCTTCGCCCCGGAATGGAGGCGGTGATGCCACCAGAGCAGGAAGGGGAAGAACAGGTAGAACTGCTCCTCGACCCCCAGCGACCAGGTGTGGGTGAAGGGGTTGTACGCCGCCTGGGGGCCAAAATAGCTGTCGGTGTCGGTCGCCAGCACCAGGTTGCTCAGCCCGAAAAAGGCGAAGCGGCCGACCTGGGGGAGGCTGTTGCTCAACCAGGAATCGGGGATGAACAGCTGGGCGGCGAGCAGGGTGGCGAGCAGCATCGCTACCAGCGCCGGCATGATCCGCATCAGCCGGCGGGCATAGAAATAGCCGGCGAGCTGGCCGAGGCTGGTGAAGTCGCGGCCGATCAGCGACCCGGTCACCACGAAGCCCGAGATGACGAAGAAGATGTCCACCCCGGTGAAGCCGCCGGGCAGCGTCCAGGGCCAGAGGTGGAAGAGGATCACCGAGGTGACGGCAATGGCGCGCAGCCCGTCGATCGCCGGTATATAGCCGGGGCCGGGCCCCGTTCGCTCGCCAGTCACCAATGTCTCCCCAGTGTGTCGCCGCTGTAAGGGACGGAGACCCGAGGGACAATCCGCCCTCGACATGCGGCAAACGGCGCGCGATGTGCAGCCATTGTTCAGCTTCGGAGCGCCAGGAAAAGGCCGTGAACGCAGGGAGGCTCAAGACTGGCTGGCTGTGCGGCCTGGCCGCGGCGACGCTCGCGGCGCCGCTGGCGCATGCGCAGGACGCACCGGCGCCGAGCCCGAGCCCGGTGGTCGTACCGACGCAGCGTCCCCAGTCGCTGCCGGGGGTGATCCCGGAGCGCTTCAGCCTCGCGCCCGCACCTAGCCCGACGCCCGCACCGCTTGCTCCGCCGAGCCCGATACCGACCGCACGGGCGACCCCTGCGGCGCAGCGAACCGCGCCGGTCACGCGTGCCACGGCCGAGCCGCGCGATACCGCGCCCCTACCGACGCCCTCGGCTTCACCGGCCCCTGCGCCGGCCGCAACACCCTCGCCCGCACCGGTCGTTCAGGCGACGACCGTCCCGCAGCCGGTCGCCACCGCCGCGCCAGTTGCCGCGCCCGGATCGTCCACGCCGCCCTGGATCTGGGCGGCGGGTGGCGCAGGTGCGGTCGCGCTGCTCGGGCTGGGTGGCTGGCTGCTGCTCCGTCGCCGCCGTGAGGAGGACGAGGAGGAGATATTCGAGAGCGCGCCGGTGGCCGCCCCGCCGCCGCCACGACCCATCCAGCCGCCGCCAGGCCTGGCACCTTCGGCACCGGTGCCGCCGCCGATGCCCGTGCCGGCCGCGCAGGTTGGCGAGCCGTTCGAGTTGGCGCTCCGGCCACACCGCATCACCTTTGGCGAGAACGAGGTGGTGCTCGAGTTCGAGCTGCTCATCGGCAATCTCTCGGGTGCATCGGCGGACAATATCCGTATCGCCTTCGCGGCGATGAGCGCGCATGCCCAGCAGGATGCGGTGATCGCCGGCTTCCATGGCGGGCCGCCGGGCGAGCCGGGCGGGGCGCCCTTCGACCTGCCTGCAGGCGGCGGCGGGCGCATGCCGATACGCCTGGCGATCCCGCGCAGCGGCGTGAACGTGGTCGAAGTCTCCGGCCGGCCGATGTTCGTGCCGATCGTGCTGATCGACCTGCGCTGGCGCGGCGGGCTGAGCGTCCGGCGCTTCGGCGCGGACTTCATGCTGGGCACGGCGGGGCAGGGCGACAAGCTCGGCCCGATCTGGCTCGACCGTCCGGCCCCGGGCGGGCCGCTGGCGGCGCACCGCTATGTCGTCCGACAGGTGGCGGCGGCCTGAGGCTTCCTACAGCAGCGGCAAGTGCCGACTCGCCAAAGTCCACGAAGTTCACGCCTAGAGCGGGTTTTCGCGGGCGGAATGTCGCGAACATCGTGCACGGCGCACATGGCGAGTAGCATTCCGCGCAATATCCTTACGCGCGCGTGATCCTATTTTTCCAACAGCGTCAAAGAGCGGCCGGGTGTCGCGCCGGCCGGTGAGTCCAGCAGGTGAAATCCTATTTTGCAAGGAGGGGCCAGTGGCACCGGCTGCCGGCGCGTTGCGCCTGCCCCCACCACCACGCGACTGCGTCGCGCGGCCCCCTCCCGAGACAAGCTCGGGGAGGCATTTGGAGGACAAAAGAAAAGGGCGGCCCGTTGCCGGACCGCCCTGATCTGTTTCGCTGCGAAGCGAGAAGAAGCTAAGAAGCTTACTTGACCTCGACGGTCGCGCCAGCCTCTTCGAGCTGCTTCTTGATCTTCTCGGCCTCGTCCTTGTTGACGCCTTCCTTGACAGCCTTCGGAGCCGACTCGACGAGAGTCTTGGCTTCGGTCAGGCCCAGGCCGGTGATGGCGCGGACTTCCTTGATGACGTTGATCTTCTTGCCACCGTCGCCGGTGAGGATCACGTCGAACTCGGTCTTCTCTTCGACAGCCGGGCCGGCGCCAGCGCCGCCAGCCGGAGCTGCAACGGCGACGGCAGCGGCGGCCGAGACGCCCCACTTCTCTTCGAGAAGCTTCGAGAGCTCAGCGGCCTCGAGGACGGTCAGTTCCGAAAGCTGGTCAACAAGCGCGTTAAGGTCAGCCATGATAAACTCCAATCAGTTCAGATGTTTAGGGATAAAGTAAGCTTGCAAGGTCCGCTTATGCGGCGTCCTTGGCCGCATAGGCGCCGAAAACGCGCGCGAGCTGCGCGGCCGGTGCCTGGGTGACGGTCGCGAGCTTGGTCGCCGGAGCGACGATAAGGCCCACGAGCTTGCCACGCAGTTCGTCCAGCGACGGCAGCGAGGCGAGAGCCTTGATGCCTTCCTGGTCGAGAACCTGCGTGCCCATTGCGCCGCCGACGATTTCGAGCTTGTCGTTCGTCTTGGCGAACTCGACCGCCACCTTGGCCGCAGCCACGGGGTCGATCGAGGTGGCGAGCGCCGTAGGACCCGTAAGCAGGTCGGCGATCGCCGCGTAATCGGTGCCAGCGGCAGCGATCTTGGCAAGCTTGTTCTTCGAGACCTTGTAGCTCGCGCCGGCCTCACGCATCTTGTTACGGAGGTCCGTCGACTGCTTGACGGTCATCCCGAGGTTGCGGGTGATAACCACCACGCCAACCTCGCCAAAGGTGCGGTTCAGCTCGGCAACGGCGTCAGCCTTCTGGGAACGATCCATGCCGGTCTCCTCGTTATGAGCGTCTCCCTTGCGGGAAGCGCCCGGTTACAAAATGTCCGAGGGGAAGGATCGTCGTGCCCGGTTATCCCTGGGCATGACCCGAGCGCTCCGCTTGCGGACCGCCGGTGAAAATCTGTCCCCGTCTAGGCGAGAGATTAAGCAGGGCAAATTCCCTGCACTCGCTGTCTCGGACGGTCTCCTCCTGAAGGAGGAAGGCGCGCCAATAGCGATATTTGTGGATAAGTCAATCGGCGCGAGCAGCCCTGCGGAGGGAGAGGCGCTGCGGTGTCTTCAAGGTTTCACACTTGTTTCGCCAAGGTTTCGCACAAGCGCAGCGAGACTGCCACATCCGCCTCCTAGGGGCCCGTGCTGCGGCGCAACGAAGCCGCGATCCCAGGGGGAAATGATGACCGTTCGTCACGCGCTTCGCGCAACCGTTTGTGCCGCCGTTCTCGCCGCCGCCATGCTGGCGACGCCGGCGCTGGCCCAGGACCAGACCCAGGCCGCGCCCGCCGCCGAGGAAGGCGCGCCCGAGAATGCCGGGGACGGCGCGATCCTGGTCACCGCGAAGCAGACCCGCTCGGCCACGGCGATTTCGCAGAGCGAAATCCAGAAGATCCTGCCCGGCGTCTCGCCGCTCAAGGCGATCCAGACGCTGCCCGGCGTACTCTATGTAACCGCCGATCCCTGGGGCAACAACGAGCAGAACGCCCAGATCTTCATCCACGGCTTCGCCGGCAACCAGCTCGGCTACACGATGGACGGCATCCCGCTCGGCGACCAGAGCTATGGCAATTACAACGGCCTGTCGCCGCAGCGCGCCGTGACTTCGGAGAATGTCGGCCGCGTCATCGTGGCGACGGGCGCCGGCGACCTCGCCACCGCGTCGAACAGCAACCTGGGCGGCACGATCGAGACCTATTCGTCCGACCCGAGCCAGACGTTCGGCCTGACCGCCAACCAGACGATCGGCAGCTACAACACCTCGCGCACCTTCCTGCGCGTCGACACCGGCAATCTGGGCGGCGGCGGCACCAATGCCGGCTATCTCTCGGTCGCCCGCCAGAAGGCCAAGGCCTGGGACTTCAACGGCTGGCAGGGTGGCTGGCAGGCCAATGCCAAGTTCGTCCATGACGATTCGGTCGGCAAGCTGACCCTGTATTTCGACTATAACGACATGACCCAGCCGAACGAGGACGCCACCGTCTTCTTCAAGCCCTCGGCCGGGCAGACCGCCAGCGCGGTGCAGCTCTACACGCCCTATACCAAGCCGTTCTTCTATTCCGATTTCGCCGGCTATCGCAGCTATATCAATGCGCTGGGCAACTCGCCGGCGGCGCAGGGCGGCAACTACCGCAACTATTATTCGGACGCGCAGCGCACCGACTATCTCACCTATGCGCGCTACGACGCGAAGATCGCCGACAACATCACGCTGTCGAACACGATCTACTATCACCACAATGACGGCGCCGGCGTCGTCGCCGGCCCGCTCGGCCAGTCGATCACGACCGCGCAGCCCTATCTCGATCCGAACTATGCGAGCCTCGATCCCCGTTGCCGCTTCGGTGCGAACGGCAATGGCGTATTGCCAGGCGCATGCGCGGCGCTGCCGGCGGGCCCGGGAGTCATCAACGCCGCCCAGGCGGCGGCGGCCGGTGCGGCGCTGGTCGCGGCGACCGGCGGCTCGGGCCTGATCACCCGCACCACCGAATATCGCATCGATCGCGGCGGCGCGATCACGGCGCTCAACATCGACCTGGGCAACCACAAGATCGAGCTGGGCGGCTGGTTCGAGCACAACAGCACCACCCAGTGGCGCCGCTGGTACGCCGTGCCGGTCGGCAACCCCGGCCTGAGCACGCCGTACATCCGCCCGCTGGAGGTGATGCAGCCGCTGTTCACCCAGTATCAGGGCGAGGCGCGGATCAACAATTTGCAGCTCCATGTCCAGGACACCTGGCAGGTGTTCGAGCCGCTGCTCGTCCAGTTCGGCTTCAAGACCAGCGCGCAATGGGCCAATGGCTGGTATCCGGTGCAGCCCAAGCTCGGCTCGCTCTCGGGCCTGACCGGCGGCTTGCCCCAGGGCAAGATCGATACGCTGAAGTGGTTCCTGCCGGCGATCGGCGCGACCTGGGACTTCAACGGGCATGAGGAAGCCTATTTCAACGTCCAGAAGAACCTGCGTCAGTACCAGGCATATCTGGCTGGTGGCGGCGGCCCATGGTTCACCGGCAGCCAGACGGCGTTCAATGCCTTCGCCACCGACGGCAAGCCCGAGAGCAGCTGGACCTATGAGGCGGGTCTGCGCACGCACCGCAACTTCGGCGGCGGCATCGGGCTCGACGCGCAGGTCAACTATTACCATGTCGACTTCAGCGACCGCCTGCTGGCGATCTCGACCAATCCGGGCGGTATCGCGGGCGGCCAGATCGCCGGCGGCACCTCGGTGCTGGTGAATGTCGGCGACGTGAAGACCAATGGCGTCGATGCCGCCTTCACGCTGCGCTTCGGCCGCGCCTTCTCGTTCTACAACGCGCTCTCGTACAACCTCTCCAAGTACCAGAGCGACTATCGTTCGGCGGCGACCGGCATCGGCGCGGCCACCGATACCTGCATCGGCGGCTATACCGTGGCGACCAGCGGCACCAATGCCGGCATCGTCCCCACCTGCGGCAAGCAGCTGCCGGGCACGCCGAAATGGATGAACAAGAGCGTCGCGACGCTCAATATTGGCCCGGTCGAGGCGCAGCTGGTCGGCGACTATGTCGGCAAGCGCTATGCGACCTTCTCGAACGACGCCAGCGTCGGCTCCTACTTCCTCGCCTCGCTGAGCCTGGGCGTGGACCTGCCGGCGGAGCGGATCGGGATGAAGAAGGCGAAGCTGAGCCTCAACGTCACCAACCTGGGCGACATCAAGGGCGTGTCGACGCTCTCGGTGGGCTCGGCGACCAACAACTACTCGGCCTATCCGATCCCGCCGCGCCAGTGGTTCCTGACCTATTCGTCGCAGTTCTGATCGACGGTCGATACGAAAAGGGAAGGGGCCGGGGGCATTGCTCCCGGCTCCTTTCTATTGGTTGAGGCCGGCCAGCAGCGTGCGGGCCGGTGCCGCTTCGGGCGTGTCATAGGGGCCATCCGCCACCGGGAGCAGCGCGGTGCGGGCCGCCACGGCGTTGCCGCGCTTCGCCAGCGCCTCGCCGAGCAGCAGCCTGGAGGCAGGGGCGGAGGGGACGGTGTCCGCCGCCTTCATCAGCCCCTCGATCGCCACGTCGGGTGCCGCCTCGCCTGCATCGGCGAAGCTGCGGTAATAGGCGAGCAGGGGCAGGGGATTCTCGCTGTCGGCGCGGTTGGCGCGGGCGATCGTCACGCGCGCGGCCTTGAGCTTCGCCGTGCGCTCGCCGGCCGGGGCGGCGAGCGCGAGTTCGGCCTGGGCGATGCCTTGCCAGGCGAGGGCATTGCTGTCGCCGGGGGCGATGGCGAGCGCCCTGGCGGCAGCGGCCCCGCATTCGGGGCCGTTGTCGCTGCGGCATTCGGCTTCAGTGAGCAGCAGCTGGGCGTCGAGATTGGCGGGATAGCGGGCGGCGTCGCGGCGCAGGCCCCTGAGCCAGTCGTCGCGGCGGGCGATCGAGTCGCTGCGCTGCTGCTCGCGCTTCGGGTCGTTTGAGGCTGGGGGAATCGCGATCCGCGCGCCGAGTTCGAGCCGGCCCTTGACGAATGCCGCCTCGCCCTCGCTCAGCCGCCGCACGATCGGCTCGGCGGCGCGGTCGGCGGGATAGGACATCTGCTCATAGGGCAGCTTGCCGCGATCATAGGCGGTCAGCTCGGCCTGCAGCTTGCCCAGGTCGCCGAACGCCGCTGCGGCCTGCTCCATCGATCCGCCCGCCGCGATGGTGGCGAGATAGGCGTGGAGCTGGCCCCGCCGCGTGTTCGAGAAGAACAGCATGTGGGTGAGCGCCCAGGCGTGGAAGGGCGTCCAGCGCTCGCCGGCCTTGCGATCGGCCAGGGTGCGGCCGGTGAGGATGTCGGCGACCGGCGTGCGCGCATATTTGTCGAGTATCTTGCGATAGCCCTCGGGCGCCCGGCCATATTCGATCCGGGCATCGCCCTCGACCGCCAGGGTGGCGAAGACCTCGCCAAAGCCGTCGACATACCAGCGCGGATAGGCGTGCGGGAAATAGGTGACGAGGAAATGGCGGGCGTAGCCGGCATAGATGCTGCCTTCGGCCGACAGCGGCACCGCCAGCTCGTTGACCGAAAGGGCCATGGGGTCGCTCCGGCCGAAGCGGGCGATCGAGCCGGCATAGCTGGAGGCAAGCGCGGTGCTCGTGCCGGGATTCTCGCCGGAAATGCCGGGCGCGCCGACCGCCTCTGGCGTGGTGGCGCGGATCAGGTCGGGGAGGATGCCGGCGAGGGACTGGCCGCGCTCGAGCTGGACCTTCTGGTCGAAGCGACTCGCGGCGAACACGGCGCCGTCCTCGCGCGGGTCGTAATAGGCCGGCTCGGGGAAGGCGCGGGCATAGGGGCCGGGCGAGTAGCGCAGGTTGCGCAGGTCCATCGCGTCGAACTCGGCGCCGTCGCCGACCAGGGTGATGCGCAGCTTGAGCGTGTTGTCGGGCTTGTCGACTCGGTTGAGCAGTACCGAGAGCAGGAAGTGGAGGCGCTCGAGATTATGGGCGATCCGGGTCAGCTCCTTCTCGCTGCCGTCGCTGATCACCACGACATGGTCGGTCTCGGCCTGGCGCCAGTTGCTGGGCCGGTCGCGCATGCCCTGGACGACGATCGCCGACTCCGGCGCGGGGGGATTCGACTCCTGTGCACCCGCGGTTGCGGGGCATCCGAACAGGGCAAGTGCCAAAATCAATCGGGACCCATGCATATCGCCTATCCCCCTTCGTTGTAGGTGCGTTACTATGCGCGTTACGTCGGGGGGAAGGAAGCGCGCTATGGCGGTTCGGCTGCGCCCGGAATCGCGAATGGTCGAAGAGCGGGAGGGCATGCCATTTTGGCTGGATTCTCATCCGCCTGTGGCCATTTTCTCCTATACCCGGCCGGTGACCCCGCTGGCTGAAAATAACACCAACTCGGTTGGATTCGCGCGCGCGTCAGCTAAAAGCAGACCGCGATGGTGACCGGGACGATCGAGCAACTCACAGCGCGCGAACGCGACTGCCTGCGGCTGGTCGCGCGCGGCATGTCGTCCAAGGAAATCGCCCTCGCGCTGGGGCTCTCCCCGCTCACCGTCGACGGCTATCTCAAGGAAGCGGTGCGGACGCTCGGCGTATCGAGCCGGCGCGAAGCCGCGCGTGTCCTCGCATCGCATGAGTCGTCCCCTCAGGCGCCGCCTCCGCAGGTCGAGGAAACGCCCCCCCAAAATTTGGGGGGCGAGCCGCTGGACCTTGCCGAAACGGTGCTTTCGGAGGTTCCATTGCCACCGAAACGGTCCGAAGCCGAGCCACGTTTTCGGGTCCCGTTTCTGAGGCAGGGGAAGCAAACAAATGATCTGGACCCGTTCAACCGACTGATGTGGATCTTTGGCCTCGCGTTGCTGATGATGATCGCGGTGGCCAATTTCCTCAACGGGTTGGGCGCGCTCTGGCGCATTACGGGCTAACGCCCCGGTCTCTTTCGAAAACAACCACGTATCACGTCGCAGCCCTGGCTGCGCGAAGGAGGACCCATGCCTTCAGCCAAGAAGATCGCTTCCGTGCGCATTGCCCGTTCGCTCCAGCCGGCGGAGCTCGCGGTGAACCAAGCCGCGCTCAAGGTGCTGGCGATGGGCACCGCC
>Ga0102592_1001839_pt1 | contig 21039 bp, 18 predicted proteins | sample AraplaCol_mMF_r2_FD_76861 | JGI IMG/M metagenome (GOLD analysis project Ga0102592, IMG submission 76861) | Arabidopsis root microbial communities from North Carolina, USA - plate scrape MF_Col_mMF_r2 (SPADES assembly) (version 2) | ecosystem: Host-associated > Plants > Roots > Endosphere...
GCCGTTGACGACCTTGATCGTGTCGACGACCGGTGCCGTGGGCACCGCGGCGCCGGTGAGCTGGGCAGCGGCAATCGCGCGCTCGATCACGGCGGGCGAGACGAAGGGACGGGCGGCGTCGTGAATCAGCACAATGTCCGGTGCGTGACCGGCCAGTGCTTCCAGCCCGGCATGCACCGACGCCTGGCGAGTCGCGCCGCCATTGGCGGGAGCCTGGTACCGGAGCCCCGCGACGGCCTCATTGAACAGGGCGACATCGTCGGGGTTGGTGATCGGCTGCACAGCGAACACCTGTGGATGCGTGCAGAAAGGCTCCATGGCGCGCGCGATGACAGGTCGGCCGCCCATGGTGCGATATTGCTTCGGACCGCCGCCTCCGGCGCGCAGCCCCCGGCCGGCAGCAACGATGATGGCGGCGGTTTTCGGTGATTTTGTCATCAGGCTCAGGTGACTAAGGGGTAATCGTTTGTCGCACAGCCCTTAGCACGGCCGCGCCGAAAAACAGTAGGTTTGCGTGAGCATGACGCATAAACGTGCATTGCTGCACTGCACTTGCAAAGTTGTTGGCTTTGTCTAATGTGTAGGCATGAACATTGACTGCACAACAAATGTGCGCATACTGCGCCCAGTCGCCGCAACGCTGCGGGACCGAGTAACATGAGCAAGTCTGTGAACCCGGACGCATCATACAGCAAACGGTTGAAGATTGGTGACGTTGAAATCGCCAACCGGGTCGTGCTCGCGCCGATGTCGGGGATTACCGATGCTCCCTTTCGCCGCCTGACCGCCGAACTCGGCGCGGGCCTCGTGGTCTCCGAAATGACCGCCAGCGATGATCTCGTGAATGGCCGCCCGATGTCGGTGCTGCGCTGCGAGGCCACCGGGATCGGTCCGCATGTGGTGCAGCTCGCCGGCTGCGAGGCGCACTGGATGGCCGAGGGCGCGCGGATCGCTGAAGGCGGCGGTGCCGACATCATCGACATCAATATGGGCTGCCCGGCACGCCACGTGACCGGCGGCCAGTCTGGCTCGGCGCTGATGCGTGATCTCGATCATGCGCTGACGCTGATCGAAGCCACGATTTCTGCCGTCAAGGTCCCGGTCACGCTGAAAATGCGGCTCGGCTGGGACGACCGCTCGATGAATGCCTCCGAACTCGCGCGCCGCGCAGAGGAGGCGGGTGTCCAGCTCATCACCGTGCACGGCCGCACCCGCTGCCAGTTCTACAAGGGTGACGCCAATTGGGATGCCGTGCGTCCGGTGAAGGACGCGGTGAACATCCCCGTCGTCGTCAATGGCGACATCACCTCTTACGACAAGGCCGTGAGCGCGCTCGAAGCCTCCGGCGCCGATGCTGTCATGGTCGGCCGCGGCGCCTATGGTCAGCCATGGTTGCCCGGTCAGATCGGCCGTCAGCTCGAAACCGGCATTGCTGAAATTGCCCCGACGCTGGAGCAGCAGCTCGCTTATGTCGTCGCACTCTACGATCACGTCTGCCGCCATTATGGCCTGCGCATTGGCTTGCGTCACGCGCGCAAGCACCTTGGCTGGGCCCTCGATGCTGCCGCGGCCTCGAGCAGCGCGCCGGCTGAAAAGCTCAAGGCCTGGCGCGGAAGAATTCTCACCTCCGAAGATCCGTCCGGCGTGCATCGCGCGCTGAACGAGGCCTTCGACGATTTCGCATGGAGTGCTGCCGCATGAGCGCCGCAGAATATCGCCGGCCAGCCCCCGCCGACAGCGAGGCCATCCTCAACGCGCTGCCGCATCCGATCCTTGTGATCGCCCCGGACGGCAAAATCGTCGATGCCAACATGTCCGCGGAATCCTTCTTCGACATTTCCGCACAGTTTCTGCGCCGCCAGTCGCTGAAGGAACTGGTGCCGTTCGGCAGCCCGCTGCTGGCGCTGATCGATCAGGTGCGCGCGGCCAATTCGCCGGTCAACGAATACAAGGTCGATCTCGGTACCCCGCGCATTGGCGGCGATCGACAGGTCGATCTGCATGTGGCGCCGCTCACCGAGCGTGCCGGCCATATCGTGGTGATGCTGCAGGAACGCACCATCGCCGACAAGATGGACCGCCAGCTGACCCATCGCAGCGCCGCGCGGTCGGTGACGGCATTGGCCGCCATGCTGGCCCATGAGATCAAGAACCCGCTCTCCGGTATCCGCGGCGCCGCGCAACTGCTGGAGCAGCAGGCCTCAGCCGAAGATCGCATGCTGACCCGCCTGATCACCGACGAGGCCGACCGCATCGTCACGCTGGTCGACCGGATGGAAGTGTTCGGCGATGAGCGCCCGGTGGCGCGTGGCCCCGTCAACATTCACTCGGTCCTCGACCATGTGAAGCGCCTGGCGCAGTCCGGTTTCGCGCGAAACATCCGTTTCATCGAGGATTACGACCCGTCGCTGCCGCCGGTGCTGGCCAATCAGGATCAGCTGATCCAGGTCTTCCTCAATCTGGTAAAGAATGCCGCCGAGGCCATCGTCGATCTCGGCTCGGACGGTGAGATCCAGCTCACCACGGCGTTCCGCCCCGGGGTCCGCCTGTCGGTGCCTGGAAAGAAGTCGCGCGTGTCGCTGCCGCTGGAATTCTGCGTCAAGGACAATGGCCCCGGTGTTCCCGAAGACCTGCTGCCGAACCTGTTCGATCCCTTTGTGACGACCAAGCCGACCGGAAGCGGCCTGGGTCTTGCATTGGTCGCGAAGATCATCGGCGATCACGGCGGGATCATCGAGTGCGAATCCCAACCCCGAAAGACGACCTTCCGCGTGCTGTTGCCGATGTTCAATCCAGCGAAGACCATTGATCCGAGCAGTGACGATGCGCGTGCATCGTCCGGCTCGCAGACTTAAGTAGAGGACTGACGATGCCTGCAGGAAGTATTCTGGTTGCGGATGACGATACGGCGATCCGCACGGTCCTCAATCAGGCGCTCTCACGCGCGGGATACGAGGTGCGCCTCACCGGCAACGCCGCCACATTGTGGCGCTGGGTGAGCCAGGGGGAGGGCGATCTCGTCATCACCGACGTGGTGATGCCTGACGAAAACGCCTTCGACCTTCTCCCGCGCATCAAGAAGATGCGGCCCAATCTGCCGGTCATCGTGATGAGCGCGCAGAACACCTTCATGACCGCGATCCGCGCATCGGAGCGCGGTGCGTATGAATATCTGCCGAAGCCTTTTGACCTAAAGGAGCTGATCGCCATCGTAGGGCGCGCTCTGGCGGAGCCGAAGGAACGCGTTGCCAGCAATGACGATGACGGCGAATTCGATTCGATCCCGCTCGTCGGCCGTTCGCCGGCGATGCAGGAAATCTACCGCGTGCTTGCCCGCCTGATGCAGACCGATCTCACGGTCATGATCTCCGGCGAAAGCGGCACCGGCAAGGAACTGGTCGCCCGCGCGCTGCACGACTACGGCAAGCGTCGCAACGGCCCGTTCGTCGCAGTCAACATGGCGGCGATCCCGCGCGATCTCATTGAATCCGAACTGTTCGGCCACGAACGCGGCGCGTTTACCGGTGCCAATGCCCGCGCCACCGGTCGGTTCGAGCAGGCCGAAGGCGGCACGCTGTTTCTTGACGAAATCGGCGACATGCCGATGGAAGCACAGACTCGTCTGCTGCGCGTGCTGCAGCAGGGCGAATACACCACGGTTGGCGGCCGCACCCCGATCAAGACCGACGTCCGCATCGTCGCGGCGTCGAACAAGGACCTGCGCATCCTGATCCAGCAGGGCCTGTTCCGCGAAGACCTGTTCTTCCGCCTCAATGTCGTGCCGCTGCGTCTGCCGCCGCTGCGTGAGCGCATCGAGGATCTGCCGGACCTGATCCGCCATTTCTTCGCACTCGCCGAGAAGGACGGCCTGCCGCCCAAGAAGCTCGACGCCCTCGCGCTCGAGCGGATGAAGCAGCACCGCTGGCCAGGTAACGTCCGCGAGCTGGAAAACCTCGCCCGTCGTCTGGCGGCCCTCTATCCGCAGGACGTCATCACGGGTCCGGTGATCGATGGTGAACTCGCGCCGCCGGCTGTGGTCTCGGGTGGTAACGCGCCGACCACCGTGGATAATCTGGGTGGGGCCGTGGAGGTCTATCTGTCCTCTCACTTCTCCAGCTTCCCGAACGGCGTGCCGCCGCCGGGCCTCTATCATCGCATCCTTCGCGAGATCGAGGTGCCGTTGCTGACCGCTGCTTTGGCCGCGACGCGCGGGAATCAGATTCGCGCCGCCGATCTGCTCGGTCTCAACCGCAACACATTGCGGAAGAAGATAAGGGATCTAGATATTCAGGTGTATCGGACCGGCGGTTGATCGCTTCTACGGTCGGACATTCCTGACTTTTCACCGTTCGAACGGTGAAATTGAGCGAGTTGCGCAATCCGCGGCTGTACCACGCCGCGGATTTGTCGTAATTGAGCAACATTGTTGTATGATTGCATCAGTGCGCGGTAGGTAGCGACCCAGCCCGCGTAACGGCTCGCTCAGCAAAAAATCCCGGAATGACGAACGCAGAGACGTCTCCACCAGTCTTCGAACCATCGGTATTCGAGTCGCGCAGGCCTCTGCGACGGCTGTTCGTGCCTGTGGCCGTGGGGATGGCGCTGCTCTCGGCCTGTTTCACCTTCCTCGTTCTCAATGGCCTGACACCACTCGCGCCCACCCATCTGGTGGTCGTCTCCTTCCTCCTGATCAATGCCGCCACCGTCCTGCTGCTGGTGCTGATCATTGCGCGGGAGATCTGGAAGGTCGTGCAGGCCCGGCGCCGCGGCAGGGCAGCGGCAAGGCTGCATGTGCAGATCGTCAGCCTCTTCTCGGTCATTGCGGTACTGCCGGCGGTGCTGGTGTCCATCGTTGCCAATGTCACCCTTGATCGCGGCCTCGATCGCCTGTTCTCGGGTCCGACCAAGGCGGTGATCGGCAATTCGATGACGGTGGCGCGTGCCTATGTGAACGAGCATGCGCAACTGATCGGCGGCGACATTCTCGGCATGGCCGACGATCTCGCCCGTATCCAGCCGCTGTTCTATCAGGATCGCGGCACGTTCCGGTCGCTGATGTTGGCCAATGCCAAGGCGCGCAACCTGCCGGGCGCCATGCTGATCGACAAGGACCGCACGGTCCTCGAACCCGACCAGCCCGGCGTGAAGCCGGAATTCGAGCCGCCGCCGGCCGAGTTTCTGGTCAATGTCGGCAATGCCGAACCCGCCATCACCATCATTCCCGATGGCAACTATGTCGCCGCCGTCATCAAGCTGCGCGCCTTCGACAACATGTATCTCTATGTCGCGCGAAAACTGGATCCGCGCGTCGTCGCGCAGATGGCGCAGACCCAGGCCAGTGTCGCCGACTATACCGAGCTGGAATCCCGCCGCCTCGGCATCCAGATCGCCTTCGGCCTGATGTTCACCGTCATCGCGCTGACGGTGCTGATGTCGGCCGTGCTGATCGGCCTCAACTTCTCGAACTGGCTGGTGGCCCCGATCCGCCGTCTCGTCAGTGCCGCCAACATGGTCTCGACTGGTGACCTCCATGTGCAGGTGCCTGTCATTCAGTCGGAAGGTGATCTCGCCCACCTCGGCGAGACGTTCAACAAAATGACCTCGGAACTGCGCACCCAGCGCGACGAGTTGGTCTCGGCTTCGGACGTCATCGACAGCCGCCGCCGCTTCATCGAGGCCGTGCTGTCGTCGGCCAGCGCCGGCATCATCGGCGTCGACGGCTCCAACATCATCGGCATTCTCAACCGCTCCGCCGAGAAGCTGGTTGGTCATTCTGAATCCGAAGTGCTGGGCCATCCCCTGCACGAGATCATCCCCGAACTCGACGAGCTCATGCAGAACGCCCGCGAAAGCTCGCAGCGCCTGGTGCAGGGGCAGATCACCATCGATCGCGAAGGGCGCGAGCGCAATCTCTCCGTTCGCATTTCCGCTGAGCAAACGAGCCAGTCCCGCGACAGCTACATCATCACCCTCGACGACATCACCGATCTCGTGTCTGCGCAGCGCACGTCGGCCTGGGCCGACGTGGCACGCCGCATCGCCCATGAGATCAAGAATCCGCTGACGCCGATCCAGCTCTCCGCCGAGCGCATCAAGCGCAAATTCGGCAAGGTCATCACCGATGACAAGCAGATCTTCGAGCAATGCACCGACACCATCGTCCGCCAGGTCGAGGACATCCGCCGCATGGTGGACGAATTCTCGCGCTTTGCGCGGATGCCGAAGCCCGTGATCGAGGGCGAGGATGTCGCCGATACCGTCCGCCAGGCGGTCTTCTTGATGCGCGTCGGCCATCCCGAACTCGACCTTACTGCCGAGATCAAAGAAGAGCCGCTGCGGGCGCAGTTCGACCGCCGACTGATCTCGCAAGCGCTCACCAACATCATCAAGAACGCCGCCGAGGCCATTGAGGCCGTGTCGCCGGAAGAACTCGGCAAAGGTCGCATTGACGTCACAGCGTTCAGCGAGAACGGCCAGATCGTGATCGACGTCGTCGATAACGGCATCGGCCTGCCGACCAGCAACCGTTCGCGCCTGCTCGAGCCCTATGTGACCACGCGCGAGAAAGGCACCGGCCTGGGCCTCGCCATCGTCGGTAAGGTGCTTGAAGATCACGGCGGGGGTATCGAGCTCGGAGACGCTTCCAGCATCAAGCCGGGCCAACGCGGCGCCTGGATGCGGTTGCGTTTCGCCATCTCCGGCCAGAAGCCCGATGCGGGGAGCGGAGAGGCGAAGACGTCTTCCGACAAAGAAACGAAGATCGAAGCCGTCACCGGCAGTTGAACAGAAGAAACGTGACCAGGATTTTTTGAGCCATGGCAAATGACATTCTGATCGTCGACGACGAAGCCGATATCCGCGACCTCGTCGCGGGTATTCTGGAGGACGAAGGTTTCACGACGCGCACCGCGCGCGACAGTGACAGCGCGCTCAACGAAATTTCTAACCGGCGTCCCAATCTCGTCTTTCTCGACATCTGGCTACAGGGCAGCAAGCTGGACGGCCTGCAGCTGCTCGAACAGGTGAAGAAGGACAACCCGGACCTGCCGGTCGTCATGATCTCCGGCCACGGCAATATCGAAACCGCGGTCGCCGCCATCAAGCGCGGTGCCTATGACTTCATCGAGAAGCCGTTCAAGGCTGACCGTCTGATCCTGGTCGCCACCCGCGCGCTCGAAACCTCCCGCCTCAAACGTGAGGTGCGCGAACTCAAGCAGATGGCGCCGATCGCCAGCAAGGTCACCGGCCGCTCAGCTGCCATGAACCAGCTGCGCCAGACCATCGATCGCGCTGCCAAGGCGAACAGCCGCATTCTCATCGTCGGCCCATCTGGGTCCGGCAAGGAGCTGGCCGCACGCACGCTGCACGCCTCGTCCTCGCGCGCCAACGGCCCGTTCGTGGTCATCAACGCGGCGGCGATCACGCCGGAACGCATGGAGCTGGAACTGTTCGGCACCGAGCAGACCAACGGCGAACAGCAGCGCAAGGCCGGCGCGCTGGAGGAAGCCCATGGCGGTACGCTGTTCATCGACGAGATCGGCGATCTGCCGCGCGAGACCCAGAACAAGATCTTGCGCGTGCTGGTCGATCAGACCTTCATGCGAGCAGGGGGCACGACCAAGGTCAGCGTCGATGTCCGCATCATCTCCTCCACCGCCCGCAACCTCGAAGAGGAAATCGCGGCCGGTACCTTCCGCGAGGATCTCTATCACCGCCTCTCCGTGGTGCCGATCCGCGTCCCGCCGCTGTCCGAGCATCGCGAGGACATCCCGGAGCTGATCGAATTCTTCATGGAGCAGATCTCCGCCAATACCGGCCTGCCCAAGCGCCAGATCGGTCAGGACGCCATGGCCGTGCTGCAGTCCCATGTCTGGCCCGGCAATGTCCGCCAGCTTCGCAACAACGTTGAGCGCGTCATGATCCTCGCCGGCGGCGGGCCGGAGGTGATCATCACCGCCGACATGCTGCCGCAGGACGTCGGGTCCATGGTGCCGTCGATGCCGACCTCCAACAATGGCGAGCACATCATGGGCCTGCCGCTGCGCGAGGCGCGCGAAGTGTTCGAACGCGATTATCTGATTGCGCAGATCAGCCGTTTCTCCGGTAACATCTCGCGCACCGCCGAATTCGTCGGTATGGAGCGCTCGGCCCTGCATCGTAAATTGAAGGCGCTCGGCGTCGGCTAACTCACTCTCACTCACGCAACGGAAATCGACGATGTCGCGTATTGCCTATGTCAATGGTCGCTACGACAACCTGTCCGACGCCGCGGTCAATGTGGAAGATCGCGGCTATCAGTTTGCCGACGGCGTCTATGAGGTTTGCGAGATCGTCGGCGGCAAGATGGTCGATTTCCCGCGTCACATGGCGCGCCTCGAACGCTCGCTGCGTGAACTCCGCATCGCCATGCCGATGGCGCTGACCTCGCTGAAGGTCATCATGCAGGAAGTCGTCCGCCGCAACCGGATCAATTACGGCATCGTCTATCTGCAGGTCACCCGCGGCGTGGCCCATCGTGATCACGGCTTTCCGTCGCCCGAGGTGAAGCCGAGTGTGGTTGTGACAGCGAAATCGCTGAACTTTGCCAAGAACCAGGCGTCGGCCGAACGGGGCGTGAAGGTAATCACCACCGCCGAGAACCGCTGGCCGCGCGTGGACATCAAGAGCGTCGGCCTGCTGCCAAACGTGCTGGCCCGGCAGGAAGCGCGCGACAAGGGCGCCTATGAAGCCTGGTATGTGGACGACAAGGGTTTTGTCACCGAAGGCGCCTCCTGTAATGCCTGGATCATCACCAGGGATGGCAAGGTGATCACCAAGAGTGCCGAGCGAGGCATCCTGTCGGGCATCACCCGTGCCGTGCTTGTCGAGGTGCTGGCCTCGCTGCAGCTCAAGCTGGAGGAGCGGAACTTCACGCCGGAGGAGGCCGCCAATGCCGCCGAGGCCTTCGTGTCCTCCGCGAGTCAGATCGTGATGCCGGTCATCGCCATTGATGAAAAGCCGATCGGCAACGGTAAGCCGGGACCGACTGCGCTGCGTTTGCGCCAGGAGTTCCATAAATTTGCAGACATTGCGTAAGGTTTGCCGCGTTTCTAGGCAGGTTTTCCGTGTGGCGGCTTGCCTTCACACGCGGTCTGCCGTCTAATCGCAGCGTTTCGCGCCCGGAGGGGGATCTTTGGGCGATGGGACAGTCAGGCGACGCCCCAGAGAGGGCGGGCCGGGCGTAAGAAAAGCAACAAAACAGACACAACAGACTGCGGGATTAAAAAAAATGGCGGCAGACCGCGCACAAAATCTACAGGACACCTTCCTCAACCACGTTCGCAAGACCAAGACACCTCTGACGATCTTCCTCGTAAACGGCGTCAAGCTGCAGGGAATCGTCACCTGGTTCGATAATTTCTGTCTTCTGCTCCGCCGCGACGGTCACTCGCAGCTGGTGTATAAGCATGCGATCTCGACCATCATGCCGGGCGCGCCGATCCAGTTGTTCGAAGGCGGCGAAGAAGCCTGAGCGAACGCCTGAAAGATCTCTGATTGGAATTTCGTAGCTTCGAAGGCAATGCTGCCGACCGCCCCGCGGCCGGCAGCGAATCGACCGGCCGCGTTCTCGTGGTCGGTCCTTATCTGCGCGAACGCCGCGGCGATGCCGAGGCCAGCGCTTATGCCCATGTCCGCGACACCGAAGCCCGGCTCGAAGAGGCGGTCGGTCTCGCACGCGCCATCGATCTCGACGTGATCGAGGCGGTCGCAGCCCCACTCAGCCAGATCCGTCCCGCCACCTATCTCGGCAAGGGCAAGGTCGAGGAGATCGCGGGTCTCATCGCCGCCAACGAGATCGGCATCGTGGTCATGGACTGCGCCCTGTCGCCGATCCAGCAGCGCAATCTCGAGAAGGAGCTGAAGGCCAAGGTGCTCGACCGCACCGGCCTCATCCTCGAAATTTTCGGCCGCCGCGCCAAGACCAAGGAAGGCACGCTGCAGGTCGAACTCGCGCATCTGAACTATCAGCGCAGCCGTCTGGTACGCTCATGGACCCATTTGGAGCGCCAGCGCGGCGGCTTCGGCTTCATGGGCGGCCCCGGCGAAACCCAGATCGAGGCCGACCGCCGCATGATCGGCGATCGCATCGGCCGATTGGAATCTGACCTCAAGAAAGTGCAGGCCACCCGCCGGCTGCATCGCGCCGGCCGCCAGCGCGTGCCGTATCGCGTCGTGGCGCTGGTCGGCTACACCAATGCCGGCAAGTCCACGCTGTTCAATCGCCTGACACGCGCCGACGTGCAGGCCGAGGACATGCTGTTCGCCACCCTCGATCCGACGCTGCGCGCGTTGACGTTGCCCCATGGCGGCAAGGCGATGCTATCCGACACCGTCGGCTTCATCTCCAACCTACCGACCCAGCTTGTCGCCGCTTTCCGTGCGACGCTGGAAGAGGTGCTGGAAGCCGACATCATCCTGCATGTGCGCGACATCTCGCATGAAGATGCCGAGGCGCAGCAGAGCGACGTCGACAATGTGCTTCGTCAGCTCGGCATCGACATGGATGCGGGTGCTGGCGCACGCATTCTCGAAGTCTGGAACAAGATCGACCGATTCTCGGAAGAAGAGCGCGAAAACCTGACCAATATCACCGCGCGACGCCCCACCGAAAGCCCGGTGTTCATGGTCTCTGCCGTGACGGGCGAGGGCGTGAACGAACTCCTCACCGCCATCGAGGACCGGCTTGCCGCCACGCGCATCACCCTCGACCTCACGATCGACGCCGCCGACGGCGCCGGCATCAGCTGGCTGCATCGCAATGCCGAGGTGCTGGTGAAAGAACTGCACGAAGGCCATTTCGACATGACCGTGCGTGTGGACGAGACCAAGCGCGACGTCGTGATCAATCGTTTCAATGCGGTGCAGCGCGCAGACTAGATCACGCGGGTGGCGATCAGCACCGAGATCGACAGCAACACGCAGATAATCACCGCGATGAATGGCAGCATGGCGCGATAGGCGTCGCGCTCGTGGCCGGGCGTGCCGGCAAGGTTGCAGACGATCGACATCCGCACCGGCGACACCATGTTGAGTGACAGCGCAGCCGCATGCTGCAAGGCGACCACAGCCGCGACATCGAGTCCGGCCTCGGTTGCCAAGCTCAGTTGCGACGGCATGAACAGGCCATTGGCAGCATTGCCGCTATTGGCGAGCGCACCGAACACGGCCGAGATCATCGGCGTCACTGTCACCGACCAGACCCCGAACGTGCTGTACATGCCGCGCGCCAGACCATCGGCGATGCCGGAGCGCGACAGCAGTTCGGCCATCATCGAGAAGATGACGATGGTCATGACGGCGAGACGTCCGGTCTTCCATGCCGAGCTGATCTCGCTCGCGAGTGCATGCCGGTGGCCACGCAGAATGCCCGTCAGGAGCGCAGCAATGACGAGCCATGTGCCGGCATGGAACAAGGGTGCCCAGATGGGCACACCGTCAAAGGGCTGAATGCGCCACACCGCCTGCAGGCCCTGATTGAGCGGCGGCACAAGCCGCGTCGCGGCGAGCCAGCCGATCAGGAGTGTGAAAGGCAGCATGCGCAGGGCTGCGATCGAGAGCTTCGCGCGATCCGGCCGTTCATCGATCAGGTAGCGCAGCACGATAGCCGGGCCGAAAGCCGCCAGCATCGCCGGCTCCGGTCCGAGATACGCCGTTGCAACAATGGCCAATCCCAGGCTGCCGACCAACCACACCATTTCGCTGACGCGCTCGCGCCAGTCGACGCCGATGCCGGCACGATCGGCCATCCGCCAATAGATCGGTAGCCACAGCACGTTGAAGATCATGTAGATCGCACTGGTGCGCAGCGCGAGGGCGGTCGGGTCCATGCGCGCGAACGCGGCGCCGACGACCGCACCGCTGCCCATGGCGCCCCAGACGATCATGGTCTGGCTGATCAGCGAGAAGGCGAGCAACTCGATCGGCTTCAGGCCGAGGCGGCGGATCAGCACCATGGTCCCCATGATGCCGATGCCGAAGCCCGTTGCGGACTCCGCAAAGGGGCCGATCAGATAGCAGGCCGTGAACAGCAGGCGCCGCCGCGCGCGGGCGTCAGACAGCGACTCCTCGACCGGCATGGCGGCATTGCCGGTCCGGATCGCCATTTGCCAGAACAGCAGGCCGCCAAGGATATAGGGCACGACGATCCAGCCGATCCACGCCCCGCGCAGCAAGGCCGTGCTGGCATCGGCGATTGAAAAGACGTGTGGCGCCGTCGTCATTGCAACGGCGAAAGCCGCAGCAAGGCCGATCAACGAGGCGGGCAGGGCCCCACCCAATCCGCTGCCGATGACGCCGATCACAGCGATCGCAGGTAATGCCCAGGCGAGATAAAGCAAAGCTCAGCCCCCGAACGCGCTGTCAGGAGGCCGGTCGCGCAAGCGACACGCGATCATCCGGAGCGAGCTGAAAAGGTACGATCAACATAAGACCCGTGGCATTGCAGCGCCCTTCTTGCGCGCTCACAATGCCTCGTGTCGCGGCGCTGCGCCAGCGCCGTGAAATCAATCAGTGCGCCGGATGCGGAAGGGCTGCCATCCGCTGACGGATGATGACATTGCCCACGGATCTATTCCGGCTTGATTCCGGCGTCTTTCACGACCCGCGCCCATTTGCCGATCTCTGTGCTGATCTGCTGCGTGAAAGCTGCAGGTGTTCCGCCGACCGGCTCGACGCCCTGGTCAAGGAAACGGCGCCGGACATCCTCCTGCTTGAGGATCGCGTTCATCTCCGCATTGAGCTTCCGAACGATATCCTCGGGCATGCCCGCCGGTCCGACGACGCCGAACCAGACATTGACCTCGTAACCGGGGACGCCTGCATCGGTGACGGGTGGCACATCCGGCGCGAGCGCGGTGCGCCCCTTGCTGCTGACGCCGAGCGCACGCAGCTTGCCGCCATTCACCTGGGGCAGGACATTGGGGGTATTGTCGAAGGCAACGTCGATGTGACCGCCGAGCATGTCATTCACCATCGGTGCACTGCCCTTGTAAGGCACATGGACGATGTCGATGCCCGCCATGCTCTTGAACAGCTCCATGGACAGGTGGTTCGAGGAGCCGATGCCGGTCGAGCCGTAGGTGACCTTGCCGGGATTTTGCTTCGCATAGGCGATCAGATCCTTGACGGAGTTGATCGGCAGCGACGGTTTCACCACCAGCAGGTTCGGTGTCTGCCCGGCAAAGATCAGCGGGGTGAAATCCTTCACCGTGTCATAGGGCAGGTTCCTGTAGATGCTGGGATTGGCACCGAACGGGAAGGCGACGCCGAGCAGCGTGTAGCCATCGGGCGGAGACTTGGCGACAGCCTCGGTGCCGATCAGCGTGCCACCGCCGGGCCGGTTCTCGACCACCACAGGAACGCCGAGCGACTCCTGCAGTTTCTGCGAGAAGATCCGCCCGAGCGTGTCGTTGAAGCCGCCGGGCGGATAGGGGACGATGTATTTGATGGTTTTGCTGGGATAGGCCTCGCCTGCCGGCGGGGTGGCCTGCGCGTATGCGCAGGCGGTCCCGACCAGCAGGAGGATGAGCGCGCGGCAGGCGAAGTGAACGAAACGCTGGGCGCGCAGTACGACTTCCACCTGACGCGTGTCAGACATAGCAAGGTCCTTCGATCAGTGGATGGGCGTTGATGAAGGCTTCGTCGATCTCGATGCCGAGGCCCGGGATTTCCGACGGCGCAACGCAGCCATTGGCGTCGAGCTTGTAGGGGATGCCGCCGACTTCATCGCGGAACGGATTGTGCTTGGCGACGTCGCCTTCGAAATAGCCGGGGTCTTCCACGGCAGCGAGCACGTTGATGGTCGCAGCCATGTTGATTCCTGTCGCGGAAGTGTGCGGATTGAACGACAGTTTCCATGCCTGGGTCATGCCCGCGATGCGCATGGACTCCGTCACGCCACCCGTCTTCGACAGATCCGGCTGCACGAAGCTGACCGCGCGATCCTCGATCAGCCGATTGAACTCGTAGCGTGTAAAATGGTTTTCGCCGGCCGCAAGCGGCGTCGAGCCCATCGCAGCGGCCGCCTGATAGGAGCGATAGTCGAGCGCAGGGAACGGTTCTTCCAACCAGCCGATCTGCAGATCGTCATAGGCCGGCATCACGCGGCGGACATCGTCGAGCGTGTAGCCGGTATTGGCATCGACCAGGATCTCGATGCTGTCGCCGACGGCCTTGCGCACGGCCGTGGCGCGGGCGACGTCGTCACGCGGATTGTCGCCAACGCGCAGCTTTACGGCGCGATAGCCTTGCGAGACATAGCCCTGCGCTTCCTCGGCGAGGGACTCCGGCGCCTGCCAGCCGAGCGAGATGCCGCCGGCATAGGCCTTGATCGGCTTCGACGCGCCACCGAGCAGCTTGTAGAGCGGCCAGCCCGCGGCCTTGGCGCGGATGTCCCACAATGCGAGATCAAGGCCGCTCAGCGCCATGGCGGCGGCATAGCCCATGCCGTGGCTGGAGAGCTGCATCTGATAGACGCGATGCCAGACACCGACGACGTTCATGGCATCCATTCCGGTGACGAGCTCGGCAATCGTCGTGTCGATCAGCTTGGCGATGGCACCGGGGCAGCGGCCGTGGTGGGCTTCGCCCCAGCCGGTCAGGCCTTCGTCGGTCGTGACCTTCACCAGCACGGCGTCGCGCTTGACGGCGCGGCCAATGCCGAGGCGGACATTCTGGCCCTGCGGCACGCGGTAGGAGATCGGAACGGCTTTGATTGCTGTAATTTTCATGGGAGCCTCATGCTGCCTTGTGACCGGGATTGACGAGATTGCGCGGCGTCTCGCCACGCAGGATACGGAGCATTTCTTCCGCGGCGCCGACGGCCATGTCGCGGCTGCTGCTGGCGGTCAGCGCGGCGGCATGCGGCGTCAGCAGCAGGTTCGGGCAATCGAACAGCGCGTCGTCGGCGGGCAGGGGCTGGATGTCGAACACGTCCAGCGCGGCACCGCCGAGCTTGCCGTCTTTCAGCGCGGCGATCAGCGGCGCATTCTCCACCACCGCGCCGCGCGAGACATTGATCAACACCGCATCCGGCTTCATCTGCGCGATACGTGCGGCATTGACGAGACCGCGCGTTTCATCTGTCAGCGAGCAGCAGATGACCAGCGCATCGCTGCGGGCAAAGAGCTGATCGAGCGAGACCTCTTCCACCTCGGCGGGCAACGCGCCCTTGCGGCGCGAGGTGCCGATCACCTTCATGCAAAAGCCCTGCTTGGCCATCTGCGCGATGCGGCGCCCGATGGTGCCGACACCGAGAATGCCGAGCGTGGCGCCGTTCAACTCGGTGAAGCCATCCGTCGTGGCGCGTGCATCGCCCCAACCCGTGCTTCGCATCAATTCATCCATCACAAGAATTGGACGCCGCAGATGCAACACGGCTGACATCGCATATTCGGCGACTGCCGACGTATTGCTGCCCGGCAGATTGGCCACGGCAACACCGCGGGCCGTGGCGGCATCCACCGGAATGAAATCGAGCCCGACGCCATGGCGCACCATGCCCTTCAGGCGCGGCGCATGATCGACGATGTCGTCCGGTAGTTTGGCGCGCACGATGATGCCATCGGCATCTTTCGCCCATGCACGCAGCGTGTCAGGCCTGGTGTCGGGTGCCGTGATAAGCCGCGCATACGGCTTGAGGAGCGCCTCGCCATCGGCATGCATCGGATTGGTCAGGAGGATGGTGGGCAGATCAGGCATCGAAGGCCGGTCCTTCCGTGATGGGATTGGCGAGTTGGCCGAGGCCTTCGACCGCCGCGATCACGGTCGAGCCCGACCTGAGCCATGCCGGCGGCTTGTGCATCGCTGCAACGCCGGCGGGGGTGCCCGTGGCGATGACGTCGCCGGGTTCAAGCGGACCACGATGCGAGAGCCACGAGACGAGTTCGGCAACGCCAAAAATCATGTCTCTGGTCGAACCACGCTGCAGCACCTTGCCGTCCACCGTCAGCGTGACTGCGAGTGCGTGCGGATCCGGCACTTCGTCGGCCGAAGCGAGGAACGGGCCGAACGGACCGAAGGTCGAGATGTTCTTGCCGCGATCAAAGCTGCCGTCGGCCTTGATCATCTCGCTGGCGCTGACGTCGTTGAAGCAGCCATAGGCCGCGACATATTCGAGCGCCTGTTCCTTCGACACATTCACCGCGCGCTTGCCGATCACGGCGGCAAGCTCGGCTTCATAGGTGCAGCCACCGATCCCGGCCGGCAACACGATGCTGCGTCCGGCAGCGATCACCGTCTTCGGCGTCTTCATGAACAGAACCGGCTCTGGCGGCGGCGCGATGCCGCGTTCGGCGACGGCATCGCGATAATTATGCGCGATGCCGAAGATGCGCGGTGGCGCCGGCAGCGGCGCCAACAGTGTCACCTGATCGAGCATCAGTTTTGCAGCGTCCGCGAGGCCATGAGCAGTGATGATGCTCACCATTTTGCCGAGGCCGGCATCGAGAAACGACTGCAACTGCGGCGCCGTGCCGTTCAGGCCGTCGCGCATCGACGGATGGGCGAGATCGAAGATCACATCGGACGGGGCCGTGCCGTCGCCCCGAAGGACGCCGGCACGGGTCGAGCCCGCATGGGCAAAAGTCACGAACCTCATGATCGCAGCCCCGCCATCACGCGACGCGATACTTGTCGAGCACCGAGCGATCGACCTCGATGCCGAGGCCGGCGCCGGTCGGCACGGCGATCACGCCGTTGACCTGATTGATCGGCTTGACGGCGAGATGATCGCGAAAGGGGTTTTCCTCCTGCTCGAATTCCAGCATCGGCGGCATCGGGAACAGGCTTGGCGGCTGGTTCGGGATCGAGGCGAGGAAGTGGATGGTGGCGGAGAGGCCGACCACCGAGCCCCAGGCATGCGGCACGCATTCGACGCCATGGGTGCTGGCGAGCGCTGCGATCTTCTTGCATTCGGTGATGCCACCGGCCGCGCAGACGTCAGGCTGCACGATATCCATCGCCTTGCGCACGATGGCGTCGCGAAAACCCCAGCGGGTGAATTCGTTCTCGCCGCCGGCGACGGCCATGTCGAGCGCGCGTGTCACCTCGATATATCCGTCGATATCCTCCGGCGAGATCGGCTCCTCGAACCATTCGATATCGAGCTCTTCCAGCTTGCGGCCGAGCTTGATAGCGGCAGGCACCGTGAGGCAGTGATTGGCATCCACCATCAGCTTGATGTCGGAGCCAATCGCCTCGCGCACCGCTTTCACGCGCTCATAGTCGCGCTTGATGGAGCCGAGGCCGATCTTCATCTTGATCGCCTTGAAGCCGGCCTTCTTGTAACCCTCGGCCTCTTCGACGGCTTCATCGACAAGGCGCTCCATGTCGGTGAAATAGAGGCCGGTTGCATAGCAGTCGACTTCGGTGCGGAAGGCGCCGCCGATCAGCTTGTGAACCGGCTTGTTGCAGGCCTTGCCGATGATGTCCCACAACGCGATGTCGATGCCGCTTATGGCGGCAATCGACATACCCTTGGGGCCGTAGTCCTTGATGCGATTATAGAGGTCTTCCCAGATCACCTCGACGTCGAACGGATCGCGGCCGACGACGCGCGGCGCCAGCTGGGTATCGATGAAGGCCTTTGCGACGGCAGAGGGGCCATAGCATTCGCCCCAGCCGACGATGCCGTCATCGGTCTCGATTTCGACGAGGCAGGTGCCACGCGTCTTGTAGAGCCATCCGCGCGATGAGGTGAACGGACGCTGCACGGGAGCAGCAACAACGTGGCAGGTGATCTTCTTGATTTTCAATGTCAGGTCCTCGACGAGTACGGCAGATGAGTGCAGCCGGCGACACATCGCCGGCTGCGGTTATTCCTTCGGGAATGTCTGTGCGGCGACCTTGCCGATGGCGACGGCAACGCTGTCGACTTCCTTGCCGAGCGCGTCGCCAGTGAGGTCGTCCACCAGGAAGACGTTCTTCTTGGCGAATTCCTTGAAGCGCGGGTCCTGGATGGCAGCCCGGAAGGCTGTCACCAGCTTGGTGCGCACATCATCGGGCAGGCCGGCGGGGCCGACGACATAGGCCATCTGCACGACGGGGCCGTACGGGAAAACGTCAAAGCCGCGTTCCTTGAAGGTGGGCACCTCCGGGAACATCTCCAGCCGCTCATTGGCAAAAATGCCGACCGGCGTGAGCAGCTTTTCCTGGATCTGGCCGAGTGTCTCCGACGGCTTCAGCACGCCGGAGTCCACGTGCTGGCCGATGAGGTCGGCGACGACCTTCGAGCCGCCGGTATAGGGTACGTTCACATATTCGACGCCGGCAGCACGCGCGGTCATCGATGCGAAGATGTGATTGAGATTGTAGCTGCCGGGCGTGCCGATGGTGACCTTGCCGGGCTTCGCTTTCATGTTGGCGATGTAGTCGGGGAGGGCCTTGATCGCGCCGGTGGAAGGCACGAGCAACATCAGGGGATCGGTCGAGACGCGCGCGATGTGGGTGAAATTGCTGTTGGTGAGTCCGTTCGCCTTGTTCTGGGCAATCAGCGCCAGCGTCGAACTGGTCCCCATGCCGATGGTGTAGCCATCCGGCGCGGAACTCGCGACGCGCTTCATGCCGATGACGCCGGTGGCGCCGACGACGTTCTCGATCACGATCTTGATGCCGTGCTCGCGCAGGATCGGGTCCAGCGCACGCGCGGCCACGTCGTTGGAGCCGCCGGCATTCCACGGCACGATGAAGGTGATGTCTTTCTGCGGAAAGCTGGATTGCGCGTGAGCAGGCAGGGACCAGCATCCCAATACCAATCCGAGCGCGGCAAAGCTGACGCGTTGAACGAACATTTGTTTTCCTCCCATTTTTGGTGTTTGTTATAACAAACATCTTAACGCGTCAATGGAACAATGCGCCGCGATCTGCCGGGCACGAATTTGCGGGACACGAAATTTGCGGGACTCGGCAGGGTGAGGTAGCGAGCACAGAATGACCGCACTGAAACGGATCGAACGCGAACCGCTCTGGGATCTGGCGCATGCTCAGCTCCGGGACGCGCTGCTGGCCGGCCGTTTCGCACCGGGGACGGTGCTGACATTGCGCGCACTCGCGGAGAGCTTCGGCACGTCGATCACGCCAGTGCGCGACGCAGTCACCCGGCTGGTCGCACAGGGCGTGTTGCAGCAGGGACCGCGCAATGCGGCGATCGTCCCGCAGCTGACCGCGCGCGAGCTTGCCGATCTGACGGTGGTGCGCTGTGCGCTGGAGGGGCAGGCGGCGCGCGAAGCCGCGCGGCGCCGCAATACGGCGGGACTCGAACGTCTGAAGTCACTGCTGGCGACGATGCAGTCGCTGATCTCAGCGAAAAATCTCGAAAGCTATCTCGACTATCACCGCCAGTTTCACTTCGAGATCTATGCGATGTCGGGCATTCCGATCCTCGTGGAGACCATCGAGAACATGTGGCTCCGCTGCGGTCCGGTGTTGTCTTTCGTGATCCCCGAATATGTCGTGCTGTTGAAAGGCTGGGATCATCACACGGCCGCGCTCAAGGCCATCGTGGCAGGCGATGCCGATGCTGCCGAGCGCGAGATCGTCGCCGATATCACCGAAGCGGCCGACTATCTCGCGAGCCTTGCCGATGCCAACGGACAGTTGCGCCGGCCGCTGCGCGAGACGATGGTCGCGTCATAACCGCTATTGCGGCTTACACATCCGTCCATGAGGCGAACAGCGCCGCCTGACCGCGTCGTTCGCCGTTCTCGTCGCTCAGTTCCCAGACAATGCCGCCTTCGATCCAGAAGCGACGGCCGGACTTTGCGATCCGCAACCCGCGATAATTGTCGATGAAGCCGTTGCGCGCGACGGCGTCGAGCAGGCGTTGGCGTTCATCGCGATTGGGCGCTTCTGCCGACAGCCGCGAGGGAATGGTGATGAATTCATCCCAGTCATATTCGAAGCAACGCTGTGCGGTTCTATTGGCATAGACGAACACCGGATCGGCGGCGGTGTTATGCGCGAGCACCGCGAATGGTGCGTCATTGTAGAGCCATGCTGCGTCCTGAGTGCGGGTGACGAGCGATTTGCCGACGGTACGCTCATAGCTGCGCGTCAGGAGTTGGAAAAAGCCATTGTCCAGCGCTGCGGGCGGAACGGAGGATATCGTCGCGTCGGTCATCGGAGGTCTCACGTCATTGATGACGTGGAGATAGAGCAAGATGCGTGCTACGGCATCAGCGGCAAAAGCGGCGCTGACTTACCGGATGCGCATGGGATAGCAATTGTGGAGAAGAGTGAGGTCAAGCGATGACGGCCTATGTCGCGCTGTTGCGCGCCGTGAATGTGGGCGGCACCGGAAAATTGCCGATGAGCGAACTCAAAGTGATGTGCGAACAGGCCGGCTTCGCTCATGTGAAAACTTATATCGCCAGCGGCAACGTCGTGTTCACCAGCAAGGCGTCGGAAGCCGCGGTGACGGCTGCGCTCGACAAGGCTTTGCGCGCCTATGCCGGTAAACCGGTCGGTGTGCTCGTACGCACGGCGTTGGAAATGGCTGATGTGCTAAAGGCCAACCCGTTTCCGAAGGTTGCGCCGAACCGGACGCTGGCGATCTTTCTCGACAAGGCGCCACCGAACGACGCACTGGATGGGGTGAGCGGGCAAAAGGATGAAGAGATCGCACTCGGCAAGCGCGAAATCTATGTCCATTATGGCGATGGCATGGGCACCTCGAAGCTGAAGATCAAGGCGGGAGCGAGCGGCACCGGGCGCAACATGAATACGATTGCCAAACTCGCCGAGATGGCCGCGGCGTTGCCGGGATAGGGCTACGACGGTTACCTGGTTGCGAGTGCGATCAGTCGCTTGCGCAGCTCGTCGCGATCCATGCGCAGATCCGCCGGCAGTTGCTGCAGGTCGGCGAGCCAGACGCCATCGGCAGCGTAGCGAACGATCTCCAGCTCCGGCGCGGCATCGGTGGCGTGATGACGTGCCAGTCGTGCGCGCAGCCAGTCGGACCACTGCTTGCGTGCAACCGGCTCGGTGAGCAGCGCGACGCAAGTG
>Ga0102592_1001841_pt1 | contig 20987 bp, 16 predicted proteins | sample AraplaCol_mMF_r2_FD_76861 | JGI IMG/M metagenome (GOLD analysis project Ga0102592, IMG submission 76861) | Arabidopsis root microbial communities from North Carolina, USA - plate scrape MF_Col_mMF_r2 (SPADES assembly) (version 2) | ecosystem: Host-associated > Plants > Roots > Endosphere...
GATCCATCCTGGCGCGTCACGATGTGGCCGCGCAGATACTGCTTCTTAGCTTCCAACAACAGGCCCAACACGGTTGCATAGCGCGGGCTGCGCACCACGTCGGCCAACTGGCCGCGGTAGTCCGGCGTGCCCAGGCGCGCAGGCTTGAGGAAGATGTCTTCCGCCATCTCCACCATGCCCGGCATGATCGAGGTGCCGCCGGTCAGCACGATGCCCGACGAGAGCACGCCCTCGTAGCCGGACTCGCGCACCACCTGGTGCACCATCGCAAACAGTTCTTCCACGCGCGGCTCGATCACCGCCGCCAGTGCCTGGCGCGACAGGTTGCGCGGGCCGCGATCGCCCAGGCCTGGCACTTCCAGGTGCTCGCCCGGGTCGGCCAGCACCTGCTTGGCCACGCCGTAGCGGATCTTGATTTCTTCCGCTTCGCCGGTCGGAGTGCGCAGCGCCATCGCAATATCGTTGGTGATCTGGTCGCCGGCGATCGGAATTACGGCCGTGTGGCGTATTGCACCGTCGCTGAACACCGCCACGTCGGTGGTGCCGCCGCCGATGTCGATCAGCACCACGCCTAGTTCCTTTTCGTCGGTGGTCAGCACGGCGTCGGCCGAGGCCATCGGCTGCAGGATCAGGTCCGACACTTCCAGGCCGCAGCGGCGCACGCACTTGACGATGTTCTGCACCGCGCTCACGGCGCCAGTGACGATGTGCACCTTCACTTCCAGGCGGATGCCGCTCATGCCGATCGGCTCGCGCACGTCGTCCTGCGAGTCGACGATGAATTCCTGCGGCACCGTGTGCAGCAGCTGCTGGTCGGTCGGGATGTTGACTGCCTTGGCCGTTTCAATCACGCGCGCCACGTCGGTGGCGGTAACTTCCTTGTCCTTGATCGCCACCATGCCGCTGGAGTTGAAGCTGCGGATATGGCTGCCGGCAATGCCCGCGTACACATTGCGGATCTTGCAGTCGGCCATCAGCTCCGCCTCTTCCAGCGCGCGCTGGATCGATTCGACGGTCGCTTCAATGTTCACCACCACGCCTTTTTTCAGGCCGCTGGATTCGTGCTGGCCCAGGCCAATCACTTCGTGGCGTCCATCGCCCATCACCTCGGCCACCACGGCCACCACTTTGGAGGTGCCGATGTCGAGGCCGACGATCAGGTTTTTAGCGTCTTTAGTCATCTCTATGCCCTGCTTTCAACGTTTCTTCGTTTCTGACGGGATCTTCAATCCCGCTGCGCTCAAAGCCAGGCCGTTCTGGTAGCGCATGTCAATCGTTTCAATATTCGGCACGCGGCTGGAAATCTGCGGCCAGATCCCGACCAGGCGCATCACCCGCTGGTGCAGGGTGTCATGCGTTGCCTCGCGTCCCAGCGCCACCGTGGCGCCGTTGTCCAACTTCACCGTCCATGCATAACGTCCCGACAAAGCAACGCTTTTCGGCACCAGGCTGGCCGGTGCAAACCAGTTCTTCAACTCGCCGTAGCGCGCCAATACTTCCTTCTCGCTGCCGTCCGGGCCGGAAAACTCCGGCAGCTCGTGATCCTCTTCCGCTTCGGCCAGGTTGGCAGTGAAGACATCGCCTTTCACCGACAGCAGCCGTCCGTCTTCGCCCCAGGTGCCGAGCGCCTCATGCTCTTCCAGCGCCACGATCAACTGGTTCGGCCACTCGCGCCGCACGCTCGCCCGGCGCACCCACGGCACCGACTCGAACACCTTGCGCACCTGCTCCAGGTCGGCGGTAAAGAAGTTGCCGGCCAGGCGGCCCTGGGTGCCGTTGCGCAGCGTCAGGTGGTTCACGTGCTTGAACTCCGACTTGTCCATGGTTTCAACGCGGATGGCGCGCAAATCGAATACAGGACGATTCGCCAGCCACCACACGCCGGCAGCGGCGCAAGCCAGCACCGACAGCGCGACCAGGCCGCTGGCGGATGCATTCAAGGCTTTGACGTCGTGCCACATAGCGTCTTTGTTCCCTTTACTTCTTCAGCTTCAGTCGTGCGGTGCGCAGGATCTCCACGCACAGTTCTTCGTAGCTCACGCCGGTCGCGCGGGCAGCCATCGGCACCAGCGAGTGGCTGGTCATGCCTGGCGAGGTGTTCACTTCCAGCAGGAAGGGCTTGTTGTCCTTCGCGCGCAGCAGCACGTCGACCCGGCCCCAGCCCTCGCAGCCGACGGCGCGGTAGGCCGCCACGGCCAGGCGCTGCATTTCGTCCTGCATCGCCTGGTCAAGCTGCGGCGGGCAGAAGTACTTGGTGTCGTCGGTGAAGTACTTGTTGTTGTAGTCGTAGTTGCCTTGCGGGGCCACGATTTCCACGATCGGCAGCGCGCGCGCGTCCTTGCCGGTGCCCAGCACGGCGACGGTGAACTCGCGGCCTTCCACGAATTCTTCGGCCAGCACGCAGTCGTCCAGCGCGGCGGCTGCGTCATAGGCGGCTTTCAGGCCGGCCTTGTCGCTCACCTTGGTGATGCCGATGGTCGAGCCTTCATGCGGCGGTTTCATGATCAGCGGCAGGCCGAGGCGCGCAGCTTCCGCGTCCAGGTCGGAGTCGGCGCCCAGCACCGCGTATTCCGGCGTGGGCAGGTTTTCGCGCAGCCACAGGATCTTGGTGGTGATCTTGTCCATGCCCACAGAGCTGGCCATCACGCCGGAGCCGGTATATGGAATTCCGAGCAGCTCCAGCGCGCCCTGAATGCTGCCGTCTTCGCCGTAGCGGCCGTGCAGCGCGATGAACACCCTGTCGAATTTTTCCGCGGCCAGTTCGGCCAGCGAGCGTTGGCCCGGGTCGAAGGCGTGGGCGTCCACTCCCTGGCTTTGCAGGGCCGCCAGCACGCCGGTGCCGGACATGATCGACACGTCGCGTTCGGCCGACAGGCCGCCCATCAGCACGCCTACCTTGCCGAATGCTTGCGCTTCTTGTGCAGTCAGTTTCGTCATCGCGTCAAGCCTTCCAGTTCGTGAGTTTTGCTGGGACGCCGCTGATCGAGCCTGCGCCCATCGTGAGCACGACGTCGCCATCGCGCACCACGTTCATGATCGTTTCCGGCATGTCGGCGATGTTTTCGACGAATACCGGCTCAGTTTTGCCGCGCGCGCGGATAGCGTGCGCCAGCGCGCGGCCGTCGGCGGCCACGATCGGCGCCTCGCCCGCTGCATAAACGTCCGACAGCACCAGCACGTCGACCGTGCTCAGGACTTTCGCGAAATCTTCAAACAGGTCGCGCGTGCGGCTGTAACGGTGCGGCTGGAAGGCCAGCAGCAGGCGGCGGCCAGGGTAAGCGGCGCGCGCGGCGGCGGTCGTTACTTCCATCTCGATCGGGTGGTGGCCGAAATCGTCCACCAGCGTGAAGCTGCCGCCGGACGGGATGGCAACTTCGCCGTATTTGGTAAAGCGGCGGCCTACGCCGGCGAAGCCTGCCAGGCCGGCCTGGGTGGCAGTATCCGGCACGCCGATTTCACGTGCGATGGCGACTGCGGAGCAGGCGTTCTGCACGTTGTGCATGCCAGGCTGATTCAGCACGATGTCCAGGTCCGGGAAGCCTTCCTGCAGCACGGTGAAGTGCATCTGGGTGCCGACGGCGCGCGCATTGACGGCGCGTACTTCGGCATCTTCCGCAAAGCCGTAGGTGGTGACCGGCTTGGTCACCTGCGGGATGATGGCGCGCACGTGCGGGTCATCGATGCACAGCATGGCGCGGCCGTAGAACGGCAGGCGGTGCGTGAAGTGCACGAAGGCCTGCTTCAGCTTTTCGAAATCGTGCTCGTAAGTTTCCATGTGATCGGCATCGATGTTCGTGATGACTTCGATCATTGGGGTCAGGTTCAGGAACGAGGCGTCCGATTCGTCCGCTTCCGCTACCAGGTATTCGCCGGAGCCCAGCTTGGCGTTGGCGCCGGCTGCGGTCAGGCGGCCGCCGATCACGAAGGTCGGATCCAGGCCGCCTTCGGCCAGCACCGAGGCCACCAGGCTGGTAGTGGTGGTTTTGCCGTGGGTACCGGCAATGGCGATGCCGCGCTTCAGGCGCATCAGCTCACCGAGCATCACGGCGCGCGGCACGATAGGGATCTTGCGGGCGCGCGCGGCGACCACCTCCGGGTTGTCGGCCTTGACGGCGGTCGAAGTCACGACTGCGTCGGCGTTGCCGATAAACGATGCGTCATGGCCCTGGTGCACGGTGGCGCCCATGTCGACCAGGCGCTGGGTCACGGCGTTCGAACCGAGATCCGAACCGGAGACGTTATAGCCCAGCGTGACCAGCACTTCGGCGATGCCGCTCATGCCGCTGCCGCCGATGCCGACGAAATGAATGTTCTTTACTTTATGTTTCATGCTAGTGCTTCCAATTCTTGTGCGATGGCGTCATTCGCATCGCGCTTGCCCACTGCAAGCGCGGCGGCCGCCATCTTCTGGCAGGTGCTGCGGTTCAGCGTCTGTAACAGCGCTGCCAGGCTTTCCGGATTCAGTTCCGTCTGCGGCATGTGGATGGACGCGCCCTGCTTCGCCATCCATTGCGCGTTATCGCGCTGGTGGCTGGTCGTCGAGACCACCAGCGGAACCAGCACGCTGGCCACGCCCGCTGCCGTCAGTTCAGACACGGTAATGGCGCCGGCGCGGCAGATCACAATGTCCGCCTGCGCGTAGGCGCTTGCCATGTCGTCGATGAAGTCGACCACGTTTGCTTCCACATGTGCCTGCGCGTAAGCCGCGCGCAGGGCTTCAATATTTTTTTTGCCCGACTGGTGGGTCACGAGGGGGCGCTGTTCCGGCGCGATCAGCGCCAGTGCGGCCGGCAGGGCATCGTTGAGCGCCTTGGCGCCCAGGCTGCCGCCCACCACCAGGATGCGCAGCACGCCTTCGCGGCCGGCGAAGCGCAATTCAGGCGCCGGCAGCGCGAGGATTTCCTTGCGCACCGGGTTGCCGGTGACCACAGCCTTGCCGGCTACCGCGCCGAAATCGGCCGTGAAGCCGAAGAAGACCTTCTTCGCCATCGGCGCCAGGGTCTTGTTCGACAGCAGCAGGCCCGCGTCGGCATTGACCAGGGCCAGCGGCACGCCGCGCAGCTTGGCCATCACGCCGCCGGGCACGCAGACGTAGCCGCCCATGCCCAGCACAACGTCCGGCTTGCGCTTGCCGATGAAGCGGAAGCAGTCCAGGAAGGCACCGATCATCTTGAAGGCGCCGCCAATGGTGTGCGCCAGGCCCTTGCCGCGCATGCCGCTGAAGTGAACCACGTCCATATCAACGCCATGTTTCGGCACCAGGTCCGTTTCCATGCCATGCGAGGTGCCGAGCCAGGACACTTCCCAGCCACGTGCGCGCATGGCCTGGGCAATCGCCAGGCCGGGGAAAATGTGGCCGCCGGTGCCGGCTGCCATGATCATCAGGCGCTTGCTCATACCCGCCCTCCCCGCATCATCTGGCGATTCTCGAAGTCGATGCGCAGCAGGATTGCCAGGCCCACGCAGTTGATGATGATGCCGGTGCCGCCATAGCTCATGAGCGGCAGGGTCAGGCCTTTGGTTGGCAGCAAGCCGAGGTTCACGCCCATATTGATAAATGTCTGTACGCCGATCCAGATGCCGATGCCTTTTGCGGCCAGGCCTGCGAAGGTCTGGTCCATGGCAATCGCCTGGCGGCCGATGTCGAATGCACGCTTGACGATCCAGTAGAACATGCCGATGGTGACCAACACCCCGATCATGCCCAGCTCTTCGCCGATCACCGCCAGCAGAAAGTCGGTATGCGCTTCCGGCAGGTAGTGCAGTTTTTCCACGCTGGCACCCAGGCCCACGCCGCCAATCTCGCCGCGTCCGAAGGCGATCAGCGAGTGGGTCAGCTGGTAGGACTTGTTCAGCGCGTTCTCTTCTTCCCACGGATTCAGGTAGGCGAACAGGCGTGCGCGGCGGAATGGCGACAGCCAGATAATGGCCACGAAGATCGTCACCAGCATGCCGGCGATGCCGCCAAACCAGACTGCGTTGACGCCGCCCAGGAACAGGATGCCCATCGCAATGCACACAATCACGCCGAAGGCGCCCAGGTCGGGCTCGAGCAGCAGCAACAGGCCGACGAACGCCACCGCCAGCGCCATCGGCGCAAAGCCCTTGGACAGGCGGTGCATGAATTCCTGCTTGCGCACCGTGTAGTCAGCCGCGTACAGCACAATGAAGAGTTTCATCAACTCGGATGGCTGGAACTGGAACAGCTTGAGGTTCAGCCAGCGGCGGCCACCGTTCACGTTGACGCCCAGTCCGGGCACCAGCACCAGTACCAGCGCCACCAGAGTGGCAATGAACAGGTATGGCGCCGCGCGCTGCCAGTCCTCTACGCGCACACGGAACGCCACCGCAGCGGCAACGATGGCGATAGCAATGAAGATCGCCTGACGCTGCACGAAGAAGTGGTTCTTGTAGGCCGCGAATTTTGGCGAATCCGGCAGCGCGATCGACGCCGAATACACCATCACCATCCCGAACAGCATGAGCAACAGCACCGACCATACCAGCGGCTGGTCGTAATCCATCATCTTCGAATGGCGTGCGCGTCCATCCAGCGGAGCTGGAGACTCGGCGCCACCGAAGCGGAATGGAAGCTGGATTGCCATCAGATCTCCTGCCCCGCATCAAGCGCGATCTCGCGCACGGTGTCGATGAACACCTGAGCGCGGTGCGCATAGTTCTTGAACATGTCCAGGCTGGCGCAGGCCGGCGACAGCAGCACAGCATCGCCGGCATGGGCCAGCGCGGCGGCGCGTTTGGTCGCTTCTTCCAGCGTCGCGAAATCTTCCATCTTCACGCCGGTCGGTTCCAGCGCTGTGCGGATGGCCGGCGCATCGCGGCCAATCAGTACCACGGCGCGTACGAAGCGGCGCACCGGGTCGGCCAGCGGGTCGAATTCCTGGCCCTTGCCGTCGCCGCCGGCAATCAACACCAGTTTCTGCTCGCCACCGGCGAAGGCCTGGCCCAGGCCAACCAGCGCGGCTACAGTCGCGCCCACATTGGTTCCCTTGGAGTCGTCGTAATAGTCAACGCCATTAATCGAAGCCACCAGCTCGACGCGATGCGGCTGGCCTTTGTATTCGCGCAGGCCATGCAGCAGCGGCGCAAACGGCAGGCCAATGGCGCGGCACAGCGCCAGCGCGGCCAGGGCGTTGGATGCGTTGTGGGTGCCGCGAATCTGCAGCGCGTCCGCCGGCATCAGTTTCTTGGTGTAGCACTCCACCGGCGGTGGTGGCGGATCGTTCTTCTTGCGGCGCTTCGGCGGCTCGGCATCGTCGGTCGGCTCGGCGGTGGCGAGCCAGTACACGCCGCGCTCATTGACCAGGCCGAAGCTGTGCGCCAGTTCCGGCGCGTCAGTGCCGAAGGTGACGTTTTCACCGATCGGGTTAGCCATCGCCATGGTCCACTTGTCGTCGCGGTTCAGCACACGTACCGTGTCGTCGCCGAAAATGCGTTTCTTGTCGTCGGCATAGGCCTGCATGCTGCCGTGCCAGTCCAGGTGGTCCTGGGTCACGTTCAGCACAGTGGCGGCATCGGCATTCAGGCTGTAGGTCGTGTGCAGCTGGAAGCTGGACAGCTCGAGCACCCACGCCTGCGGCAGGGTGTCGTTCTCCATCACTTCGCGCAGAACGTCCAGCGCGGCCGGGCTGATATTGCCCGCCACGCGCACCGAAAGGCCGGCGCGTTCGCACAGCTGGCCGGTCAGGCTGGTCACGGTGGTCTTGCCGTTGGTGCCGGTAATGGCGATGACTTTCGGCGCGTAGGCGCGGTCGTCCTTCAGCCATTTCAGCGCCTGGGCGAACAGTTCGATCTCGCCCCAGACTGGAATGCCCTTCTCCGCGGCGGCCGGGATGATCTCGGCCAGTTCCTTGTTCGGGCCAAGGCCAGGACTGGCGCAGACGAAGTCGACGCCATCGAGCAGGGCCGCATTGAACGGACCGGAAATGAACTGCGTGCCCGGCAACTGTTCGCGCAGCAGCGGCAGGCGGTCCGGCACCGGACGCGTGTCGGCAACGCGCAGCAGCGCGCCACAGCGCGCCAGCCAGTGCGCCATCGCCAGGCCCGATTCGCCGAGCCCCAGTACCAGTGCAATTTTGCCGTTGTAGATCATCAGCGCAGTTTCAAAGTAGACAGGCCAACCAGGACCAGCATCATCGTGATAATCCAGAAGCGCACGACGACCTGGGTTTCTTTCCAACCCTTCTGTTCAAAGTGGTGGTGCAATGGAGCCATCAGGAATACGCGGCGGCCGGTGCCGTAGCGCTTCTTGGTGTACTTGAACCAGCCCACCTGGATGATCACCGACAGCGTCTCCGCAACGAAGATGCCGCCCATGATGAACAGGACGATTTCCTGGCGCACGATCACGGCGATCGTGCCGAGCGCGCCGCCCAGCGCCAGTGCGCCGACGTCGCCCATGAAGACCTGCGCAGGGTGCGCGTTGTACCACAGGAAGGCCAGGCCAGCGCCTGCCATCGCACCGCAGAAGATGATCAGTTCACCGGCACCAGGGATGTGCGGGATGAACAGGTATTTCGAATACGTCGCAGAACCGGTCAGGTAGGCGAACAGGCCGAGGGCCGAACCCACCATCACGGTCGGCATGATCGCCAGTCCGTCCAGGCCGTCGGTGAAGTTGACCGCGTTGGACGTGCCAACGATCACGCAGTAAGTCAGAGCGATGAAGCCCCACACGCCCAGCGGGTAGCTGATGGTCTTCACGAACGGCACGATCAGGTCGGCCTTTGGCGGCAGGTCCATCGAGAAGCCCGACTGCACCCACTGGAAGAACAGCTCGAACACCTTGGCCGGCGTTGGCGCCGACACGGAGAACGCCAGGTACAGCGCAGCGGCGATGCCAACCAACGACTGCCAGAAGTACTTTTCAGCCGAACGCATGCCTTCCGGGTCCTGGCGCACAACCTTGCGGTAGTCGTCCACCCAGCCCACGGCGCCGAAGCCCATGGTCACGACCATCACTGGCCAGATCAAACGGTTCGACCAGTCGCACCACAGAACTGTTGCGATGCCGACGGCAATCAGCAGCAGCACGCCGCCCATGGTCGGGGTGCCGTGCTTTTTCAGGTGAGTCTGCGGACCGTCGGTACGTACCGCCTGGCCGTACTTCATGACGGTCAGTTTGCGGATCACGGCCGGACCGGCGATCAGGCCGATCAGCAGGGCCGTGATGGTAGCCATCACAGCGCGGAAGGTAATGTAGTTAAAGAGGCGGAAAGCCCCAATGTCGTCCTGCAGGATTTGTGCAAGCCAGAGCAGCATGATTAGTGTGTTTCCTTTGTAGCGTGTTGCGATCCAATCAAATGCTGCACGACCCGTTCCATCTTCATGAAGCGGGAGCCCTTGATCAATACGGTTGCATCCGGCGTTACTGCGGCACTTACAGCCTGCAGCAGCGCGTCGAATTCTTTATAGTGTTTTGCGTGTGGCGCCATATGGGCGGCCAGCTCGCCTGTCGCCAGCACGTGCTCGATGCCTTTGCTTGCGGCATAAGCGGCGACTTCCTCGTGAAACTCCTTGCCCTGCGTCCCGACTTCGCCCATGTCGCCCAGCACCAGCACGCGCGGCGCTTTGGCTTTCACCAGCACGTCGATGGCGGCGCGCACCGAATCAGGGTTGGCGTTGTAGCTGTCGTCGATCAGCAGCGCGCCGTTGGCAGCCTGCTTTTTCTGCAGACGGCCATTCACAGGTGCGAACGCTTCCAGCCCCGTGCGGATGGTGGAAGTGTCGATGCCGGCTGCATAGGTACAGGCAATTGCGGCCAGCGCGTTGCGGACATTGTGCTCGCCGGCCGCCTGCAGCGAAACGCTGAAGTGGCGCGGCACCGCATCCGGGGCGGCAAAACTGGCGGCAGCGCCGGTCGTACCGGCGGCGCCCGCAGCGGCGACAGGGCGAATCGTTACTTCCAGCTCAGAGCCGAAGTCGCCAGCAGTGAATGTGCAGCTCACGTTGGCGCCGAGGTCGAGGCCGAATGTCAGCACGCGGCGGCCGGCGGACAATTCCTGCCAAACCGGGGTGAACTCGTCGCCATACGGGAATACTGCCACGCCATCGAACGGCAATGCAGCCAGCACGCTGCCGTTCTCGCGCGCCACCGCTTCCACGGTGTGCATGAATTCCTGGTGCTCGCGCTGGGCGTTGTTCACCATGCCGATGGTCGGCGCGGCGATGGCGCTCAGGCGGCCAATCTCGCCTGGATGGTTCATGCCCAGTTCCACCACGGCGGAACGGTGCGAAGCATTCAGGCGGAACAGCGTCAACGGCACGCCGATCTCGTTATTCAAGTTACCGCGCGTAGCCAGCCGGCCGTCTTCGCCATGGGCGGCGGCCAGGATGGAGGCGATCATTTCCTTGACGGTGGTCTTGCCATTAGAGCCGGTCACGCCGATCACAGGCAGTGGGAACTGGCGGCGCCAGTAGTTGGCGATCTGGCCCAGCGCCACCAGGGTGTCAGGCACGACGATGGCCGGCAGGGTCCAGCCCTCCGGCAGCTTTTCGACGACAACGGCCACGACGCCCTTGTCGACAACCTGCTGCAGGAAGTCGTGGGCATCGAATACTTCGCCGCGCAAAGCGACGAACAGCTGGCCGGCTCCGACCGTGCGGGTGTCGGTCGACACGCCGTCGAAGTCCAGCGCGAGCGCGGCGTCATTGGACAGCACCCCATGGTGCAGGTGCGCGCCGCTCAAGGCCGACAGGATATGGGCGAGAGTGCTGCGCATCAGTGCGGCCTCATCATGGTCAGGCGTGCAGACAATGCAAGCTGCGCGTGCTCGGCGTCCGAGAACGGCATCTTGCGGCCCTTGATTTCCTGGTACGGCTCATGGCCCTTCCCTGCCAGCAGGATCACGTCCGCCTTGCCGGCGTTGCGCACGGCCGACAGGATCGCGGCGGCGCGGTCTTCCACCGCCATGAATTCGGAGTTCGGATGGTTCGGGTCCATGCCCGCCACGATCTGGCGAATGATTTCGGCCGGGTCTTCGCTGCGCGGGTTGTCGCTGGTGACCAGCACATGCTCCGCCATTTGCGAAATCCTGCCCATCTGCGGACGCTTGCCCGGGTCACGGTCGCCGCCACAGCCGAAGACGCACCACAGGTGGCCGCCGCGGTCGGTTGCTACGGAGCGCAGCGCTTCCAGCGTCTTTTCCAGCGCGTCCGGCGTATGCGCGTAGTCGATTACGACCATCGGCGCTTCCTGGCCGCCGATCTGCTGCATGCGGCCAGGGGCCGGCTGCAGCGATTCGATGCCGTCGATCGCCGTGCGGAAGGCAATGCCTTTCGCCAGCAGCGCAGCCAGCACGGCCAGTGCATTGCTGACATTGAACGGACCGACCAGCTGGGTGCGCACGTGCGCGTGGCCGAAGGTCGAATCCAGGTTGAATTCCGTGCCGAGGTTGCGGCTGCGCAGCGAGCTGGCGCGCAGCATCGAAATGCCCGGGACGTTCGGCTGCGCTTTCACGTCTTTCAGCGTGTAGCCGATGATGGCCGGCTTGCGCGCTGCCTTGGAAGCCTTGATATGCGCGACCAGGCGGTGGCCCATCGGGTCGTCCAGGTTCACCACCGCGTGCTTCAGGCCAGGCCAGTCGAACAGGATGGTCTTGGCGGCTTCGTAGTTTGCTTCGTCGCCGTGGTAATCCAGGTGGTCGCGCGTCAGGTTGGTGAAGATGGCCACGTCGAAGTGCATGCCTTCCGTGCGGCCCTGGTGCAGGCCGATGGACGAAGCCTCGATGGCCAGCGCGTTGGCGCCGTCCGCATGCACTTCCTTCAGCTTGCGGGCCAGCAGCACTGCGTCCGGCGTGGTGTAGCCGGTCTCGTCGAATTCCACTTCGCCGCGGGCGCGGAACATGCCGACGCCCAGCGTGCCGACGACGGCGGTCGTTTCGCCAACCTTGGCCAGCGCCTGGCCAGTCCATACCGCGCAGGAAGTCTTGCCGTTGGTGCCGGTGACGGCAACGGTGAACATGCTGGCATCGGGCTGGCCATACCAGGCGTGCGCGATCGGGCCAGCCTGTTTCTTCAGGCCCGGCACGGCGAGATGCGGCACAGCGTGTGCTGCATCCCAGGCGTAACCGGTGTCGTCATACACGACCGCCGCAGCGCCGTTGGCGATAGCTGCGGCAATAAAGGTGCGGCCATCCTTGGCGTCGCCAGGATAGGCAAAGAACACGTCGCCGGCCGTGATGCGGCGCGAGTCGGATGCCAGTTGCGCGTTTGGCGCTGCTTCGCGCATCCAGCTGATAATTTCTTGATGGGTCATCGTAGTCATTTACATGGCCTCCGGTCCGGTATCCGCCGGCACCACGATTTCGGTGACGTTGGAGTCAGGAGGCACATTGGAGGCGCGCAATGCGTTGATTGCGACAGCCGCGAAAGTTGGTGCTGCGACCGAACCGCCGAAGTGGCCGTTCTGGGTCGGTTCGTCGATCATGACTGCAATGATGAAGCGAGGCGCCGACATCGGCACCATGCCGACGAAGGAACCGATGTACTTGCGCGGCATGGCATAGCGGCCGTTCTCCACCTTGTAGGCGGTACCGGTCTTGCCGCCCACGCGGTAGCCCGGGATCTGCGCCTTCTTGGCGGTGCCGTCCTTGCCGGATACCACGGACTCCAGCATCTCGCGCATCTGCGCGGCAGTCTGCGGCTTGATGATCTGCTGGCCCAGCGGCGCTTTGTCGACCTTCTCAAACGACAAAGGAATGGTGTCACCATTCCGAGCAAACATCATGTAAGAACGCGCCAGCTGTATCAGCGAAACTGAGATACCGTTACCGTAACTCATGGTCGCCTGTTCGATCGGCCGCCATGATTTATAAGGCCGCACCCTTCCCGCCACCGCTCCGGGGAAGCCCCACTTCGGTTGCTGGCCGAAGCCGACCTTAGTAAACATTTCCCACATATCCTGGGCCGGCATGCTGAGTGCGATTTTCGAAGTGCCGATATTGGACGACATTTCGATAATCTGCCCGACATTGATGACACCGTGCGCCTTCGTATCGGAAATCGTGCGGTCGGCGATGGTGAGCTTGCCGCCGCCGGTGTCGATCAGCGTATTCGGCTTGACGCGGCCGCTGTCCAGCGCCAGCGCCACGGTGATCGGCTTCAGCGTGGAACCTGGCTCGAAGGTATCGGTCATCACGCGGTTGCGCAGCTGCGCGCCGGTCAGGTTGCGGCGGTCGTTCGGGTCGTAGCTAGGGAAGTTGGCCAGCGCCAGCACTTCGCCCGTGTGCACGTCCAGCACTACCGCGCCGCCGGCCTTGGCGCCGAAGTGCTCCACGGCGGCCTTCAGCTGGGTGTAGGCGATGTACTGGATCTTGCTGTCCACCGACAGCACCACGTCCTTACCGTTATGCGGTTCCACCTTGCCGCCGATGTCCTCGACGATGCGGCCGCGGCCATCCTTGATGACACGGCGCGAGCCGGGCTTGCCGACCAGGTTGGCCTGCTGCGCCAGCTCCATCGATTCCTGGCCCTTGTCATCGACGTTGGTGAAGCCGACCATATGGGTCATCACCTCGCCTTGCGGGTAGAAGCGCTTGTATTCAGGACGGATGTCCATGCCATCCAGGTCCAGCGCCTTGATCTTGTCGGCGGTTTCCACCTCGACCTGGCGTTTCAGGTAAACCAGGTTGCGGTCGGAATCGAGCTTCTTGCGCAGCTCGGCCTCGCTCATTTCGAGCAGGCCGGCCAGGGCACGGATCTTTTCTTTCGGTGCTGCCAGCAACTCTTCCGGCGCAGCCCAGATGGCGCGCACAGGAATGGACGAAGCCAGCACCTGGCCATTGCGGTCGGTGATCTTGCCACGCACGGCCGGCAATTCCTGCGTGCGCTGGTAGCGGTTGGCGCCCTCTTTCTGCAGGAACTGCGACTGGGTAGACGTGCCTTGCAGCCAGACCGCGCGCGCAGCCAGCGCGCCGAAAGCCACGAACATCCCGAACAGCACGACGCGCGAGCGCCAGCTTGGCAGGCGCACCGCCAGTACTGGGCTCTTGGAGAATGCCACGCCCTGCGAGCGTGCCACGCGTGCCGTTCCGGTCCCGCCGCTGGAGCGCATCACTTTTCGCCCTCCGTCAGGTATTGGGTGCGGTTCGGCGTGAGCTGGGTCATGTTCAGTTCACGGCGGGCGATTTCTTCGATACGGGCGTGCTTGCCCAGCGTCGACTGGTCGAGCTGAAGCTGCGCCCACTCGGTATCGAGCTGGCGCGCCTGTGCCTCGGCGCGTTCCTTGTCCACGAACAGGTGGCGCGCCTGGTATTGGGCGTTAACGGCCGAAAGGCCGCAAGCGACCAGCAATGCCGTCAACACGATATTGATCTTGTTGCTCAAGGCACGCCTCCCGCAGACGGCAGGCGCATGGCAACCCGCATCACGGCCGAACGGGCGCGCGGGTTTTCCTCCACCTCTTTATCGGACGGCTTGATGCGCGCCAGCAGTTTCAGCTCCGGCTGCGGCAGGTCGGCCGCCTTGATCGGCAGGCGCCGGTCCGGCTGCTCCACCTTGGCCTTGGAAGCGAGGAACTGCTTGACCATGCGGTCTTCCAGCGAATGGAAGCTGATGATCGCGAGGATGCCGCCCGGCTTCAGGGCGTCGAAGGCCTGGCTCAGGGCCGATTCGAGGTCCTCAAGCTCTTTATTGACGAAAATCCGGATAGCCTGAAAGGTGCGGGTCGCTGGATCTTTGCCCTTCTCGCGAGTCTTGACCGCGCCTGCCACGATACCGGCAAGCTGTCGTGTGCTTGAAATTGGTTCGACTGCCCGGCGAGCAACAATCGCCTTTGCAATCTGAAAAGCAAACCGTTCTTCCCCATAATCCCTTATCACCTTTTCCAGTGTTTTTTCTGATTCCGTGGCCAGCCACTCGGCAGCGGAGATGCCGCGCGTGGTATCCATGCGCATGTCGAGCGGGCCATCGTTGCGGAAGCTGAAGCCGCGTGCAGCATCGTCTACTTGTGGCGACGAGATGCCGAGGTCCAGCAAAATGCCGTCGACGGCGGGAATGCCGCGTTCGGCCAGCGCATCCGCCATGGTGGCGAAGCTGTCGTGCACGATGGTGAAACGCGGATCGCCGATGGTTTCGGCGTTCGCGATAGCTTGCAGGTCTTTGTCGAAGGCGATCAGGCGGGCTTCCGGGCCCAGGCGGGACAGGATCAGGCGGCTATGGCCGCCACGGCCGAAGGTGCCATCTATATAGATGCCGTTGGCGCGCGCGCCGGCGAGGTCGAGCGCATCCACCGCTTCATCTAACAGCACCGTACGATGCTGGAACTCTGGCACCGAGGTCGTCGTCATAGTGAACCGGGCCTCAGAAGGAGAAATCGGACAGGGTATCGGGCATGCCCACCTCGATGGTGGCTTGCTCGTTCTCGGCGCGCTTGACCGGATCCCAGATCTCGAAGTGGGTCAGCATGCCGGACAGCACGACTTCGCGGCCAAGGCCGACGGCGTCGCGCAATTCAGGGGCAACCAGGATGCGGCCGGCCGAATCCATCTCGACGTCGGCGGCATTGCCCAGCAGGATGCGCTGCCAGCCGCGGGCCGACATCGGCCACGAGGCAATCTGGTCGCGCTTGGCTTCCCAGACGTGGCGCGGATACATCAACAGGCAGCCGTCCGGGTGTTTGGTAAGCGTGAGGCGTCCTTCGCACTGAATCATCAGTGCGTCACGATGCTTGGCCGGGATGGACATCCTGCCTTTCGCATCTAATGTGATCGCGGACGCGCCTTGGAACACGACTTAACCTTATCTAAAAAATCCCACAAAACTACACTTTTTCACACTATCGCCCACTTTAGAGGATGCTCACAAGGCGGTCAAGCGATTTTCCCAAGTGAAAACAGGGATTTGTCCAATGAAATTAAGGACTTAGCGGCATTCCTTGAGAAATAGCCGAAGTAAAAACCATTGAGAAATTAGGGACTTATGAAAGATACTGAATGTGCTACTTCACGTGCAGGGCTGGCCAAACGCTGAAAAAATGACTAGAAATAAATTTGGAAATCAGCATTTGGTTGCCTGAAGACAACGACACTTTAGCAATATAACAACAAGCGCCGTAGACCCCGAATGGCGGGAGAATGACTAGCTGCCGCGCTTTGCGCGCGATCTGAACCCTCAAAATAAACATGCCGCCCAGCGTGGACTGGGCGGCAACTTGTATAGACAAATGGCGATGCCGCCGCTTGCCTACATTATACGGCTTGCGGCACTTCTCACTCGTAAGTGACGCCTACCGTGACGCCGCTGAACGGCTGTTTTGCTTCCAGGGTGATGTAATACCACTGGTTGGCAACCGGGCTCGGGATGCTGATGTTTTCAGCATTGCCGGAGTTGGTGGAGGCGTAGTCATAGGAAGAGGTGGTCGGGTAGCGGTTCAGGGCCACGTACATGTCCATATTGCCGCTGCCGCCTGCGCTCATGATCTTCACGTTCTTTGCGCCGGCCGGCACGATCAGGTGCAGGTAGGTGCGCGAGCCGGAAGACAGGTTGCGGATCGCGCAGTTCTTGCCAAGGTAGGTTGGCGAAGCCTGGCCGCTGCAAGCAGGCAGGTTGGACACGCTGTCCGGCATTGGCGGCTCGCCGGCCGTGGTAGCCGCATCGGCCCAGGCAGTGAACTCGCTGTCGTAGCGGGTGCCGATGCCGCGCATGAAGTCGTTGTAGCGCGCGTAATCGCCAACACGGAACTTGGCCAGCACCTGGTCCACGTCGGAACGATGGCGCTCCATCATGAAGCGGGTTGCCATATAGCCCCAGCGGTAGGCGCGGTCCTGGTAGTCCGACATCGAATAAGTATTGCCGAAGATATCGCTCAAGCGGTACTTGCGGCTGCGCGCCATGTCGATCGCAGGCTGGTTGTTATTCTTCAGCGAGAGGTATTCCGCGATGCCTTCGATCCACCATACGGTCGGTACGGAAGTGCCCTGGCCGAAGTCGCCGTACATGTCGAAGCGGCCATCCAGGTAGTGCACGAACTCGTGTTCCAGGTTCCACACCTTGAAAGTTGGACGCAGCCACGATGCTTCGTGGGCGATGAAGCGCGCCTGGTTGCCGGCCACGGAAGGATCGCCTTCCAGGTACATGCCGCCGTTGTTGGTGTCGATGCCGTAGATCACGCCGGCGTATTTGCTGTAGTTGGCGTAGTCGTCGAACACCACCAGTTCCAGCGCGGTGTTGTTGTCATGCGCGACCGGCGTGCGGTTGGTCTGCAGCATGGTGTGCACGTAGCCCTCTTCCGCCGCCAGCGCCGAGCAGATTTCCTGCACCTGGGCCTGGGTCACGTCCTGTGCTCGCAGGCGCAGGGTCGGGCTGCAGTTGTAGCTGGTCTTCAGCACCGCGTTGGCCAGCTGGTCTTCGTAATTGCACACGCCGTACTGCGCGCAATTGCCGTTGTCGTAGTACTTGACCGCCTGCGCAGCCGCCAGCCACATGCCGCTGTCGGCGCCCAGCATGGTGCTGGTGTTCAGGGTGTTTTGCACCATCGGCTTGACCTGCGGCTTCAGGCCGGCGTACTGCATGAAGCGGAAGGTCTCGTTCGACGCGTCGGTCAACTGGTAGCCGGCATTGGAATTCAGCAGCGCCGCCTTGTTGTTGGTGATGAAGGCGTAGAGGGTGTTGGCGTAGGAGATGTCGTTCGACAGCGTGGTGCCCACGTCAGGAGAAGTATGGGCGCGGAACAGCACGGTCAGGGCGCCGGTCATGCCGCCGCCAGCACTATCCTGCTTCAGCGCTTCGGCTGCCGTGGGCTTGGCCGAAGTATTGGTGAAGCGTGCCACAGTGGCTTTTGCATCGGGCAGGAATTGCACCTCGTCGTGCATATTGGTGACCAGCTTCCAGGTCTCGCCCGCCGTGGTTGGCGCCACGGTGTTGTTGGCGTACAGGCCGTTGCCCTGCACCAGGCCGTGGATGGCCGTGCGCAGCGGCGCGCGCACCGATTCGGTCAGCGCCGGGATGGTACCGCCGCTGGCCTGGTAATAGCCGGCGCGCAGGTAGAGCACCAGGTTCACCAGCTTCATGTTGCTGCCGTTGTAGCTGGACGCTTCGCTGGCCAGGCGGCTGGCGACGGCACTCACGTTGGCGCTCGAATAGATGGTAGTCGCCAGCGCCGGCGCGGCGGAGAACAGCGGATAAGTACATTCGTAATCCGGCAGCGTGGCCACGTATTCGGCCAGTGCTGCGCCGCTGTAGCTGGCCAGGGTATTCATGTCCTTGCACTGCGGCGTTGCGGACATGGGCGCCATGCTGGTCTTCAAGTTGCGCGGCATCAGGTCATTGCGCGGCTTGCGCGTTGGCGCCAGGTCGTACTTGCTCTGCTCCACCGTGGGCGGCAGGGTCTGCCGCTGGTGCGGAGCGGGCGGCTGGTGCAGCTTGTCGCCGCTATCCGCGTGAGCTTGCGCGGCGAGCAGCAGGGCTGCTGCGCCGATTGCTTTCAACATCATGTCTCCACCTCTTCTGTTATGTAATGGGAGCGCCCATGCTAACGAGAGGAGGTGGCGCGGCTTCAATCGTGCGCGCCGTTAGGGTGATTTCACTGGTTCAGGCAACGTGAACTGCACAGGCGATGGGCGAAAAAGCCACAGGTGGACGCGAACCGGAACCGGTGCGGAACTGGCTTGGCGTGTAGCCTGTCATCGCCTTGAACTGGCGGCTGAAGGCACTGTGGTCGGTGTAGCCGCATTCGCGCGCGATGTCGGCGATGCTGCGGCCCGGGTAGGCTTCGATCAGCGCCAGCGCGCCTTCCAGCCGCGATTGCAGCAGCAGCTGGCGCGGGCTGTAGTGGAAGACTTTCTGGAACAGGCGCTCCACGCGTGCCAGCGACAGGCCTTCTTCGCGCGCCAGGTCGGCAAGGTTCAGCTGCATGTGGAAATTCTCGCGGATGCGCTGCGCAATGCGCGCCACCTGGCGGTACACCGGATGCTGTTCATCGACCAGGCCCAGGTCGTGCGACGTGCCGACCAAGCCGACGATATCGCCTTGCTCGTTGCGCAGCGGCGCCTTGTGGGTCAGGCACCAGCCGCGGCGGCGGTTCGGGTACAGGTGCAGTTCCAGGTGCTTCTCAATGGTGGCGCCCATGTCGATCACCTGCCGGTCCTGCGCCTCGTAGGCCGCAGCGAGCGGGCGCGGATGCACATCCATCACGGTCTTGCCGAGGATGTCGGACTTGTTGCGCAGGCCGCAGCGGCGGGCCAGCGTGTTGTTGACAGCCACATAGCGGCCATCGCGATCCTTCACAAAGAAGGCTACTTCGGTCATCGCGTCGAACAGTTTCTCGATCGCGTCCAGCTCCACGTTCCAAGGACGATCGGTCATAAAGGTGTCTCCCATGCTTTGGCGCGCTCTGTGGCGCGATTCCATTTTGCCAGCAACTCGGCCCGCTGGTCATCCCCCATCTCTGGCGTGAAGCGGCGCTCGCACGCCCATTGCGTGGCGATTTCTTCCTGCGATTCCCAGAAGCCCACGGCCAGGCCGGCCAGGTAGGCCGCGCCCAGCGCTGTGGTTTCGGTGACTTTCGGGCGCAGCACGGGCACGCCCAGCAGGTCGGACTGGAATTGCATCAGCATGTCGTTGCGGGCCGCGCCGCCGTCGGCGCGTACTTCCGTCACCGGCATGGAGGCATCCTTCTGCATGGCGGCCAGCAGTTCGGCGCTCTGGTAGGCGATCGATTCGACTGCGGCGCGCGCAATGTGCGCCTTGTTGCTGCCGCGCGTCAGGCCGACTATGGTGCCGCGTGCGTAAGGGTCCCAGTGCGGCGCGCCAAGGCCGACGAAGGCAGGTACCAGGAACACGCCGCCGCTGTCCGGCACGCTGTTGGCCAGTGCTTCCACGTCGCTCGATTGCTGGATGATGCCAAGGCCGTCGCGCAGCCATTGCACGGTGGCGCCGCCCATGAACACCGAGCCTTCCAGCATGTAGTCGGTTTGGCCGTCGACGCGCCAGCCCACGGTGGACAGCAGGCGGTTGTGCGAGGTGCGCGGGTGGCGGCCGGCATGCATCAGCATGAAGCAGCCGGTGCCGTAGGTGTTCTTCACCATGCCGGGCTTGTGGCAAGCCTGGCCGAAGGTCGCGGCCTGCTGGTCGCCTGCAATGCCCGCGACCGGGATGGCGTGGCCGAACAAGGCTTCGCGCGTCGTGCCGACCTCCTCGCTGGAGGAGACCACCTGCGGCAGCATTTCTTCCGGGATGTCGAACAACTGCAGCAGGTCCGAATCCCAGCGCATCAGGTGGATGTTGAACAGCATGGTGCGCGAAGCGTTCGACACGTCGGTGACGTGCACGCCGCACAGCTTCCAGGCCAGCCAGGAGTCGATGGTGCCGAAGCACAGCGCGCCTTTGCGTGCACGCTCGCGCGCACCGGGCACGTGGTCCAGGATCCATTTGAGCTTGGTGGCGGAGAAGTAGGCGTCCAGCTCAAGGCCGGTCGCATCGCAGATCATTTTTGCCTTGCCGGCGGCGCGCAGCTCTTCGCAATAATCCGCGGTGCGCCGGTCCTGCCAGACGATGGCGGGCGCAATTGGCTCGCCGGTCTTGCGGTCCCACACCACCGTGGTTTCACGCTGGTTGGTAATGCCGATGGCGCGGACCTTTTTTACGTCGATGTCCTGCAGGACCTTGCGTGCCACGGTGAGCTGGCTGTTCCAGATCTCGTTGGGGTCGTGTTCAACCCAGCCGGGCTGGGGGAAGTGCTGGGGGAATTCCTGCGCCGCGCATCCTGCGATTTTTCCTTCGTGGTCGAACAGGATGGCGCGCGAACTGGTTGTGCCCTGGTCCAGGGCGAGGATGTATTGAGTCATCTCTCAAGAATTAGTTGAAGCAAGCCGATAGGCCGGATTTTGTTACGGCGCCCGAAGGCGCTATGACAGCCATTCCTCTAGGCGACGGATTACTCCGCCGCTCAAGCTTTCTACCCGCACGCTCCGCGAGCAACATCATCGCGTGCCTATTTGAAATTGCACCAGGTGGAGGTTACCGCGTTTCAC
>Ga0102592_1001853_pt1 | contig 20793 bp, 17 predicted proteins | sample AraplaCol_mMF_r2_FD_76861 | JGI IMG/M metagenome (GOLD analysis project Ga0102592, IMG submission 76861) | Arabidopsis root microbial communities from North Carolina, USA - plate scrape MF_Col_mMF_r2 (SPADES assembly) (version 2) | ecosystem: Host-associated > Plants > Roots > Endosphere...
GCAGGCGGTTGCGGTTGGGCTGCCTGATCTTGTTATAGGTGAACTCCTTCTGCGAGTACATTCCGTAGTACTCGGGGAAGTCCTTGATCAGGCGCGTGGACAGCGTGGCCAGGTCGACAGCCGTGGTGTAGTGATTCGGATCGGGCACGCCATCGGTGTTCGTGAAATGCGTGCCCTTCATGCCCATGCGCTGGGCCTCGCGGTTCATCATCGCGACGAAGCCGTCTTCGGAGCCGCCCACGGCCTCGGCCAGCGCCAGCGAGGCGTCGTTGCCCGACTGCACGATCAGGCCCATCAGCAGGTCGTTCACGCTGACCGGCTTGCCGGCCTCGATGAACATGCGCGACTCATCGCTTTTGACCTTGCGCACGATCTCGGTCGGCGTGATGGTCTGGTCCAGCGTCAGGCGCTTTTCCTTGAGCGCCTCGAATACCAGGTAGGCGGTCATCAGCTTGGTCAGCGACGCAGGCTCGATGCGCAGGTCGGCATTTTGCGACGCCAGGGCCTGGCCACTGGTCACGTCGTACAGCATCCACGACTTGGCGGCCACCTGCGGCATCGGCACGCCTTGTGCCAGGACGGCGGCGGGGGCGGTGGCAAGCACGGTGGCAAGCGTCGCGGCTACGGCGACGGGAGCAAGGGCGGATGCGAAATGCGGCGTGGCTCTGTTCAGCATGGGTAGTGTTCCAACAATAAAGGGATGGCGCGGACGGGACGGTTCACCGTTCCCACGCGTTGACGACAAGCTGCTTGATCAGGTGCAGCTTGCGGTGAAAAAAGTGGTCGGCGCCAGGAATGACGATGACCGGCAGCTCCTGCGGACGGGCCCAGTCCAGCACGCTGGACAGCGGCACGGTGTCGTCCTGTTCGCCATGGATCACGATGGTGTCGGCCGGCACGGCAGCCACTTCCCAGCGGCTGGTGGCCGTGCCCACCAGCACCAGCCGCTGCGCGGGCGTGCCCGCTTCGGCCAGGCGGCGCGCCACGTGCGTCTGCACGAAGCTGCCGAACGAGAAGCCGCCCAGCGCCAGCGGCAACGCGGCCACCGCGGGCGACCACGCGGTCTGCGTGCGCATCCAGTCGATCACGGCCAGCAGGTCGTCCTGCTCTCCGATGCCCTGGTCATGCTCGCCGGCCGTGCCGCCCACGCCGCGGAAGTTCGGCCGCACCGTGGCGTAGCCCAGCGCGACGAACGTGCGCGCCAGCGTCTGCGCCACCTTGTTGTCCTTGGTGCCGGCAAACAGGGGGTGGGGGTGTGCCACCAGCGCCAGGCCACGCACCGGCTCGTTCTGCGGCAGATCGATCGAGATGTCGATGGCGCCGACGGGGCCGGCGATGGTGGTGACCTGGGTATGCGCGTTCATGGCGAGGGAGCAGGAAAATACGGCGACAAAACAGCACGTCAAAAGCAGCACAACAAAAAACCGGGCATCAGGCCCGGCGCGGCCCGGCGGGTACCGGATCAGCGATCGACCATCAGGCGTTCGACGGGCTTGCCGTGAATCAGATGGCTGTCGATGATCTCGTCGATGTCCTGCTCGTCGACGAAGGTGTACCAGACGGCCTCGGGGTAGACCACCAGCACCGGCCCGAGTTCACAACGGTTCAGGCAGCCGGCCTTGTTGATGCGCACGCGGCCTTCGGCGCCGGAGATGCCCAGCTCCTTGCAGCGCTTCTTGGCGTATTCCTGCATCGCCTTGGCATTGTGGTCGGCGCAGCAGGCCTTGCCGTCGTCGCGCTGGTTCAGGCAGAAGAAAACGTGGTGCTTGTAGAAGCTGCTCATGGCGGCGAACTGGACTGCGTGGCGCCAGACCCGGTAACGCGGGCGGCTGGCGCGGCATGAATCGAGGAAGCTCGGAATTATACGTGGTCGCGCCGCCCGTTCCGCGCGGCGGCGCTGCCCGGAATTCCGGAAATCCCGATGCGCCGGGCCGCCCGGCCGGTGCCCTGGCCGTCGGAAACGGCCCTACGAATGGCGAATGCGACACTTTTTGGGCCGAAATGGGCTGGCAGGTGTCCGAATTCCCGGAGGCGCCGATTCCGGATTTCCGGAATCCCGGAGCCATCCGCAAGCCTTCCTCAGAGACTTTCCTTGCAAATCAACGGCTTGGCGCTGTCATGGCCCGTGGCATGGCTGTTGCAAATAGTTACTTTCAGACGCGCCGCCCGTGGTTTCGGGCCAGGCGTGCAACGTGGGCGCCTACCGAGCGCCCGGCACCGGTCAAAACACCGAGGACGACATCATGAGGAAACCCTTTTACAAGATCCTGTACGTGCAGGTCCTGTTCGCGATTGCCGTGGGCATCCTGCTGGGTCATTTCGCGCCGGCTACCGGCGTGGAAATGAAGCCGCTGGGAGACGCGTTCATCAAGCTGATCAAGATGATCATCGGCCCGATCATCTTCTGTACCGTGGTGTCCGGCATTGCCGGCATGCGCGACATGAAGAAGGTGGGTCGCGTGGGCGGCAAGGCGCTGCTCTACTTCGAGATCGTGTCCACGTTCGCGCTGCTGATCGGCCTGCTGGCGTCGCACGCGCTGAAACCCGGCGTGGGCTTCAATATCGATCCGGCCACGCTGGACACCAAGACGATCTCGCAGTACGTGTCGAAGGCCCACGGCCAGAGCACGGTCGAGTTCTTCATGCACATCATCCCGGACACGATCTTCAGCGCGTTCGCCAATGGCGACATCCTGCAGATCCTGCTGGTATCGCTGTTCTTCGGCTCGGCCCTGGCCATCATCGGCGACCGCGCGCAGATCATCCACGACATGGTCGACCAGGTGTCGAAGGTGTTCTTCCACATCGTGCACGTGATCACCAAGGTGGCCCCGATCGGCGCGTTCGGCGCCATGGCCTTCACGATCGGCAAGTATGGCCTGGGCTCGCTGATTCCGCTGCTGAAGCTGATCGGCACGTTCTACTTCACGGCCATCGTGTTCGTGCTGGTGGTGCTGGGCACTGTGGCGCGCCTGACCGGCTTCTCGATCATCCGCTTCGTCGCGTACATCAAGGAAGAGCTGCTGATCGTGCTGGGCACCAGCTCGTCGGAAGCCGCGCTGCCGCACCTGATGGAAAAGATGGAAAAGCTGGGCTGCTCGAAGTCGGTGGTCGGCCTGGTGGTGCCTACCGGTTACTCGTTCAACCTGGACGGCACCAACATCTATATGACGATGGCCGTGATCTTCATCGCGCAGGCGACGAACATCGAGCTGACGCTGATGCAGCAGCTGACCATCCTTGCCGTGGCAATGGTGACGTCCAAGGGCGCCAGCGGCGTGACCGGTTCGGGCTTCATCACGCTGGCGGCCACGCTGGCCGTGGTGCCGACCATCCCCGTGGCCGGCATGGTGCTGATCCTCGGTATCGACCGCTTCATGAGCGAATGCCGCGCGCTGACCAACATCGTCGGCAACGGCGTGGCCACCGTGGTGGTGTCGGCCTGGGAACGCGAGCTTGACCGCGCCCGCCTGAACCGCGTATTGCGTGGTGGTGGCGATGACAGCGTCGAACTCGCCGACGCCAGCGCCTGAGATGGCTGGGCAGGTGCCCGGCGACCCGCTGGACGGCGTCGCTGGCACCGCTCCGTATTCCCCCGCTGGCACCGCAGCCCCCCCGGGCGGCCAGCGGGTATCATCGGCGCCAGAGCTTTCGCGCGCGCCGATGCCCCATTCCGACGATTTCCTTGCCGTGCATGACCCCGCACCGCCTGACTCCGTGCATGCGCCGGAGAACAGTTCGCGCTGGTGGGGCTTTGCCATTGCGCTGCTGGCCGGGCTGCTGGTGCTGTGTACGCTGACCTGGCTGCTGTCGGTGCAGCGCGGCATCGTCGCGTTGCAGCAGTCCACCGCCATGCGTGCCGACCGGTACGCGGGCACGCTCGAATCCACGCTCGACCGCTACGAATTCCTGCCTGCGCTGGTGTCGCTGCACCCGTCCGTGCGTGCGCTGCTGGCGTCGCCGCAAGACCCGGCACGCATTGCCGCCGTCAATGACTACCTGGTGGAGGTCAACCGGCGCGCACGGGCATCCGCCACCTACGTGATCGCGGCGAACGGCCTGGCGCTGGCCGCCAGCAACCATGGCGAGCCGGGCAGCTTCGTGGGCACCGACTACCGCTTCCGTCCGTACTTCCAGATGGCCTCGCGTGGCGAGGTGGGCCGCTTCTATGCCATTGGCGTCACCAGCGACGAGCCGGGCTACTACATCGCGCAGCCGATCGAGGCGGGCGGCAAGGTGATCGGCGTGACGGTGGTGAAGCTGAACCTGGAATGGTTCCAGCGCGCCGGCTCGGGCCGGGGCGAGCCGCTGATGGTGTCCGACGACCATGGCGTGATCTTCCTGTCGTCGGTGCCGGGCTGGCAGTACCGCACGCTGCGGCCATTGCCGCCCGACCTGCAGGCCGAGCTGCACCGCACGCGCCAGTACCATGACGTGGACGTCACGCCGCTGCCGATGCACTCGCTGACATCGCCGGTCATGCGCTGGCTGGCCGACAACACGCTGTCCGACGGCCAGCGGCTGGTGCGGGTGGGGCCGACCGACCGGCGCGACGGCGATGGCGCGCCAGACGGCGTGGATGGCGCCGGACTGCACTTCGGGCTGCCCGACGCCAGTGGCGACCGCTATCTGGAGATCAATCGCTCCGTGGGGCCGGCTGGCTGGAACATGCAGGTGATGGCGCCGCTCGACCCGGTGCTGGCCAATGCCCGCAGCGCGACCATCGGCGCCGCGCTGGCATATGCCTGCATCTGCCTGCTGCTGGTGAACCTGCGCCAGCGCCGCCAGCGCGCCCGCGACATGCTGTACAGCCGCCGCCTGCTGGAGGCCGCCTACGACGAACTGGAGCGCCGCGTCGAAGCGCGCACCGCCGACCTGATGGCGATCAACGAACAGCTGGAAGGCGAGGTGGCCGAGCGCACGCGCGCCGAGGGCGAACTGCGCGCGACCCAGGACGAACTGGTGCAGGCCAGCAAGCTGGCCGCGCTGGGCCAGATGGCGGCGGGCATCACCCACGAACTGAACCAGCCGCTGGCCGCGCTGCGCACGTTCTCAGACAACACCCGCGTGCTGCTGGAACGCGGCCAGCTCGATGCGGCAACGGGCAACCTGTCGGCCATCGCCGACCTGACCGAGCGCATGGGCAAGATCACGGGCCAGCTCAAGCTGTTCGCTGGCAAGGCGCGCCAGCGGCGCAACGCCGTGCGCGTGCGGGCGGCCATCGACCACGTGCTGCAGCTGATCGCCCCGCGCCTGGGCCAGGTGATGCTGCGCGTGCGCGGGCTGGATGGCGAGGCCGCCGATCTGGCGGTCTGGGCCGACGAACTGAAGCTCGAACAGGTGCTGCTGAACCTGGTGGGCAATGCGCTGGACGCCATCGCCGCCGAAGGCAAGGCCGATGGCCGGGTGGAAATCGGCGTCGCCGCCACCGAGGAGCAGGTGCGCATCGCGGTGCGCGACAATGGCACCGGGATTGCGCCGGATGCATTGCCGCGCCTGTTCGAGCCGTTCTATACGACCAAGGAAATCGGCCAGGGCCTGGGGCTCGGGCTGGCTATCTCGTCGTCGATCGTGCGCGAATTCGGCGGCCAGCTCGTGGCCGGCAATGCCGAAGGCGGCGGCGCGGAGTTTGTGGTGACGTTGCGGCGGGCGCGCCAGCCCGTGGCGGCGTGATGAGGAAAAGCGAAATGATTGCGATGCAAGACGGACTGCGCGTGCTGTTTGTCGAAGACGAACCGCTGGTGCGCCAGGCCACCGCGCAGAGCCTGGAACTGGCCGGCTTCGCGGTGCTGGCGCTGCCATCGGCCGAGGCCGCGATGCCGCACCTGAGCGCCGACTTTCCGGGCGTGCTGGTGACCGATGTGCGCCTGGGCGGCGCGTCGGGCCTGGACCTGCTGCACCACTGCCGCAACGTGGCGCCGGGGCTGCCGGTGATCCTGGTGACCGGACATGGCGATATTACGATGGCGGTGCAGGCGATGCGCGAGGGCGCCTACGACTTCATCGAGAAGCCGTTCGGCGCAGACCGCCTGACCGACACCGTGCGCCGGGCGCTGGAACGCCGCGCGCTGGAACTGGAAAACGTGGCGCTGCGCCGCGAATTGGCTGGCCCGGCGGCGGGCACGCGCATCATCGGACGGTCGCCCGCCATGGCGCAGGTGCGCGACCTGATCGCCAACGTGGCCGAAACCGACGTGCCGGTGATGATCAACGGCGAGACCGGCACCGGCAAGGAACTGGTGGCGCGCAGCCTGCACGCGCTGTCCACGCGCCGCGACGCGCCGTTTATCGCGCTGAACTGCGGCGCGGTGCCGGAATCGATCTTCGAGAGCGAGATGTTCGGCCACGAGGCCGGCGCGTTCACCGGTGCGGGCAAGCGCCGCATCGGCAAGCTCGAACATGCGTCGGGTGGCACGCTGTTCCTGGACGAGATCGAGAGCATGCCGCTGGCGCTGCAGGTGAAACTGCTGCGGGTGCTGCAGGAAGGCACGCTGGAGCGGCTGGGCTCGAACGCGTCACTGCCGATCGACGTGCGGATCGTCGCCGCCGCCAAGGGCGACATGGAGTCGCTGGTGGCGCAGGGCACGTTCCGGCAGGATCTGCTGTACCGGCTCAACGTGGTGACGATTCCGCTGCCGCCGTTGCGCGAGCGCCGCGAGGACATCGTGCCGCTGTTCGAGCACTTCATGCTGGTGGCCGCCGTGCGCTACCAGCGGCCCGCGCCGATCCTGTCCGAGATGCAGCGTCAGCAACTGATGCAGCGTCCGTGGCCCGGCAACGTGCGCGAACTGCGCAACGCGGCAGACCGGCTGGTGCTGGGCGTGCCCGAAGGGGGCCACGCCGGCAAGGCCGAAGGCGGCGACGAATCGATCCCGCTGCGCGAGCGGATGGAGCGCTACGAGCGCGCCGTGATCGCCGATACGCTTGCGCGCACCGGCGGCGCCGTGAGCCAGGCCGCCGACCTGCTGCAGGTGGGCAAGGCGACGCTCTACGACAAGATCAAACGCTACGGACTGTAACGGCTGCAGCGGGACGAATCGGGGCTCGGTACACTCAGGCCCGGCCCCCTTCCCAGGCCCTTCTGCCGCCCTGCGGGAGAGGGGAGAACCCAAGTGCATATCAGATGCTGGTGGTTTGCGCCCCTTTCCCGTGCCTGGGAGAGCGGCGGGGGAAAGGGCAAGCGCTTCCACAGCTACCGTCCCGACCCATGCCCCACGCCGCCCATCCCGCCGCCATCGACGGCTATCACCTGCGCCCCGATGCCGTTGCCGCCATCGCCCATGGCAAGTTGACCGCGCAAGTGCCGGCCGACGTGCTCGACAAGGTGCGTGACGCCCGCGCCCGCTTCGAGCAGGTGGCCGCCACCAACGTGCCGATCTACGGTGTGTCCACCGGGTTTGGCGAACTCGTCCACAACTGGGTGGATATCGAGCATGGGCGCGCCTTGCAGGAAAACCTGCTGCGCAGCCATTGCGCCGGGGTGGGGCCGTTGTTCACGCGCGATGAAGTGCGGGCGATGATGGTGGCGCGCGCCAACGCGTTGTCGCGAGGCTATTCGGCGGTGCGTCCCGTGGTGATCGAGCAACTGCTCAAGTACCTGGCGGCCGGCATCACGCCGGCCGTGCCGCAGGTGGGGTCGCTCGGCGCCAGTGGCGACCTCGCGCCGCTGTCGCACGTTGCCATCACGCTGATCGGTGAAGGCAAGGTGCTGACTGCCGACGGCGGCACGGCACCCACCGCGGAGGTGCTGCAGGCGCATGGCATTGCGCCGGTCACACTGGCGTACAAGGAAGGGCTGGCGCTGATCAATGGCACATCGGCCATGACCGGAGTGTCGTGCCTGCTGCTGGAGACGTTGCGTGCGCAGGTCCGGCAGGCCGAGGCCATCGCGGCGCTGGCGCTCGAAGGCCTGTCGGCATCTGCCGATGCCTTCATGGCGCACGGCCACGACATCGCCAAGCCGCACCCCGGGCAGGTCAGCTCCGCCGCCAACCTGCGCGCGCTGCTGGCCGGCTCGACGCGGCTGGCCGGCCACGACACGCTCAGCGCCGAGATGAAGCAGCGCGCCGGCGACGAAAAGAACACCGGCACTGGCGTATTCATCCAGAAGGCCTACACGCTGCGCTGCATTCCGCAGGTGCTGGGCGCCGTGCGCGATACGCTGGACCACTGCGCCACCGTGGTGACGCGCGAACTCAATTCATCGAACGACAATCCGCTGTTCTTTGACGATGACTTGTTGTTCCATGGCGGCAATTTCCATGGTCAGCAGGTGGCATTCGCGATGGACTTCCTGGCTATCGCCGCCACGCAACTGGGCGTGATGGCCGAGCGCCGCCTGAACCGGCTGCTGAGCCCGCACCTGAACAACCGCCTGCCGGCGTTCCTGGCCGCCGCCAACGAAGGGCTGTCTTGTGGCTTCGCAGGCGCCCAGTACCCGGCCACGGCGCTGGTGGCCGAGAACCGCACCATCTGCAGCCCGGCCAGCATCCAGAGCGTGCCGTCGAACGGCGACAATCAGGACGTGGTCAGCATGGGCCTGATCTCGGCCCGCAACGCGCGCCGCATCCTCGACAACAACCAGTACATCCTGGCGCTGGAACTGCTGGCCGCCTGCCAGGCCGCCGAACTGGCGGGCGCCGTCGAGCACCTGTCGCCAGCCGGCCGCGCCGTGTTCGGCTTCGTGCGCGGGCACGTGCCATTTCTGGACATGGACCGCTACATGACCGACGAGATCGAGCGCGTGGCCGCGCTGCTGCGCGATGGAGCGCTGGTGGAGGTGGTGCGCCAGGCGGGGGTGGAGCTGGCCTAGTTCAGGCGCCGACCTCGCTTCGCGGATCTGGAGGCCGGTCTCCTACTTCCACATGTTGCGCATGCGGGTGGCGAGATCAACCTGCGGCAGCGCCGGCCTGGCCTGTTGCCCTTCGCCCGGCATCGGCGGGGGCGGCCACGACCGGCTGTAGAAATTCGGCATCACGCGGTTCGGCAGGAAGCGCGTGCGCGACGCGTAGACGTGGCGGTCGCCAAAGCCTACCTGGTTGTGGACGTAGAACCGCTGCGGGACGATCACGTCGAGGTGGTCGCGCGCACGCGTCATCGCCACGTAGAGCAGGCGGCGTTCCTCCTCGATTTCCTCGGTGGTGCCGGTCGCCAGGTCAGACGGCATGCAGCCGTCCACGGCATTGAGCACGTACACGGCCTTCCATTCCTGGCCCTTGGCCGAATGGATGGTCGAGAGGATCAGGTAGTCCTCGTCGCGCGACGGCACGCCGGATTCGTCGCTCGATGCGCTCGGCGGGTCGAGCGTCAGCTCGGTCAGGAAGCGCTCGCGCGACGCATAAGTGGCGGCAATACGCTCGATCTGCTGCAGGTCGGCCTGACGCGCGGCGGCGTCGTCGTGCATGCGTTCCAGATGCGGCACGTACCACGCCACCACCTGTTCGAACTCGGAAGGCCACGGCGACGTGGGCGCCATCAGCGTGCGCGCCAGCGTCAGCAGGTCGTCCCATGCAGGGGCGGCGGCGGGCGGGGCTTCGAACGCCTCGAGCGCCACCAGCGGCTCGGTGGCGGCTTCCAGCCCTTCGAGTACGCGGGCGGCGGTTTTCGGGCCGATGCCGGGCAGCAACTGCAGCGTGCGGAAGCCGGCCATGCGGTCGCGCGGGTTTTCCAGCCAGCGCACCACGGCCATCACGTCCTTCACGTGCGTCGATTCCAGGAATTTCAGGCCACCGAACTTCACGAACGGGATATTGCGGCGGGCCAGTTCGATCTCGACCTGCGCGCTATGGTCGGCCGCGCGGAACAGCACCGCCTGATGCATCAGCGCCAGGCCAGATTCGCGCCGCGCCAGCACCTGTTCCACGACAAAGCGCGCCTGGTCGGCTTCGTCGTTGACCACCACCACGCCGGGCTTTTCGGCCGACTCGCGCAGTGACCAGAGGTCCTTGGTGAACCGCTCGGCCGCCAGGCCGATCACTGCGTTGGCGGCCTGCAGGATCGGCTGCGTGGAACGGTAGTTCTGCGACAGCGTGACCTGTTCGGCCGCCGGCGTGAACTGCGTCGGGAAATCGAGGATGTTGCGCACGGTGGCGCCACGGAAGGCGTAGATCGACTGCGCGTCGTCGCCCACGACGGTCAGGCCGCGCCCCTGCGGCTTCAGCGCCAGCAGGATCGACGCCTGCAGCGCGTTGGTGTCCTGGTACTCGTCGACCAGCACGTGGTCGAAGCGCGCCCCCATGTCCTGCGCCAGCGCCGGTTCGGTCATCGCCTGCGCCCAGTAGAGCAGCAGGTCGTCGTAATCGAGCACCTGCTGCTTCTGCTTGGCCTCCACATAGCCGGCGAACAGCGCCCTGAGCGCATCGGCCCACATCGCGTAGCGCGGGAACTGGGTCTTGAGCACCACCTCGATCGGCAACTGGGTGTTGACCACGCGCGAATAGATGGACAGGCAGGTTTCCTTGCGCGGAAAGCGCGACGCCTGCTCGGACAGCCCCAGGTCATGCCGCACCACGTGCATCAGGTCGGCCGAATCGCCCCGGTCGCTGATCGTGAAGCTCGGAGCCAGGCCCAGCGTCTCGGCATACTCGCGAAGCAGGCGGGCGCCAATGGCGTGGAACGTGCCCGACCACTGCAGCGCCGCCCGCCCGGCACCGGACTGGATGCCCAGCGCCTGGTCGACGATGCGTTCGACGCGGCGGCCCATCTCGGATGCCGCGCGGCGCGAGAACGTCAGGAGCAGGATGCGGCGCGGATCGGCGCCGCCCACCACAAGGTGCGCAACGCGGTGCGCCAGCGTATTGGTCTTGCCCGAGCCCGCACCGGCAATGATCAGCAGCGGCGCGGCGCCCGCGTACTCCACGGCGGCGCGCTGCTCCGGATTCAGCTTGGACAGGTAGGCGGCGGCCGCATCGACCGCGTCCTGGGCGAGGTCGGCGGGCACGTCGGCTTCAGGGGCGAGATCCGGTAGCACAGCGGGAATGGCAGAGGTCAGGGATTGAGAAAATTCTGGCGCCCACTGTATATCCATACAGCTCCGACTGGCAAGCCGGACGTTGCCGCGCGGCGTTCGGGCAACAAAAAAGGTGCCGCATGGGCACCTTTTCGAGCGGTTCCGGCAGGAACGGGCGTGGAATCAGGCCGCGCTTGCCAGCGCACCGTCCAGCAGCTTGTGCAGCGCATCCCACTCGGGCTCGCCCACGTAGCGCTTCAGGATCTTGCCATTCTTGTCGACCACGAAGGTCGTCGGCGTGAGCTGGACATCGCCAAACGCCTTGGCGGCCGTGCCGTCCGAATCCATCGCCACCTTGAACGGCAGTTCACGCGTCTTGGCGTAGTTCGCCACGTACATCGGCGGGTCATAGTTCATGGCGACGGCCACGAATTCCAGGCCCTTGTCCTTGAACTGCTTGTAGGTGTCGATCATCTGCGGCATTTCCTTGACGCAGGTGGCGCAGCTGGTGGCCCAGAAGTTGACCAGGTAGACCTTGCCCTTCAGGTCGGCCGTACTGACCTTCTGGCCCGACAACAGCGTAAAGGTGGCGTCGGGCACCTTGCTGGCCGGCGACATGGCGCGATAGCCGAAGAAGCCGAGCAGGGCGACGATCACGACCGCAACGGCGATCGGCCAGAGCTTGCGCGGGGAAGTTGCGGAAGTAGCAGTGTTGGACATGGGATTACGGTACCGGGACAGCCATCGGACAACGGCTATTCTACTGCGGGCGCCGGAGGCCGGCACCCGTGCTGGACAAGCGCGCCGCCGCTGCGGCAATTCGTCGCAATTTGTTCAATATTGGGCCTGATGCTTCGCTTACCGCGATGTGCCGGATCGGGCGGCCACCCTGGCGCGGGCCTCGTCGATGGCCTGTTCCAGATAGGCACCATAGAAATCGGGCTGCATACCGCGCAGGGGCTGGGCCAGGTTGCGGCCGAGGGGGTCCAGGAACAGCACGGTCGGCGCCACCGAGATGTTGTGGGCCTGCGCCCAGCGTTTGGCGGTGGTCATGGTGCCGTCGACATCCCGGATCGGCGTGTCGGCCGTCATGTCGATTTCCCGCGCTGTAATGTCGCCGGACGCCACCTGGGGCCCCAGGTAGTTGCGGCGCACAGTCTCGCAGTACGTGCAGCCGGGCAGGCTGACCAGCACCACCAGCGGCTCGCCCTGTTTGGCCGCGGCGGCTGATTGGGCGCCGACATCGGTGACAGGCGGCAGGTGCGCGGTGGCCGCCGCGGCGCCGAAGCTGGCGAGTACGGCCAGGCTGGCAAGCCAGGGCGCGGCAAGGCGGGGCAGGGAACGGAAGGGCATGGTCACCTCACGGGAAACGGCCGGCGCATGGGGGCAAGGCAGCCACAGGAGCCAAAGCGGCGATGAAAGTCACCCTTGGGGCATGCGTGGGGGCGCGGCTTCCCGGATAATACCGGCTTGCGCACGAATGCGCCCCCATTCCGATGCCCCCGACCACGCTCCGCCCCCGTTCGTCCAGTTCGCCCAGTTCGCCCAGTTCGCCCAGTTCGTCCCGTCTCGGACTGTTTCGCCCCGGTCATTGCCTGCTGCCGCTGCTTGCCATGTTGTGGCTGTCGCTTGCGGGCTGCTCGCCGCGCTATGACTGGCGAACCATCGTCTCGAGCGACGGCAAGTACGCTGCACTGTATCCGGCCAAGCCGACCAGCGCCGCGCGCGATGTATCGATTGCCGGCCACAAGCTGCCGATGACCATGGAGGCCGCGAACATCGACGGTACGCTATTCGCGGTGGGCGTGGTCACGCTGCCCAGCGACGATGCCGCGCTGCGCCGCGAGGCCATGGACGCCATGCAGGCGGGGCTGATTGCCAACCTTGGCGCGCACCCCGACGCGCCGGCCCGGTCGCGACAGATCACGGTGATGTCGGCGGCCCAGCCGCCCGTGCCGCTTGACGGCGTGGAACTGTCGGTGGCCGGCGTGTCGCCTCAGGACAAGGCCCCCCGCCGGCTGACCGCGCGGCTGGTAGCGTCGGGCGCCCACGTGTACCAGGCTGTGGTGCTGGAAGCCGGCGACGCCGCCCGCGATACGCGCCAGGCCGAACAGGTCGACCAGTTCCTGACCGGGTTCCACCCGTTCTGATTTCGTGTTTCGCCGTGACTGACTTGATGGATCGATCGCTCCAAACAGCTTTGATCCGCTTTGAACCGTTGTTAACTCCAGGAGTGCAGTGATGCGTTGGGAAGTGTGGCTGGCCTATTTTGCCGCGTGCTGGGTGATCGCCGTTTCGCCAGGCTCGGGTGCGGTGCTGTCGATGAGCCATGGCCTGTCTTATGGCCTGAAGAAGACGTCGACCACGATCCTGGGCCTGCAGACCGGCCTGGTCATCATCCTGCTGGTCGCCGGAGGCGGCCTGGGCGCGCTGCTGCTGGCGTCCGAGGAAGCGTTCCTGATCGTCAAGACGATTGGCGCGATGTACCTGATCTACCTGGGCGTCCAGCAATGGCGCGCCAAGGTCGAGACCGGTCCGCAGGATGGCGCCAGCGGCCCGCCCGGCGCGGTACGCGTGTCCACCATGAGCCGTCGGCGACGCTTTGCCACGGGCCTGCTGACCAATGTCACCAATCCCAAAGGCATCATCTTCATGGTGGCGGTGCTGCCGCAGTTCATCGACCCGGGCCATCCGCTGGGCGTGCAGCTGGCGATCCTGGCCGCCACGATGTGCTTTGTCGACCTGATCGTGATGCACGGCTACGCGCTGCTGGCGTCGCGCATGCAGGGCCTGTTCCGCAACGCGCGCGCCGTGCGCTGGCAGAACCGGTTCTTCGGCGGCGTACTGGTCGCAGTGGGCACGGCGCTGTTTTTTGTGCGCCGGCATCACACCTGAATCGACGATGGCGGCCTGAACGGCTGGCGTAGTGCGGCAGCGTTTGCTTCAATGGGGAGTGACCCGGCGTATATGGAGCCCCAGATGCACGATGTCGACCTGACTGCCCACCGCGAACCCCCTCCCGACGAGCCGCCCCCGCCCGGCTTTCCGGCGGACCAGCCTCCCATCGAGGAGCCGCCCCCGCCGCCGCTGGAACCACCCGTGTGAAATGAATGACAAAGGCCCGCGCAAGTTCAACGCGGGCCTTTCTTCTTTCTTCTCTGGGCACTGCATGCTTAGTGGGTCGGAGGGGTGTCGCTCATGAGGCTTTCCTTTCGAACGTTGAGACAAGGGCGGAGAATTCTGGATCGTTGCGCACGCGCTCAAGATCGTTTTCGGACGCGAGTGCAGCAATGAGCCAATCGCGTTGGCTCGAGGTGGCACAGTGCCACGCTCGCAGCAGCAGGGGTTTGATCTGGATAAATGGCGTGTCGACTAGCGCGCGATAACAGGCGGCGTTGAACAGCCAGCTAAACACTTCGGTTCCCTCCAGCGCCAGCGCGCGATCAATGGCGCCCACCGCCTCGGCTGGCCGGTGAAGGCGCTTGAGACAGTAGGCGCGCCATGCCAGGCAGCCCGCGTGATCGGGGTCGGTGGCCAGAACACGGTCAGCTGCCGCAAGGGCATCTGCATACTGGTTGTTGTCCACCAGTTGCATGACTTTCCACATGGCCACGGCGCGATTGTTCGCGCGATGCGCGTGATCCGTTGCACTTCGTGCCGTACGCTCGGCCGTCTTCGCAATGGCCTTCGCCTCACGCGATATCCTGAGGGCCCGGCGGCCCACTGAATCGATGAACTGTTGCGCAAAATATGCCGCTGCGACGCAAAAGCCGATCAGTACGAAGAGCTTTTCCGGGTGCTCTCTGGTTTGCGCAATCAGGGCGCTCGAAATCGAATTCAGGAACATTGGCACAAGAAACGCCGCGGCAACGCCCACGACGGCGCTGGCTATCCAGCCGGGCTCCTCTGTTTTGGCGCGCCACTGTATGAAACGCGCAATGCCACCGCCGACCCCGGAGAGCAAGATGGTCGCGAAGACAATCCACCACCAGAGTTCGGCAAACCATTCAAATGCACTAAGAGTAGTCATTGTTCATTTTCCTATCCCGTCCGCAACACCCGCCGATACTGGATTGCTTCCGCCACATGCGTGGCGTTCAGCACCTCGGTGCCTTCCAGGTCAGCGATGGTGCGGGCCACTTTCAGCACTCTGAAGTACGCACGTGCCGACCAGCCCAGCTTGTCCATCGCGCCGCGCAGCAGGGCCTGCGCGGGGTTGTCGAGCGGGCAGTGGGTGTCGATGGCGCGGCCGGACAGTTCGCAGTTGGGCGTGCCCTGGCGCGCAAGCTGGCGGTCGCGCGCTGCCACGGCGCGGGCGCGGACGGCTTCGCTCGGTTCGCCAGGCGGGCCGTCCAGGATCTCGCGCTGACCCTGGGCCGGCACCTCGATCTGCAGGTCCACGCGGTCGAGCAGCGGGCCTGAAATGCGCGACTGATAGCGCTGCACCTGATCTGGCGTACAGCGGCACATGCGGGTGGGATGGCCCAGGTAGCCGCACGGGCACGGGTTCATGGCCGCGATGAACTGGAAGCGGGCAGGGAAGTCAATCTGCGCCGCCGCGCGTGAGATCGTGATATGGCCGGTTTCCAGCGGCTCGCGCAGGACTTCCAGCACCCGGCGTTCGAACTCTGGCAATTCGTCCAGAAACAGAACGCCATGGTGGGCCAGCGAGATTTCCCCGGGGCGCGGGTTGCCGCCGCCGCCCACCATTGCGGGCCCGCTTGCGGTGTGATGGGGGCTGCGGAACGGCCGCCGGCCCCATTGCGATGGCTGGAATCCGCCCGGTGTCAGGCTCAGCACGGCGGCGGCATCGAGCGCCTCGGCCTCGGTCATCGGCGGCAGCAGCCCCGGAAAGCGTTGTGCGAGCATCGACTTGCCGGTGCCCGGCGGGCCCACCAGCAGCACGGAATGCTGGCCGGCCGCGGCCACTTCCATGGCGCGCCGTGCCTGAAGTTGCCCGCGCACATCGCGCATGTCCGGCGCATCGCCCGCATCGGCCACCCGCTGCGGCGGCCGGGCGCGCCGTAGCGCCTGCTCCGGCAGCAGTCCCACGTGATGGCACACCTCGCGCAGCGTGGCGCCGGCGTGCACCGCCAGATCTTCCACCAGAGCAGCCTCCGGGCCGTTTTCCAGCGCCACGATGAACGCGCGCGCAGGCTGGCCGGCGGCCAGCCTTGCGCGGTTGTCGCGCGCCAGGCCCATCGCCATTGCCAGGGCGCCGCGCACCGGCCGCAGGTCGCCGGCCAGGGACAGCTCGCCGGCAAATTCGAACGCATCGAGCCCGTCGACCGGCAACTGGCCGCCGGCCGCCAGGATGCCCAGCGCGATGGCCAGGTCGAAGCGCCCCGATTCCTTCGGCAGGTCGGCCGGGGCCAGGTTGACGGTGATGCGCCGGTTCGGGAATTCGAAGTCGCTGTTGAGCAGCGCCGCCCGCACGCGCTCGCGGCTTTCGCGCACTTCGGTATCGGCCAGGCCGACGATATTGAACGCCGGCAGGCCGTTGGCAAGATGGATCTCCACCGACACGGGCGGCGCGTCGATGCCGTTCAGGGCACGGCTGCGCAAGACAGCAAGGCTCATACGTTTGCGGATTTGTTAAAGAAAAAGGCCACCGGGATACGGTGGCCTTTGTGGCGATGCGGGTAGGCGGCTGGCGCCTGCGGGTCATACCCCGGTCGATGGCGGCGGATTGACGCCGGCACGGGCTTCGAGTGCCGCCACGCGGGCTTCCAGTTCCTCCAGCCGTGCGCGGGTACGCGCCAGCACCTGCGATTGCACGTCGAACTCCTCGCGCGTGACCAGATCCAGGCGCGCAAAGCCCTGGGTCATCATGCTGCGCACGTTTTTCTCGATGTCCTTGGCCGGCGAATTGCGCAGCGCCTCGCTGACCTTCTGCTGCAGGTCGTTGAAGAGATCGGTCGGTTTCATGGTGAAGCTCCTGTTGTGACCAATTTGGATCGTTCGGGTCAGGCCGCGCCGGGCAGGCACCCGCCAGGCGTCCGGCTTGTGGCGATCCGGCCAGTCATGCACCGCATTGGGGCGATGACCTGTGGCGTCCGGCACACCGGTCTGGCAGAGCGATGCACCTGACTGGGGCGTATCGCGCCGCGCCATCTCCGGGCGGCCCGCTCGCTCCCCCATACGCCAAGCACGCAGCACTTGACCCTTCATGACGCGGATTATGGCGCTTCGGCGCCCGCCATGAAAGCTCTGACAAGGGCTGGTCACATCTTTTAACGCTTTTCGGGGGTGTCGGCGGGTACCGCCCGCCATCCCTTCGTGTGGTTCCGGGGCCTCGCCGGGGCCGATGCCGGCGTGCGCCGGGACAGGGCGGGGCAGCTGGCACGGCAGTTGCAGTACTGGTTGCCAGGAGCGTCAAGACCACAAAGCAATAAAGCAGATCCCTTAAAACGAGCCCACGAAGATTTCAAGGAAAAGGAGAGAACCAGATGAAGACGTCGAGCCTCGCAGTCAGCGCCGCTGCGGTCCTGTTCAGCCTGGCAGCCCCGGTGGCGTTCGCGCAGACCGCCCCGGACGCCGCCGCGCCTGCAGCCGCCGCACCCGCCGCCGAGCCGGCATCGCCCCACACGTTCAGCGCCAACGTGTCGCTGGTGTCTGACTACCGCTATCGCGGCATCAGCCAGACCAACCTGCGTCCGGCCATCCAGGGCGGGTTCGACTATTCGCACGAGAGCGGTTTCTACGTCGGCAACTGGAACTCGAGCATCAGCTGGCTCGAGGATTCGGACTCGTCGGTCTCGGCACCCGTGGAAATGGACTTCTACGGCGGCTTCAAGAACAAGTTCGCGGTGGGCGGCGAGGAATTCAACTACGACGTCGGCGTGCTGCAGTACTACTACCCGGGCGGCTACACGACCACCCGCCCGTACACCACCGAACTCTATGCCGGCATCGGCTGGGGCCCGGTGTTCCTGAAGTACTCGCACGCGGTGACCAACCTGTTCGGCATCGACGACAGCAAGAACAGCTACTACGTCGACCTGTCCGCCAATGTGCCGCTGAATTTCTGGGACCTGACCCTGAACGCGCACGTGGGCTACCAGGGCGTGACGCATCACAGCGACGCGTCGTACACCGACTGGAAGATCGGCCTGACCAAGGACCTGGGCAAGGGCTTTGCGCTGTCGGTGGCCTATGTGGACACCAACGCCAAGGAGTCGTTCTACACCAGCGCCAACCGTGGCCGCTACCTGGGCAAGGCAGCCGCCTGGGCATCGATCACCAAGACTTTCTAACTCAAACAGCACACATCCCAGCCGGGCGGCCTGAACCCATCGGGCTGTCTCAAGGAGAATCCCAATGAAACTGATCATTGCAGTCATCAAGCCGTTCAAGCTCGACGAGGTGCGCGAAGCGCTCTCGGACGTGGGCGTGTCGGGCATCACGGTCACGGAGGTCAAGGGCTTTGGCCGCCAGAAGGGCCATACGGAGCTCTATCGCGGCGCCGAATACATCGTCGACTTCCTGCCCAAGGTGAAGATCGAGGTGGCGGTGCCGGACGACGTGGTGGAACGCGCCATCGAGGCCATCGAGAAGTCGGCCCGCACCGGCAAGATCGGCGACGGCAAGATCTTTGTCGCCCCGGTTGAACAGGTCATCCGCATCCGCACCGGCGAGACCGGCGGCGACGCGCTGTGACAACAGAACTACGAGAGACAGAGGTTAGACCCATGAAAACCTGGTTCAAGCGATTCCTGACGGCTGGCGCGATGACGCTGGCGCTCGGCACGGCCGGCCTCGGCCTGTCCACCCATGCCGTGGCGCAGGACAAGCCCGCCGCCGAGGCCTCGGCCCCCGCAGCGGCCACCGCCCCCGCAGCGGCCCCGGCTGCAGCGGCAGCCGCTCCCGCAGCTGCAGCGCCGGCCGAAGCCGCGCCTGCCGCCGCCCCGGCCCCCGTGCCCAACAAGGGCGATACCGCCTGGCTGCTGGTGGCTACGGCGTTCGTGATCCTGATGACGCTGCCTGGCCTGGCGCTGTTCTACGGCGGCCTGGTCCGCTCGAAGAACATGCTGTCGGTGCTGATGCAGTGCCTGGTGATCTTCTCGCTCGTGGCGATCCTGTGGGCCATCTATGGCTACAGCTTCGCGTTCACCGAAGGCAACGCGTTCTTCGGCGGCACAGACCGGCTCTTCATGAAGGGCCTGAACGTCGACGCCGTGACGGCCACCTTCAGCAAGGGCGTGGTGATCCCGGAACTGGTGTTCTTCGCGTTCCAGTGCGCATTTGCCTGCATCACCTGCGGCCTGATCATCGGCGCCTTCGCCGAGCGCGCCAAGTTCTCGGCCGTGCTGGTGTTCGTGGTGCTCTGGTTCACGTTCGCCTATATCCCGATGGCCCACATGGTCTGGTTCTGGCCGGGTCCGGACGCCTACACCGACGCCGCTGCCGCAACCGCAGCCACGGCCAAGGCTGGCTGGCTGTTCCAGAAGGGCGCGCTTGACTACGCCGGCGGTACGGTGGTGCACATCAACGCCGCCGTGGCGGGCCTGGTGGGTGCCTTCATGTTCGGCAAGCGCATCGGCTTCGGCCGCGAGGCGATTCGTCCGCACAGCCTGACGTTCACGATGGTGGGCGCCTCGCTGCTGTGGTTCGGCTGGTTCGGCTTCAACGCCGGTTCGGGCCTGGAAGCCAACGGCGGTGCCGCGCTGGCCTTCGTCAACACGCTGCTCGCCACCTGCGCCGCCGTGCTGGCCTGGACCTTCGGTGAGTGGATCGGCAAGGGCAAGCCGTCGATGCTGGGCGGTGCCTCGGGTGCCGTGGCTGGCCTGGTGGCGATCACCCCGGCCGCCGGCTTCGTCGGCCCGATGGGCTCGATCGTGATGGGCCTGGTCGCTGGCCTGCTGTGCCTGTGGGGCGTTACCGGCCTGAAGCGCATGCTGGGCATGGACGATTCGCTGGACGTGTTCGGCGTGCACGGCGTGGGCGGTATCGTCGGCGCGCTGCTGACCGGCGTGTTCGCGGCTCCGAGCCTGGGCGGCGTGGGCATCTACGACTACGTGGCCAACAAGGTTGCCGACGACTATTCGATCGCCGGCCAACTGTGGATCCAGTTCGAAGGCGTGCTGACCACGGTGGTGTGGTCGGGCGTGGTGGCCCTGGTGGCCTACAAGCTGGTGGACATGCTGATTGGCCTGCGCGTGCCGGAAGAGGAAGAGCGCGAAGGCCTGGATATCACCTCGCACGGCGAAACGGCCTATGAAGGTTGATATCCACAACAGAGTTGTGCTGGAGAGCTGATTGGGAATCTTCTCTCAGGAGTTTTGCCCCGGCCTTGCGCCGGGGCTTTTTTCTTGTCGGTGGGGTGAAATGTGTGTGTGACTGCTGACCAACATTCCGCGCTGCGGAACCGCCTGGAAGGCGCGCCCACGGTGGGACAAGGGCTCCCGGCCTTATTCGCAGGGTGCTTAAATCGGATCTTAAAAAGTCTCAATTGTATTTAACGGGGTGGACGCATAGAGTGCCACTGAGGCAGTTTCCTCCACCTGCAGAACGCTCCCCGTATCTGTCAGGCCATTTGAAAGCGCGGCACCACGCCGCGCTTTTTTTTTGCCTTTTTGTCCTTGACCGCCCCTGGCCGCCCCTTGCCCCACGCGTTACGCCGCGTGCCGCCGCCGGGGTTTGAAAACCGCCGATCAGCCCCATATGCCCATCCCCGGCCAGGCTCCGTATAAGGTTATACAAGGCGAGCCTGCAGCCCGATAGCCGTTCCCTTACAATCGGGGCGGACAATAAAGCTGATTCCTTAGGATGGATATGGTCCCGCATCTCATCACCGCGCTGAACGGTCCGCTGCTCGAACTGGAAAAGAAGATCCTGGACGCCAC
>Ga0102592_1001855_pt1 | contig 20763 bp, 15 predicted proteins | sample AraplaCol_mMF_r2_FD_76861 | JGI IMG/M metagenome (GOLD analysis project Ga0102592, IMG submission 76861) | Arabidopsis root microbial communities from North Carolina, USA - plate scrape MF_Col_mMF_r2 (SPADES assembly) (version 2) | ecosystem: Host-associated > Plants > Roots > Endosphere...
TTTTAGATGCTGTAAAAATATTGAAAAAGCAGCAATTGGATTGCGATATTGCTTTTGTCCCCTTTTTTATTAAACTGTCAATGTAACACTTTTTGTTATTATTTTGGAGCACGTTTTAGCAGTGAATTGATATATATTTTCCTATAAAGAAATAAGTACGTTATGGTAAAGACCTGGGTTTGCATACAGTTGTTTTTAATATTGACCATTAGCGCGGTTGCGCAGCAGGCGGGGAATCCTGTATTGAAGGGGTATTATGCAGATCCTGATATATTGTATTCGGTGCAAACCCGGCAATTCTATATCTATCCTACCAGCGATGGATTTACCAACTGGACGGGCACTTATTTTAAGGCTTTTTCTTCTCCAGACCTGGTGCACTGGAAGGATGAAGGGGTGATATTGGATCTTGCGAAAGATGTGAGCTGGGCGAAGAGAAATGCCTGGGCGCCATGTATCATCGAAAAGAAGATCAATGGAAAGTATCAATACTTCTATTATTTCACGGCAGCGCAAAAGATAGGAGTAGCGGTGGCGGATAGTCCGACAGGACCATTTAAGGATTCGGGGAAGCCATTGATCGATCAATTGCCTGATGGTGTGAAGGGTGGACAGCAGATAGATCCGGATGTGTTTACTGATCCTGCTACGGGGAAAAGTTATTTGTACTGGGGGAATGGGTATATGGCAGGTGCTCAGCTGGCGGATGATATGACATCGCTGATACCGGGCAGTACTGTTTTACTTACGCCTGATAAGACTTTCCGGGAGGGAACGAATGTGCTGTACCGGAAGGGGAAATATTACTTTATGTGGTCTGAGAATGATACCCGGGACCCGGATTACCGGGTGAGGTATGGTGTAGCGGATGGTCCGCTGGGGAAGATTGTAGTACCGGAAGATAACCTGGTGATAGCGAAGGATACGGCTGCGGGGATCTTTGGAACGGGGCATCATTCGGTGATACAGGTGCCGGGGACAGATGAGTGGTATATTGTGTATCACCGGTTTCATTACCCGGATGGGATTAAGATGGGGGAGGCCGCGGGATATAATCGCGAGGTGTGTATAGATAAATTGGAGTTTGACGAGCAGGGGAGGATTGTACGTGTAAAACCTACACATAAGGGAGTGGTAAAAGGAGTGGTTCCACGTTAAATAATCATCGTTTTAATAAGGTTGTTCATCTAGGGTGGTGAAAAGTGTATGCGCTTTTTACTAAGCTTGCATGCGCCTATACCTAAGCTTGTATGCGCTTTTACCGTAGATAGGACTAAGGTAACACTAAGCTAATGCCCGGAATTTACCCGGATAACATGAGGAGAAGACGAGGTTAACATAAGGTCTTCATGAGGTTGAAATGTGGTCAAAACGGCCATTTGTGATGATTTAGGTGAAAATGTGTCTTTTGGTGTATAAAAGTACTTTTAGTGACGTTTTAGGTTGTCATATTTGGATGATATTTCTTTTCGCAGATACCTTCGGTGCGATAATCAATTTTTTACTTTAAAAATGATCGTTTATGAGTAAGCAATGTGGGCCTGTGTATATCACAGGTACCGTAAAGGGTATTTGTTATTACAGGATGAATGGGAAGTATTATGCGAGGAGGAAAAGTACGTTAAGCAGGAAGCGGGTGAAGAAGGATAAGGCATTTGCGCTTACGAGGAAGTATGCGGAGTTGCTGGGAGCAGCGTCGTCTATAGCGGCACGGGTGTATCGGTTGCTTCCGAAGGGGCGGAAGCAATTATCGTTGTACCGGGCGATGACGGGGCAGGCAATGGGGATGTTGAAACAGGGCGTGAGTGAGGAAGAGGTGAAGGAGTGCCTGGAACGGGAAGCGAGGAAGGGGATAAGGAAGAGTAAAGCGGTGCAGCCGGTGGTGAGGATGCGTGGGGAAATGGGTGGGATGAGTGTGGTGAGGACGGTGTGGAGGAAAGGAGGGAAAGGGTTGGCGTATGAGGGCAAGAGGAGGAAGGAAGCGCCGGTGTGGCGGGTGATGACGGGGGAGCGGGAGTATGAGGTGAGAGTGGGGGAGAAGAGGTGGGTGTTGCCGTAAAGGAATTATCTATGCGATTTTGCCATTTTCATAATGGAAATGTTCCTGGCTGGCGGAACTGAATTTTCCGATGAATTCCGGTGTTTTTTGTTCCTCGTTTTTAGGTGAGAAGTGTGTATTCTCAACGGCCCAGTCATAGATGCTTTTATTTAAGGGATAGTTTGTAAGGACGCCTGTTAGTTTATTCTGGGCTATCCAGGTTTCTGCTTTTTCCAAGTTATCAAAGACGCCGCTTGGGAAGCGGCTGTTTATACCGTTAAAGATCCAGACGGATGGGAGTTGTGGTTTGTGGGTATTCATATTGTTAATTTTATTACCTGGAGCTGCGGCCAGCGGTGAGATATTCATCAAGTATCTGGACATCCTTCGCTCTTTCTTCCGGTAGCACTTTTAATGAAGTTATTTTCCCATCTCTCAGAATACCTTCCACAGTTGTGTTGTATGGCGCGTGCAGTTTGAAATGTACATTCCAGTTACGCGGCCATGCAGGGAAAAGGTAGATCCGCTTTCCATCTGTTTGCATCAGCATTTCCTGCAGTCCTATCATTCCTGATCCGCCCTGGTTATGATCTGGTGTCCAGTCAAATCCGGGTCCCCAGAATGCGGGAAACCTTGTAGCGGCGTTCTTCAGTTTTTCAATGGTATAACGGGCGGCGGTATCTGTGAGGCCTAAACGTGCGCAGAAAATATTATCCTGTTTCCAGCCTATAGCGCTGCGGTGTTTAATAGCGGTGGTATCATATAGCCAGGTATTACGAGCGGTGTCCAATCCAGGTTTACCGATCCCGAATATTCCGTATGGGAATACAGGATAGAGCTGTGGGGTTTCAACGTTATTGATCCGCTCCCATGTTTTGGCAGGGGCAATGGTCGTATGCCCCTGGATGTTACGATAGGAGAGCGGGGGAATGCGCTTCAATAATCTTTGGAGTTGGAGGCGTGTGCTATCGGGAAGATAATCTGCAGGAAGCTCCAGCATCCTGGAGGTGACAGTATAGAGCCCGGCAATGGTAGTGTTAGAATTGTTCGTCATTTTATAGGTTTCGCAGGCGGAGCCGGGATACAGCACCAGGTGTCCATCTCCATCCAGGGCTTTGGAGCTCCGGTGTTTGGCGAGGTATTGATAATGCTCGTCGAAGAAGGTCAGACAGCTTTCGATGAGTGGAAGGTATCGTGAGATGTCGGCTCCGGAGAAGCGTTCCATATCGAGGATCATCAGGCAGAATTCCAGTACGGTATCCCATTCATATTCCAGCCAGCTATTATATTCTACGCCTGGATCTGCATAAGGCGGCCGTTTCCAGCCGTATTCACTGGCGGCGGGCAGGCCGAAGTTCTCCATTTGTTCGGTGAAGCAGGCGCCGCTGTGACCCCAGTAGAACTGGCTGCGGATCTCGGCGTTCCGTAGGATGCGAAGGTAGAATTCAAATTGTGGTTTCATCAGATCGAAATCGCCGTTCTTGAGCATGGGCCAGTATACCAGTCGTTGATTCTGTGCGGTGAAGGTACCGCCGCCCCAATTGCGATGATCGGGAGAGAAGGGATATTTCGGGTTAACGAATACGGGGTCATAGGTGAAAAGTCCACCGTTAAATTTCGTAGGGTATGTGCCGTAGGCATTGCAGCCAAGCATGTAGCGGAACAGCTGATAGTTACGCCCAGCCTGCCATTCCGCAGATGTGGTATCGTTTTCGATGAAAATAAAGCTTCTGTTCCAATACTGCTGCCACCAGGCTTTGGTTTGCTGAAAAGCTGTTTTGGCGGCGGCGTGGATGGATTTTTGCTGTTGATAGAGGTCATTGGTCCAGGCTTCATAGGAAGAAGCCTGTTCTGTATGCAGCAGTACATGAATCCTGTGTTGCTTTGCGGGCCGGATGCTTTGAAGTTGCCAGCCGGTGTAGGGAGTATTGATGTATTGCCCGGTGATAGTGCCTGCAGGCTGCATGTTATCGCCCCAGATCATACCTCCTGAAGTGAGTCCTTGCAGTGGATTCCAGAGTTGGGACTGTACTGATTGCAATCCTTGTTGTTGTACGGTAAAGTTGAATATGAGCGCGTCGTCTTTGTTGCGGTGGCTGAAAAGTACTGCATTGTCACGGAAGGTAATGCTGTCGCGGTAGGCGGTGACTGTCACAGGGGCGCCTTTGTAGCCTGCGCAGGAGACCAGCTCTGCCTTGGCCAGTTGTCGGTCGGCCGTTCTCCAGCTTTCATAGGTGGCGGTGGCGTTTAATGCATCACTACTGTTTACTTCAATATGGGCTATTGGGTGATGCACATCCACCCACACCCGGATGTCTGTACGTTGTTTTCCTTTTTGTCCGGTGACATCTATGTAGCCTTCTTCCAGGTGAAGGGTTTGAGTGAATTTGCTTCCAGCTTCAAAAGGGTTAGGCGTTAGTTTGATCCTGATGCGGCCTGCTTTCAGGAAAGTATTGTTTTCGTCAAAGGAGCCGCTGCGTGAGAGATAGCAAAGCAGTTCTCCGTTCTCCATCCATACATTCAGGCCGATGTCTCCTCCGCCGCAGGGCATGGATTCGCTGGAATTCCGGCTTTGACTACTCCATGTGATGTTGTATCTATCCAGTGCAGGATGCTGGGCGAATAAGGGCAATATGCCGCTTATCGCAACAAAAAGGCAAAAGATTTGTTTGGTACAAAACATAGTGGCGTGTCCTCTGTGAGAAAAATAATCATTAATTTCAAAAAACAAGCATTGTAAATCAACCATGAAACCTTTTGAGAAACTGTTTACAGTCTTGATGGCTGTGTATCCATTGTCTGATGTATTAAAAGAATTCCTCTCCCAACGGGTAAAAATGCTCAAGTTTAAGAAGAACCATATTCTACTGAGGCCCGGAGAAACAGCAGACTACATTTATTTTATTAGCACAGGCATGCTACGCGCCTACTATACGGACGAAAAAGGCAAGGAACAAACATTCTGGCTGATGAAGGAGCTGGATATGATGGCTTCTGCATTCAGCTTTTTTACCAGGCAGCCGGGCGATCTGACAATAGAAGTGCTGGAGGATTGTGAATTGATAGCTATCGATTATGATACACTGGAGCAGGTTTATAAGGAGTTTATTGAATTTAATGTCATAGGGAGGGTGTTGACCCAGAAGTATTATGCGCTCAGCGATGAGCGGGCTATGATATTAAGAATGACGGATAGGTCTGATCGTTATTGGTATTGGTACGACCGTTATTCAGAGTTAGAGAACAGGGTGAAACAGAAATACATCGCTTCCTACCTCGGCATGAGGGGTGAAACCTTGTCGAGGGCAAAGAAAAAAAAGCGGAAACACTGAAAATGATGATTTAGATCAACGTTTTTTCAAAAAAAGGTCTTTAGTTTTGCTTTACTGTTTTAGCTAAAACAAACACACAGAGTGTTTTATTGTCCCCGGACCATATCCCCGGTAAACCAAAATCTTGTTATGAAGAGGATACCCCTTTTTTTATTGGCCATTGTTTGCCTTGTTTTTAGCTACTGTCGGAAAGACAGTCCTGTAGAAGGAAATAATAGCTATCAGATCACTATCGAAGAGGCCCGAAAGTTCTTTAATGAGGAACTGGCCAATACAAGCAAGCTTACAAAAAGGCATGAGTTGATAGATAGACCCGACTGGCAGCATGCTGCAGTAAAGAAAACGGGTGACAGGGAAGTGTTGATAGTTCCCCTGATATTTAAGAAAGATCTTACTATTAAAACAAATGGAGACAGCGATGCGCTGTCAGTTCAATCATTAACAAAGCTGTTACTTTATAGAAAAACCAGTGATCAAATTGTGTCGGAGCTAGTCACTACCATTCCAGATCAGGCTTTCCTTAGTAATAAGGATGCTGCCAGGCGGTTTACAGGCATGGTGTGGATTGAGGCCTGGAATGGTAGTGCTATTGGTGGGAACAGATACGCGGCGGATGGGAGTATTACGGGTTTTGATCTGGGCGGAGAGGTGACGCATGATTCGCTATTGAAGGAGGCGGACTATGAAGAGCAGTGGTGTTATGTGGATTTTTATTATTGCGTGGATGCGTCGGGTTATGTGACTTGCAGGTATAATTTCTCACAGGCATATCGTTGCGGAGGTGGGTCTGTTACGTTTGGGGAATTGGGGGCGGGACTTTATCCGGTGTATGGGAGTGGGAGTAACGGAGGGGGAAGTACGGCTCCGGGAGATGTGACGATAGGAATAGGGTTGAATACGGTTATTTTGGCGCCGCCGGATAAGCCGATAGTGGATCCGTATCAGTATAAGAGGTGTTTTAATAGGGATAGTAGGAATACGTATAAGATTATTTTGTATGTGGATCAGCCGAAAAATGGATCTAGGGCGTTGGTGTCAGATGATGATGGGAATACAGACTATGGTGCTATCAAAAATTCAAGTAAGACCTTTGGGCATACCTGGATTGCTTTTGAGGAGAAGAGACCGAATGGGGCGATTGTCCGAAGATCATTGGGGTTTTGGCCGAGGACAGACGTTGAATTATCGAGTCAGGCGGCCCCTGGAATTCTTAATGACGATGGAGGAAGAGACTACGATGTGAGTTTAGAGATAGGGTTAAGAAAGGACGCATTTTTCGATTTATTAGATGATTGTAGTATGGGGAATCTAGAAAGATATAACCTTAATATTAATAACTGTACCGGGTGGGCAATTGATAAGCTTTACAATAATACATCTATCTCTTTGCCGAAGACAATGGGCTCTTGGGGATTTGGCAGCGGAGAGGGACCTACACCAGGAAATTTAGGCGAGGATATTCGGATGCTTAATTTAGGAATTATTCTTAATAATTTAAAGGTAACGAGTGTAAAGCGAGATACATCGAAGGGCATAAGTTTAAAAAATTTTGGGAACTGCCCAGTCTCAGGTGAACCATAGCAATTGTACTTATAGGGTATGAAGTTTAATCACTTTCATATTATAACTACCAAAATTAAAGGCACATGAAGCTATTTTCCATTTCTTTGATGTTTATTTCTCTGACGATTTTCCCCTCTTGCCGTTTTCTGAATTTTACGTCAGAACCTAAATGGGATAATTTAACGAGTTTCAAGATGTATGCATATAACTATGCAAAGCCCTTAAGTCAGCTTAAGGATGGTGAAATGGACACTCTTGTTTCTATCGATATCCCCTTAGAAGAGGCGAGGAGAATGTTTAAAGACAGGGTGAAACCTACTTATAGTTTTCTATTGTACAAGACGAAGATATTATGTAGGTTAACATTTAAGGATGCACCAGATAGGCGCTTTGTTATTAGTAGTTATGGCGCATTTTTTAGTGACTTGTATGCAGATCGTTTATATAAGGTCAAGCCGGAATTCCATGATGAGTGGAGAGAATTTGTATCCGGTTATGAGCGCATGCTGCTTGACAAAAACTATCGAAAATATTATCCCAACGAAGATACCACTCAATGGTATCGCGGCGACTAAATAATTGTTCCTTTTCTTCCAACGCTATAGAAGCGATTACTGATAACATATGAGAGGTTTCTACCTCTCTTACAATCGTATTGACATAACAATATAGGATTTTCAGATTGAAAAGCACAAAACAGATCCGGGAGGTATCCACCTCTTGGTGTCCTGTTTATCCCTTTTTTATATCAAATAAAGTTATTCCAAGCAAAGGTGTAATTCAATGTAAATGTGTGAATCATATACAGTTAAGAAGAAGAGGGTGTCTACCCTCTACAAATTTCTGTTCATCACTGAATGTAGGGTGTAAGAGAAGGAGGGTTTCCACCCTCCTCTACTTTACCTCACCTTTCAAAACTATTGAAACTGGCATTTTTGGTTGAATCATAGTTTAGCAAGAAGGTTAACATAAAAGGAGGGTATCTACCCTCCTCTATTTTCCCTTTGTTTGAAAATTTTTGGGTTTAACAAGCATTTCACAAAGCAATGTAAAGAGGAGGGTGTCTACCCTCCTTCATTTATCCCTTATCCCTTAAAGTTTTTGGGGTTTTGAATAGGATTGATGTGAGTTCAAGGAGGGTTTCTACCCTCCTTCATTTTCCTTTATTCTTCAAAAATGTTGTCATTTTTCATGTTAATGGTTCTATTAACTAATCAGGCGGAGTGTCTACTCCGCCTGTCCCTATTCCGGCAACGTTTGCGTAAAAAATTCCTCTTTTGCCTCCATATTTCCGTAGTTTAACCCCCGCCGGTAGGCTAAAATTCCATGTTGATGAAAGTACCAGCCATTAGCATTTTTATACTCTTCTGCACTATCCTGCTGTCCGCACAGGACAAGCCATACAATATCGTCGTTGCTGCCGACGGAACAGGCGCATTTACTTCCATACAGGCGGCCGTTAACAGTATCCGGGATTTTACCCCGCTGGCTCCCATAAAGATCTTTATTAAAAAAGGCATTTACCATGAGAAGCTGGTTATCCCCAGCTGGAAGACAGGCATCCACTTTATCGGCGAAAGCCGCGACAGCACCATCATCACCAATGCAGATTTCTCCGGTAAGCCCTATCCCGGCAATGATTGGATGGGAAAGGACAAGTTCAACACCTTTAACTCTTACACCGTGCTTCTGGCAGGCGACGATTGCCGCCTCGAAAATATCACCATAGAAAATGCCGCCGGTCAGGTGGGACAGGCCGTTGCACTCCATGTGGAAGGTGATCGTTGCATCGTCAGCAACTGCCGCCTGCTGGGCGACCAGGATACGCTGTACGCAGGCCGGGAAGGCAGCCGCCAGTATTATACAGACTGTTACATCGAAGGCACGACCGATTTCATATTCGGCGCCTCCACCGTGCTTTTTACCAACTGTACCATCCACAGTAAAAAAGACTCTTATATCACCGCTGCTTCTACCACCAAACGCCAGCCTTATGGCTTTGTATTCCTGCATTGCAAACTGACGGCAGATAGTGCCGCCACGAAGGTTTACCTGGGACGTCCCTGGCGCGCTTACGGAGCGGTAATATTTTCGGAATGCTGGATGGGCACTCACATCCTCCCGAAAGGATGGCATAACTGGGATAACGCGGCCAACGAACAAACTGCCCGCTATGCAGAATATAAGAATACAGGTCCAGGTGCCGGTACAACAGAACGAACGGCATGGTCGCAGCAGCTGACCGCAGCAGCAGCCCGGAAACTGACAGCGGCCAACATCTTCGGAGGCTGGGATCCATTGGAGCGATAACAGCTAACAAGAGCCATGCTTTATTATAGAAATGTGAATATGTTTTTGTTTGATGAATAAGTGTTATTGCAACAATTATGTAAAGATAGCCCTCGGCATATTACTATTATTCGCCTTGCCGATACACGCCCAGCAACAGCCTATTATAGATTGGGGAGGGGATAAGCTGCTGAACGCTTACCTGATGCAGCAACTGCATCAGCGCTACGCGCTACGCGAACAGCAAGTACAACAGGCGCTGCAGTCTCCTGCAGGAATCCTGGGCTACCAGCAACAGTTGCGGGCAGCTTACCGCGAGCTGCTGGGAACCTTGCCTGTCAAGACCCCGCTGCAGCCCGTAGTAACGGGATATGTGAAGCAGGAAGGATACCAGATTGAAAAGATCGTCTATCAAAGTTTTCCGGGACACCATGTTACGGCTAGTTTGTATGTGCCATCCGGTAAGGGACCATTTCCTGGTCTGCTGTTGTTCTGTGGTCATGAACCGGAAGCGAAGGCTACGCCTTCGTATCAGCAGACAGCCATCCTCCTGGCCAGGAAAGGTTTTGTAGTGTTAATGATAGATCCGGTTTCACAGGGCGAACGGCATCAGTTGACAGATAGTGCAGGACATCCGCTTACGAGAGGGGGCACCACGGAGCATACTTTGCTGAACGCCGCGGCGGCACTGGTAGGATCCAGCGTAGCGGCGTATGAGTTATGGGATAATGAACAGGGATTGGACTACCTGCTCAGCAGAAAAGAGGTGGATACCACACGTATCGGCTGCCTGGGCAATTCTGGTGGTGGTACGCAGACGGCATATTTTATGGCTTTTGACAGCCGGATAAAAGCCGCGGCAGTCTGCAGTTATATCACTACCAGGGAGAGAACATTTGAATTGGCTGGTCCATTGGATGGTTGTGTACAGATCCCGAATGAGGGGAAGATGGGAATGGAGATCACGGACTATATGCATCTGCTGGCTCCCAAGCCGCTGTTGGTACTTTCAGGCAGATATGATTTTGTGGATTATACCGGAGCGGAACAGGCTTACCAGGAAGCAAGACAGTGCTATAAAACATTAGGTGCGGCAGATCATGTGCAGATGGTAACAGTAGATGATAGTCACGGCATCTCCCAGCCCAAGCGGGAAGCGGCGGCCCGCTGGTTTAGGAAATGGTTCTATAAAGATGATCAGCCGGTACAGGAAGCGCCTGCTGCTGTATTATCACCAGCTTCGCTCTTTGCTACGAGGACGGGAGAAGTGAACAGCAGCTTTCCCCAAGAGATGACGGTACAGCAGCATATACTGCATCAGGCAATAACGCTTTCGAATATACGACAACAGTTTCTGCGTAATGTTAGCGGCAAAGCTTTTGCGGATACCCTAAGGCATTTGTTGGGCGTCACGCAACAACGGTCGGTGGTACAGGCAGAAAAGATACAAGCAGTAGCAGGGCAGGTAGAAAAATTATTGTTGAGATGTAATGGCGAACCTCCGCTTCCGCTTGTTATTATTCGTCCTGTCCCGCAGGCGCCTGTGAAGGCCGTATTGATATACCTGCATGATGAAGGAAAGAAGAAATTGCAGGACAGCATCGGGCTTATTCAATCCTACCTGCAAAGAGGATATACCCTGGTACTGCCAGATCTGCGTGGTATGGGCGAAACTACTGATAATCCTGCGTTCAATCATTCTAAATTTTATAATAAGGAATACCGGAACGCTATTTCATCCCTCCACCTGGGAAGGCCATTGATGGGGCAGCGGGTAACTGACTTGTTAATGCTGCTGGACTATCTCCAGGCAGACAGCTTGCTGGGTAAATCGGGTGTAACGGTGAGAGCATCCGGCCTGAGCGCACTGGTTGCCCTACATGCAGCGGCTATAGATGATCGTATCGATCATCTGCAGGTGGATAAATATCTACCTTCTTTCATGGATATCAACAGGAATGTGATTGAGAAGAACTGGTATAGTTATGTCATACCAGGTGTGTTACGATATTATGATGTTCCGGATCTGGTCAGGATAGTTGATAAGCGGTTTGCATTTCCGTAATTATCCGGTTATGTTTGTAAGTAGCATACTATAGCATAGATAACGTTGTGGAAATTCTTAATCTTTTTGATAGCAATCAATGTCTCTCAAATCTTTTTTACTGCCTGGAATAATAGCGCTTACAGTAGTAGCTTGCTCTGCACCTGATAAACCGGCGGATCGGATACAAAGCCTCCCCATGGAAGAGGTCAACCTGAAAAACCTGGATGCATTTGGTTTGGCAGGCGACCAGTGGAAACTGGCAGGTAACGTATATGCAGACCGCTCTAAACAGTATAGCATGCGTATCGCCGAAGGAACCGGCATATTGGTTTGCACCCAGCCACCTAAGCTGGGCGATGCTGCCATCCACACAAAATGGAAGCACCAGGATATGGACCTTGAACTGGATTTCATGCTCTCTGCGGGCGCATCCGGTGGCATTTTTTTCCAGGACAGCTACTCCTTAAACATTAAGGACAGCTGGATGAAGGACAGCCTCACAGCAGATGACTGCGGCGGTGTGGCAGGTCAGGCGCCACGTCTCAATGCCTGCAAGGCACCCGGCCTGTGGCAGCATCTGGAAGTAAAGTTCAGATCTGTGCCAACAGCTGATAAAAAGTTCGAGGCCCGCTTCAATATGGTGAAGCTGAATGGCAGCATCATTCATGATACTACACTACACCAGGTGCTCCCTGGTACCGGTGAATTGACCTTCCGGGTACATGAAGGCAGTATCGCTTTCCGTAACATCCGCTATAAAACCTATAATGATGAACGCCTGAAACTGGCGGATGTACAATATCATGTATACAAAGGTGTATTTAAGAATCATGATACGCTACGACAATTAACGCCTGTAAGATCAGGGCGTACAGATTCGCTTACTTATCGCGTAGGTGATAAGCGTGGGCACCTGTTGCTGGAAGGGAAATTCATAGTGCCTGTAACAGGGGAGTATGTATTCCGTGTACAGGCCGGTGGCCCTATCCGTTTGAAAATAGATACAGTAGAGATTGCGAACAACGGCGGTACGCGCGACTTCCAGCGTCCTTTTTATGGAGATACTATTTTGCAACAGGGCGAGCATACTTTCCAATTGAGTTATGCAAATTATGACGAAAGTATGGTGCTGATGTATGAAGGCCCGCATATACCTTTCACTGCATTGACCACCCCGGCATCTGAACGTACAGTGGAAGCAGATCCGCTGATGGAATACCGGGTGACGAACGAGCCGGTTACACAACGTGGTTTTATGCGGCACCATGGGAAAGTGGATCCTTACAGTATGGCGGTCGGCATACCGGGTGGATTGAACTATGCTTACGATATGGTGAATTATAGTCCGCTGATGGCTTGGCACGGACGCTTCATAGACGTAGCAGAAATGTGGCATGAACGCGGTGAAAAACAACTGGCCAAACCGATGGGCGCCATACTGGAACTGGCAGGTGTGCCTTGTATTGCAGCACTGTCTTCTCCTGATGCTGCCTGGCCGGATTCTATACGGGAAGATAGCAGCAGTTATACCAATCGTGGATATCGTTTGCTTCCCAATGGCTTGCCGGTATTCTTTTATACGTTGCATCAATGGCAGGTGGAAGATCAGTTGTCGCCTCGTGAAGATGGTAAAGGCTTGAATCGCGATGTTACCATCACTACCCAACAAGGTGCAAAGGGGAACGCCTATTGGCTGATGGCCAGCGGCGGCCTTATTGAAAAGCTGCGGGATGGTAGTTATGCAGTAGACGATAAAAGCTACTACATAGAAGCGGACGGCGCTCCGCGGATACAGCAAGACAACGACCAATACCGACTGCTGCTGCCTTTGTCATCCGGCGCGGGAACAGTTAAAATACATTATTCCATTATCTGGTAAATGATCATGATGAGCAAGCTATATAGTCCCTTTTACTTATTGCTCTGCGTAATGTTCCTGCCTTTCACCGCAGGTGCACAGTCGGAGATGAAGGCAAAGGAAAGTAAATACTATACCATTTCGGATGTGCCCATACCGGACAGTGTGATACTGGAAGTGGGCGGACTGGCTTTTACGCCGGACGATAAACTGGGCGTAGCTACGCGCCACGGCGAAATATGGGTGATCTCCGATCCTTATCAAAAGAAATCCAAACAACCGCACTATACACGCTTCGCAAAAGGGATGCATGAAACGCTGGGCCTCGCCTGGCATAACGGCTCCTTCTATACGACGCAGCGTTCAGAACTTACACGGCTTACGGATACTGATAACGACGGTAAGGCAGATCTGTTTCAGACCATAGCATCCTGGCCTTTGTCGGGCAACTATCATGAATATTCTTATGGGCCTTTGTTCATGCCGGATGGTAACATGATGGTTACGCTTAATCTCTCCTGGATAGGCAGGGGCGCCAGCCTGGCCAAATGGAGAGGCTGGATGATGCAGATAAAACCGGATGGCAGTATGCGGCCATTTGCAGCGGGTATGCGCTCTCCTGCAGGCTTTGGGCTTATGGAGAATGGTGATCTCTTCTTTGCCGAGAACCAGGGCGACTGGATAGGATCCGGCAGGATCACCCACATTAATTATGGCGATTTTGCAGGGCATCCTGCAGGGTTGCGCTGGGCAGGAGAGTATGGTTCGCCGATCAAATTAAAGCCAGACCAGTTCCCGGATTCTATTGGGGTCATGCACGATTTCGGCCGTGGTAAACCTAATTTCAAAGAGCCCAGTGTGTGGTTTCCACATACGTTGATGGGGATCTCTACTGCAGATATACTGGCGATCAATTCGGATGAATTCGGTCCCTTCAGAGGACAGCTGCTGGTGGGCGACCAGGGCCACAGTAAGGTGATGCGCGCCTTCCTTGAAAAAGTGAATGGTAAATACCAGGGCGCTTGTTTCCCCTTCCTGGAAGGCTTTTCTTCCGGTGTGTTGCGCCTGGCCTGGGGCAGCGATCATTCCTTGTTTGTGGGGATGACCAGTCGCGGATGGGCTTCTACGGGCCCGAAGCTGTATGGATTGCAACGGGTGTCGTTCAAAGGCACTACACCATTTGAGATAAAAGCGATGCGTGCGCAGAGCAATGGTTTTGAGCTGGAGTTCACGATGCCTGTGAATAAGCAGCAGTCGGCGGATGCATCTTTGTATAGTGTCACCGGGTTTACATACAGCTATCATAGTAAGTATGGAAGTCCTATTATCAATCAGCAGCCATGTGCGGTGCTGAAAAGTGAGGTGTCGGAAGATGGGCGCCGGGTGAGGATCTATGTGAATGGTCTTCGCGAGGGATATATTCATGAGTTGAATGTGAAAGGGCTAAAATCTCAATCGGGGATGACGCTGCTGCATAATGTGGGTTACTACAGTCTTAATGCTATTCCCAAAGGCAGTGGTCCTGCCTGTGCCATCACACCACAAAGTCTGGCGGCAACGGGTAATAATAAGGGCGGTTGTGGCAGTGATCCTAAAAAATGTATCACCACACAGCCTGCGCGCTGGACCAAGGGACCAGATGTAGTGATTCAGATAGGCACCAAGCCGGGATTAAAATTTGATATAGAACAGATACAGGTGCAAGCAGGCAGTAAAGTGAAACTGGTGTTCAATAACAATGATGATATGCTGCACAACCTGGTGATCGTAAATCCCGGTAAAGGCAATGATGTAGGCAAGCTGGCAATGGATATGGGGTTGAGCGGTTCCCAGCAGGCATATGTACCGGCTTCCAAAGATGTGCTGTACAATACCTGTCTGCTGCAGCCGGAAACATCACAGACCATTTATTTTACGGCGCCCGCCACACCGGGCGACTATACATATGTATGTACCTTCCCCGGCCATTATGCGGTGATGAAGGGCATTATGAAAGTTGTAGGGAAAAAATAACAGGGAGTATCTTATGAAGCGTTTCTTGATTGGCTGTCTCTTTCTTTGTTCATCTGCATATGCACAGGACAAGGCAGCGGTATTGAATACCGGCAAGCTGAATAAATATGTTAAGTTCTTTAACAGCCTCGATAAAGAGGATGTGCAGAACTATGTGACCGATGATCAGGCCGCCCAGTGGCTTGGGCAGAACATTCCTTTGCTGGATTGTCCGGATGCTGTGATAGAACAAACCTATTACTACCGCTGGTGGAGCTTCCGTAAACACCTCAAGCAAACGCCCGCTGGATTCATCTTCACCGAGTTTATTATCCCCGTTAAGCATGCGGGTCAGTACAATGCGCTGAGCTGCGCTACCGGTCATCATATCTACGAAGGACGCTGGTTGCGCGATGGTCAGTATGTTGATCAGTATATCCGTTACTGGCTGGAAAAAGATAAGCTGCAGCAGCGCCCGCGCTTTCACCAGTTCAGCAGCTGGGCGGCAGATGCTATTTACAATCGCTACTTAGCGAATGGGGATAGCGCTTTTGTAGTGAGCCTGTTGGATTCGCTGGATAAGGACTACCGTCAGTGGGAACAGGAGCGGGAACTGCCCGATGGCCTGTTCTGGCAGCATGATGTGAAAGATGGTATGGAAGAATCCATCAGCGGTGGCCGAAGGGAGAAGAATATTCGTCCTACCATCAACAGCTATATGTACGGTAATGCCAAAGCGCTGGCCATGCTGGCGGCGATGGCAGGTAATGATACTTTACAGCAACGTTATACCAAGCTGGCGGCACAGCTCAAAAAGCAGGTGCAGGAAACCCTTTGGGATGAACAGGCAGCTTTCTTCAAGGTGCGTAAGGAAAAGGGCGGCGGATTCTCAGATGCCAGGGAGGAGATCGGTTTTATTCCCTGGTATTTCAACCTGCCGGATGATAAACCAAGCTATGCGAAGGCCTGGCAACAGCTCAGCGATAGTAAAGGATTTAATGCGCCCTGGGGCATCACTACTGCGGAGATGCGTCACCCGGCTTTCCGCTCGCATGGCAGCGGTGGTTGCGAATGGGATGGCGCCATATGGCCCTTCGCCACTACGCAGACACTGAAAGGCCTGGCGAATGTACTTACACGTTACCGATATCATAATGGCGTTACGCCGCAGACATATCTACAGGCACTGCAGACCTATGCACGCTCCCATCAGAAAAACGGTAAGCCGTATTTAGGAGAGTACCAGGATGAGAAGACAGGCTATTGGCTGAAAGGAGATGATCCACGCAGCAGCTATTATAATCACTCCGGTTTTTGCGACCTGGTGATCAGCGACCTGGCTGGTATCAAGCCCCGTAAGGATGAGCAACTGGAAATATATCCGCTGATCCCGGCTTCATGGGATTGGTTCACACTTGACCAGGTACCTTATCATGGCCGCCTGATCACGATCCTCTGGGATAAGACGGGAAAGAGATATGGGAAGGGAAAGGGCGTTCATGTATTGGCAGATGGAGAAGAGATCTACAGCGCTCCTCAGTTAACGCATGCAGTAATCCAACTACCGGCAAAGAAACAGGTGTTAACACTGTGGTATGATAGTCCTGCACTTAAATGGACCAGCGCATTGCCCATTGGTAACGGCCGTTTGGGTGCTATGATCTACGCAGACGCCCATACAGAGCATTTACAGTTCAACGAGTCTACGCTGTGGACAGATGGTCCCCGTGAGCATGCACATCCAGGTGCGGTAGAATATCTGCAGCAGATCAGGGAGCTATTAGCAGCAGGCAAACAGAAAGAAGCAGAAGATCTGGCAGGGGAGCAGTTTATGGGATTGAAAAGCGCGCCACCGGCTTCCCGCTATGAGGCAGCTTATCAACCCTTTGCTGATCTGTGGTTGCGTTTCCATGATACTACCGTGCAGGTGAATGATTACCGCAGAGAACTGGACCTGAATACAGCTATTTCACGCACTTCTTTTACGGCAAATGGGGTGACGTACACCCGTGAGTACCTGGCCAGCGCTCCGCAACAGGTGATCGTGACACATCTGTCAGCGAGCAGCCCGGGACATATCAGCTTTACCGCGCAGCTTACAGCACTGCATAAAGGGTATACTACCCGTAAGATAAATGACAGCACGATCGCGCTTTCACTGAAGGTGGCGAACGGCGCATTGAAGGGAGAAAGCTGGTTAAAGATCAGTGCACGCGAGGGAAAGGTGGTTGTGAATGACAGCAGTATTGTGATTACTAACGCAAACGAAGCTACCTTATATTTAACGGCGGCTACTAATTTCCGCAATTATAAAGATGTATCCGGTAATCCGGCTGCGTTGTGTGCACAAACTATCGGCAAGCTCTCCGGACTTAACTATAGCAGTATACGTAAAGCCCATGTTAAAGACTATCAACGGTACTTTAACACATTTTCGGTTGATCTGGGTAAAGGGCAAACACAGTTGCCTACGGATCAGCGTATCCGGCAGTTCACTGCAGCCACTGATCCTGCGCTGGCAGCCTTGTATGTACAATATGCACGCTATCTCATGATCTCCGGTTCAAGGCCGGGATCACAGCCCTTGAACCTGCAGGGTATCTGGAATGATCTGCTTTCGCCCCCCTGGGATAGCAAGTATACTACGAACATCAACCTGGAAATGAACTACTGGCCTGCGGAAGTACTGAACCTCTCTGCCTGTACAGCGCCGCTGACGCAGCTGATCCGAGAAGTGTCTGAAGCTGGTCGTGCAACGGCGAAAGAACATTATGGCGCTTCCGGATGGGTATTGCATCATAATACTGATCTGTGGAGAGGAACAGCTCCTATCAATGCATCTAATCACGGTATATGGGTAACAGGCGGCGCATGGCTGAGCCATCATTTGTGGGAGCATTATTTATATACTAAAGACAAAGTATTCCTGCAACAAACGGCTTATCCGGTCATGAAAGAAGCGGCGCGTTTCTTTGTGGATTTCCTGGTAAAGGATCCGGCAACGGGATGGTTGATCAGTACACCTTCCAATTCTCCTGAGCAAGGCGGATTGGTGGCAGGGCCTACGATGGACCATCAGATAATACGGGACTTGTTCAGAAACTGTGAAGCGGCCAGTGAGATATTACAGACAGATGCTGCCTTCCGTCAAACACTGCGGGAAAAGTATAAGCAGATAGCGCCTAACCAGATCGGTAAATATGGCCAGCTGCAGGAGTGGATGCAGGATGTAGACGATCCGAAGAATAATCATCGTCACGTATCTCATCTCTGGGGCGTATTCCCTGGTACAGATATTACCTGGGACCGTTCGCCTGAGTTGATGAAAGCTGCGCGTCAATCGCTGATCTTCCGCGGAGATGGCGGCACCGGATGGAGCCTGGCCTGGAAGATCAACCTATGGGCACGGTTCAAAGATGGTAATCATACCCTGACGATGATCAACACGCTATTGACGCCTGCTGAAGATCTGAATGGTAAAGTGCATGGAGGTTCTTATGCTAATCTGTTTGATGCACATCCACCCTTCCAGATAGATGGTAATTTTGGCGGCGCTTCCGGTATAGCAGAAGCCTTGCTGCAGAGCCATATGGGCTACATTGAACTGCTGCCTGCTTTGCCGGATGCATGGACCTCAGGCGAACTGAAAGGGATCTGTGCAAGGGGAGGATATGTGCTGGACTTCGGCTGGCAGCAGGGACAACTGCAACAACTAACGGTAAAGGCTACTGCGAATGGTACATGCGAGTTAAGGTATAAGAGTGAGCAATTACAGTTTAATGTGCAGAAAGGAAAGACCTATCATTTTCATATCGCAGATGGCAAATTTGTAAAATCGTGATGGATATGGTCAGGTGCGCTTGCGTTACGTTCCTCTTACTATGTTCTCTTAGTTTGTTTGCGCAGCAAGTAAAACCGGAGGCTACAGAAGACTGGTCTTTCAAACCGCCGATTGTTACGCCGGGGAAGAAAGGGCATCCGCCTTCTGATGCCATCGTACTCTTCGCTGCTGAGAAAGACCTGGATAAGTGGGAACACCTGGACAGCAGCGCGGTAAAATGGAAAGCAAAGGGCCGTACGCTTACGATCGTGCCCAAAACAAAGGATATACGTACCAGGCAAGCCTTCGGTAATATCCAGCTGCATATAGAATGGAGAACGCCGGACCCTAAAGAAGATAAGGGCCGCAATGACTCAGGTAATAGCGGAGTGTTGTTCATGGGCTTATATGAACTGCAGATTTACGAAACCTATCAGTATGCCAGCCGCCTTTATTATAATGGCCAGGCAGGTAGTATCTATAAACAATATGCGCCGATGGTAAATGCCTGCCTCCCTCCAAAAGCCTGGCAGATATTTGATGCGGTGTTCGAAGCGCCGGTGTTTAATCCTGATCAGACCTTGAAAACACCGGCCTATATCACTGTCTTTCACAATGGGATATTGATATTACACCATGTCCCTGTCAAAGGGCCGATGGTGTACGCGGGCTATCCCAAATATGAGTACCATGCGGCCAAATTGCCGCTGGTATTGCAGGAGCATAACAGCCGTGTAAGTTTTCGCAATATCTGGGTAAGGGAATTATGAAATACCGGAAGTTTTGTATATTAGGGAATATGTGCCCTTTTATCCCATGAACCATTTTAAGACCACTGTACTCCCTTTCCTGCTTTTGTTTCTTTCCCTGCAGGGATCTGCGCAGGAAACAACTTTCCCGGAAAACGTAGGTGAAATTCCATTTGACAGTCTGCAGGACGATCCTCATTTTACGATCTGTAATGAGAAACAGGTGTTCCAGTACTATAACACTAACTCCTATTACAAGGATCATAAGAATGAGATCATAAAATATCTCCTGGGTCAGTATGAAGCGGAGGACAATTTTGGAGATCAGAATGGATATCTCACCGTCAAGTTCATTATCAATTGTAAAGGAGAGACCGGCCGTTTTCGCCTTTTTGAGATAGATGATAACTACCAGCCGGTTTCGTTTAATAAGGCTTTGTCTGGCCAGTTACTCCATCTTGTAAAACAGCTGCGCGGATGGCAGCCCGCTGTTTATAAAGGGCAGATATACGACAGTTATCAGCATATTACTTTCCATATGAGGAAAGGTAAAATAATCAGCATCACCCCATGAAGCACCTATGCCTCCTCCTTTGCTGTTGTATGATCAGCATCATTGGGAAAAGTCAGTTGAATTGCGATGCATTTACAGACTCTGCCTCCGTTCGTGCCTGCAGGCTGTACAACTATGCCGTTACGTTTTACCAGGGCTCGCGGCCTAATCAGTACTACCTGGACAGCGCCGTCAGGGTTTGTCCTACATTGGCGGAGGGCTGGCGTGCATTGAGTGTGCCTTATCTTAAAAGAGGCGATTTCGCCAGCTGGCGTAAATACCTGGATATGGCGGTGGAATTGCAACCGCTGAAAACACTGGATGTTCGTGGCTGGTGCAGGTTCAAATTCCTAAGGGATTATGAAGGCGCACTGGCTGATCTGAAACGGTTTGATACATTATCCGGGTTTGCTCACCGGCATACCGGGGATGGCACCTATAGCCTGTATGTAGTAATGGCTTTATGTGAAAGGGAACTGGGCAATTATGATGCGGCCACTTATTATTTCGCTAAAGGCATTG
>Ga0102592_1001858_pt1 | contig 20724 bp, 5 predicted proteins | sample AraplaCol_mMF_r2_FD_76861 | JGI IMG/M metagenome (GOLD analysis project Ga0102592, IMG submission 76861) | Arabidopsis root microbial communities from North Carolina, USA - plate scrape MF_Col_mMF_r2 (SPADES assembly) (version 2) | ecosystem: Host-associated > Plants > Roots > Endosphere | place...
TACTTTATCTATTTTTGAAAAGCCTTTGAAAAGCCCTCATGTGTAACTATCCTATGCCAACTCCTGTGGTATTCAGCAGAATATTTTCAGGGATATTATCCGTATTGATGCTTTTATTGCTTGCCATACCAATACCCGTTAAAGCATCTCATATAATGTCCCTGTCTTCTGCATCTGCGGCTGTTGAAGATTCCGCACTTACCCTCTCACTGTCACAAACACCGGTCTCCTGCTTTGGTGGAACAGATGGCAGCATTACTGCGCAGGCCGGTGGAGGCGCCGCTCCTTACCAATTCAGCAAAGACAATGGCAAAACCTGGCAGGCAGACCGGCACTTTGAGCGACTGGGCCCGGGCGCTTACACCATCATTGTAAAGGATCATGAAGGAATAAAAGTCAATGCAAACATCAGGCTGAACGCACCACCAGCGGTGAATGCCGTGGTGAAACCCTATCCCGTCACCTGTCATGAGCTAAAGAATGGCAGCATCAGTATACAGGCAACCGGCGGAACACCGCCATACCAGTACTTCCTGGACAATGGCCCTCACTGGCAGTATGATGCACAATTCAATGAATTACCAACCGGCAGCCATATCGTTTATGTAAGAGATCAACGCGAATGCATGATACAGGTAAGTACCAGTATCAATGCACCACCGCCGCTGATGATCAACACCAAACATAATAATGTTACCTGTAACCAGGGAAAGGACGGTCGTATTACCGTCGAAGCTTCCGGTGGAACACCGCCTTATCAGTACAGCGAAGATAAGGGCAATACCTGGCAGCAGGCGCCTACGTTTACACAGCTGGCGCAGGGAGATCATCTGATCCAGGTAAGAGACCGCAGCGGCTGTGTGGCCAGCACTGCTATTACGCTCACCGCGCCACTGGCATTGGACATTACCACACAGCAAAACGATATCCTCTGCTATGGCGCCTGCAATGGCCGCATTGTTATCCAGGCGCAGGGAGGCATTGCTCCCTATAAATACAGCAACAATCAGGGACTTACCTGGCAGGTAAAGCCGGATTTCCAGGGCATTTCAGCAGGCGTGTATCACCTGGTGGTAAAAGACAGCGTTGGATGTATCGTCCGCAAACCGGTGAAGTTGTCCGAACCTACTCCTATCTCTATTTCAAGTTCTTCTGCTACCTTTGACAGTTTTACTGATTGTAGCCTTAGTGTCGCTGTAAATGGCGGCGTTCCGGCCTACGCATTTAGTCTGGACACTAGCAGAACCTGGCAGGATAGCGCTACTTTCCGGCATATCCGGGCGGGCATGCAACTTGTAATGGTGAAAGATCGTAATGGCTGCCGCCGTGGCCTTAATGTAACGCTGGCCATTGCTACGCCCCTGCAATTGTTCGCAGACACCTGGGGTGCTTCCTGTCATGGAGCAGCCAACGGTGCAATCAATGTAAAAGTACAAGGCGGCACTGCGCCTTACAGATACAGCATTAATAACGGGACTGGTTGGCAGACACAGAACATTTTCCGCCTGCCTGCCGGTACATATACGATCCTTGTAGAAGATAAGGCCGGAAATCGCGGAAAGATTATGGCCACATTGGGTGAACCTTCACTACTTACAGCCAGCGCAGAAAGCATGGACGTTAGCTGTCATGGCGCATCCAATGGCATGCTTACCGCAAAAGCTGCAGGAGGTGCACCTCCTTATAAATACAGCATCAACAATGGGGATAACTGGCAAAGCAGCGAAAGCTTTGAAGGCCTGCCTGGCGGAAGATACATTCTACATGCAAGGGATGGCAACGGATGCAGCACCAGCGTATCTGCGGAAATACAGGAACCTTCACCGCTGGCCAATGCGATACAAAGTGACAGTGTCAGCTGCAGTGACCGTTCAGACGGCAGTTTCCGTGTCAGCACCACAGGCGGTACGCCACCTTATCAATACAGCCTGAATGGCAGCCAGCTTTGGCAACACGACACACTGTTCTCAGAACTTAGCGCGGGCTGGTATCTTTTACTGGTAAGAGATGCCAAAGGCTGTACCGACAGTGTCAAGGTCCTGATAAAATCTCCGCTGCCAATGGCATTTACTGCAGGCACCAAACAGGTGAGCTGCAATGGCGGTAATGACGGCAGTATCACTATTGGCGCACAGGGCGGCACGGCACCTTACCGTTATAGCATCAATAAAACTGAATGGCAGGAAACACCGGTCTTCAGTGACCTGCGCGCCGGCAGCTTCACGCTCATCGCACAGGATGTTAAAGGCTGCGCCAAACAGGCGGATGTGGCGGTGACAGAACCGGCACTCCTGCAGCTGGGCTTGGAAAGCTTTGCCAATGGATGTTCCTACGCAGGCGGACAAATACAGGTGAAAGCAAGCGGCGGTACCCTCCCCTACCTGTACACCACAGCAGACAGCATCCACGGTACAGACGGGCACTTTTCCCAACTGCCGACAGGCAGTTACACAATAGTTGTAACAGATAAAAACGGCTGTGTTGACAAGCTGGATCCCCTAGGCATTATTGTATCGCCTCCGCTATACCTGAACATGACGGCCAAAACAGATATGCAATGTGACGGCATCCATAAGGGAAGTGCAATATTAACAGCAAGCGGGGGTATCTCTCCTTACAAATACGAACTAAATGGAAATTCCATCGCATCCATGAATATTCCCAGCCTGGACAACGGTGCATACGAAGCCCAGGTAAAAGACCAGAACGGCTGTATCGCTACAAAGCAATTTGACATTATCCTCCGGGATGAAAACTGCGAACTGACCATGCCCAGCGGTTTTTCTCCCAACGGAGACGGGCGTAATGATGTATTCCGCCCCGCGCTGTATGGAAATATCAGCCAATACCAGCTGGAAGTATTCAATGCCTGGGGAAACCTGGTCTTCGCCAGCAGGGATCCTGAAACCGGCTGGGACGGCGCCTTCAAAGGGAAGCAGCAGTCCGGCGGAACCTATGTATGGATGGTAAGGTACGTAGATAACAAGGGCGTTCCGAAAGTAAGAAGAGGTGTAGTAACGATCGTACGATAATCTGTTAAAACACTTTCGGACAGGACACTTGCCGGTTTGCCTTCGCAGCGCCGGAAGGAAATGAAACACCTATTGAAATTTCATGTGATCCGTGGCTGTATGTTTCAAAAGGCCCTATTGAGAAGTCATAGGCATAGCCGATGCGCAGATCCTGTACAGGAAAGATCTCTATGGCCGCTACTGCTGCGTTACGGCTCATCAATGATTTCTGCAGATAGTCTTTATCATACAGCTGGATACCGGTGCGGTATGATCCCCCCAGCCATATCTTTTCCCCGAAAAGCAGGAAGGCGTTCAGATCAAGACTGGAAGGCCCTCCCCTGTCATCCTTCAAAAGGAAAGATGGTTTGAGCTGTATGTTTTCACTCAAGGGTAACAACATTCCCGCAGTAAGGTAATAGTGTGGTTTAGGTTGAGGAATATAGATGTAACGCGATTTATTGATGTGAGGGGAGATCAGGTTATCTACAGAGAATCCCGCATAAAAGTGCTCATCTGCGTAAAAAACACCTGCCCTGGCATCGGGAACAACGGTACTTTGATTACCACCGGGCATATCCAGCTCGGGATCCTGGGTGCTCAGCAAGGCTCCGTTAATTCCCAGCTGCACCAATCCCCCGCTAATACCGAAAGCCAGCCGCGCAGTGCCATCCTCGTTCATCCGTATGCGATAGGCATAGCTGGCATATACGGATTGTGCGCTTTGCGCGCCCAGCTTATCGCTGGCCAGTTGCAGGGCAAGCCCCACGTTACCTTCATTAGTTGCTCCATCCATCGCTACTGAAAAACTGCGGGGCGCTCCTTCCACGCCCGTCCACTGTGCACGGTAATAACCATGCAGATTCAGTACTTCCCTATATCCCGCGTAGGCGGGGTTAATATAAATACCATTGAACATATACTGGCTATACTGCGCATTCTGCTGGGCGCAAGCCAGTTTGCTTATTAGCATTAATCCGATATACAGGATCCCTCTTTTCATATAATGCTATTGTTTAAATTTCCGGATAATGGTTGTATACCCTTTCAGTATCTCCCAGCCTGACGCGCCGGTTTTCTTAAGACGTAACAGGTAGTAGTAAGTTCCTTCATTCAACCCATCGCCTCTCCAGTTGTTCTGATAGTTTTGCTGGCGGAATACTTCGTTGCCCCAGCGGTTAATGATCACCAGTTCATTTTCGGCATACAATTGCAGTCCGCGGATCTCGAATGCATCATTTTTACCATCGCCATTGGGTGTGAACAGCGTAGGTATCTTAATATCAACCTGCTGTACCTGCAGTATTACTGTGGCGATATTTGTCAGGTAGCCTTCCGTATCCTGTACCTGGTAGGTAAAACTATCACTACCGGTATAGCCATTAGCCGGCGTATAGGTCACTGTGCCATCCTCGTGAATGATAAGCTGACCATGAGCAGGTTGTGTAATGATATTGAGTGTAGCAGGGTTGAAAGACACTGCTCTGGCATTGTCATTGTCAAGCACCGGAATGATTACAGGCGTGTTCAGGCGTGTATGTGCTTCGTCATCTATCGCTACCGGTGATAGTGGAACTGTTGTCAGCGTGGGCAGGTCATTATTATTGGCCGTACCGGAAAGATCGCTTACTTCGATATTTGACGGCGTCAGGCCTTTTACTGTAGCAGTGTTACTTACGCTGCCTTTGTTCCTGTCATCCTGTGTAAGACGGTATACCGCTGTTTCCGTAACTATCACACCAGGTTGCAGGTCGGCTGTTAAGGTGCGGCTCAGGCCCAGCATCGGGTCGGTAATAGTCACATTATGCAAGGCTACGTTCCCGGTGTTGGTGATGGAGAAAATATAAGTAATGGTAAATTTTTCGGCACGGAGCAATGCGAGTTTAACAAGGGTAATGCCTGGGTTTACTGCAACCGGGGAGACGGTGATGTATACTGTTACCGTCGTTGTTCCGCCGTTGCCATCGCTGATGGTGATGGTGAAGCTGTCAGGACCGCTGTAACCCGTATTAGGAGTATAAGTATAGGTGCCATCCGCATTTACTATCGCTGTACCATGGGCAGGATCGGTGGCTTTGGTAAAGGTCAGGGCATCACCGTCTACATCGCTGCCGGTTACAGCGCCGCTTACAGATGTGTTTTCGTTGGTGGCTTTGGTATCGCCGGCGCCAGTGGGGAGATCGTTAACGGGAATAACAGTGATGTTTACTGTTACTGTGATGTTTCCACCGTTGCCGTCACTGATGCTGATCGTAAAGCTATCTGGGCCGTTATAATCTGTATCAGGTGTATAGGTATAAGTTCCATCCGGGTTTACTACTGCTGTGCCATGGGCAGGATCGGTAGCTTTGGTGAAAGTCAAGGCATCGCCATCAACATCATTGCCGGAGACAGCGCCATTTACCGGAGTATCCTCATTGGTAGTTTTGGCATCACCAGTGCCCGTAGGAGCATCATTCACTGGGTTGACAGTTATATTAACTGTTACAGTCGCTATTCCACCGTTACCATCACTAATATCAATCGTAAAGCTATCCGGGCCATGATAATCTGCATCAGGCGTGTATGTATATGTTCCATCTGGGTTTACTACTGCTGTGCCATGGGCAGGATCGGTAGCTTTGGTGAAAGTTAAGGCATCGCCATCAACATCACTACCAGTTACAGCGCTACTTACCGGGGTGTCCTCATTCGTAGTTTTTGTATCTCCAGTGCCCGTGGGGAGATCATTTACCGCGGTGACAGTAATGTTTACTGTCACAGTGGTTGTACCGCCATTACCGTCGCTGATACCGATCGTAAAGCTATCCGGGCCATGATAATCTGCATCAGGCATGTATGTATATGTTCCATCTGGGTTTACTACTGCTGTGCCATGGGCAGGATCGGTAGCTTTGGTGAAAGTTAAGGCATCGCCATCAACATCACTACCAGTTACAGCGCTACTTACCGGGGTGTCCTCATTCGTTGTTCTTGTTTCCCCAGTACCGGTGGGGAGATCATTTACCGCGGTGACAGTAATGTTTACTGTCACAGTGGTTGTACCGCCATTACCATCACTGATACCGATCGTAAAGCTATCCGGGCCATGATAATCTGCATCAGGCGTGTATGTATATGTTCCATCTGGGTTTACTACTGCTGTGCCATGGGCAGGATCGGTAGCTTTGGTGAAAGTTAAGGCGTCGCTATCAACATCATTACCAGTCACAGCACCGCTTACCGGTGTATCTTCATTGGTATTTTTTGTTTCGCCGGTTCCGGTAGGAAGATCATTTACCGCGGTGACAGTTATAGTTACCGTTACCGTCACTGTACCGCCATTACCATCGCTGATACCGATCGTAAAGCTATCCGGGCCATGATAATCTGCATCAGGCGTGTATGTATATGTTCCATCTGGGTTTACTACAACTGTACCGTGAGCGGGATCGGTAGCTTTGGTAAACGTAAGCAGATCTCCGTCAACATCGTTACCAGTTACAGCGCTACTTACCGGGGTGTCCTCATTCGTAGTTTTTGTATCTCCTGCTCCAGTTGGAGGATCATTTACCGCCGTTATCCCTAGGATCAATGTTTTCGTCTCCTGCAATGCGCCACCTGCTCCTGTATTGCCATTATCTGAGATATTTACCGTCAGTATCAGTGAAGCAGGTGGATTCTGGGCGGAGGAATAGGTAAGCTTATTAGCTATCAGGAAAGCATTGATATCTGTCAGTGTGCCAGTTAGCGTTAGTGCCGAAGGACTGCCGCCAACTATTACGCCGGCGCCGGAAACTGCATTCAGTGTTCCGCCTGGAACTGAAAAAGTGACGGTAACACTCCCTGAACCGGCATCAATGTCCGTAAAAGAAACGTCTTTAAGAGATGCAGGAATATCCTCCGTAACGGCCAGGCTTGGTGGCAGGGTAATATGCGGTCCGTCATTTATAGGAGTAATATTAATGGTCATACGTGCCGTAGCAGATGAATAAGATGTACCATCAGAAGCGCTCCAGTCGAACCCGGTACTACCGTTCCAGTCGGCTGTGGGGAGAAATGTGATGTTACCAAGCTGTGAGAACGGAATTTCCTGTCCAACTGTTATGACAGTACCATTTAACCTGAAGCTGCCGTTTAACGGAAGGTTTGCTATCTTGATCTTATTCAATGATGTACCATCTGCATCACTATAGTTAGCCGTGAAGTTAGCTGCACTGAAAGCGAGTGTATTGTCTTCAGTACCGGATATACTACTATTGGTGACCGCCGGTAAATTATTTACAGTGGCTGAAACGGTAAAGGTGTAATCGGCCCGGCCCGCATTCGGGTCATTATTTAATATACGGACAATGGCTGTATAGGTACCTACGGCGTGAGATGCCGGATTGAACCTTATCACAACACCAGTGCTTCCTCCGAAATTTATCGAATTGGCCGCCGGCTGCGATAAGACCGTGAAGCCAGCATCGCCCGCTATGCTTACTGCGGGTGAGGCAGTAAGGTTGATCGTGCCCGTGCCAACATTGTGAACCAGGAATGTGTGATCTATTGTACCGGACGTAATGGTGCCGAAATCAGTGCCGTCTACAGCAGCAACAACTGTGCTGTTGTCTGCAATAGTGGTTCCATTACCAGTTACGTTGATACGAGGGTTTGTCAGGATCACAATGGTAGTAATAGAAGCAGGCCCCGTCTCGATGCCGTCATTTAATACAGTTGTAATAATACGGTTGGCTGTATTGGGAGAACCCTTGCTGTTCCGGTATTCGATCAGTTTCAGGGCGGTAATATAATCTGCCTGTGAAGCCTGACCTGACAGTGTTACAACGCCGGTGCCATTGCCAGTAATCGTGATCCCTGCAGGGAGGCTTCCTTTCAGGAAGAGGCCTTCGCTACCTGCATCCAGGATGTTCGTCAGTGTAATTGTTGCCGAATGGAGATCTGAAGCATCCGGATCTACTATTGCAACATCGGCATCTGCAATGCCTGCCCCTGTTACACTGCCGGCATTATAGTAATTCAGGTAATTGTTAACGCCGGTGGCGCCTGAGCTGTTATCAGGATCAAGATTGACAAGCGGACAGTTATTGACGTTTATTGTCTTGGTAATAAGGTTGTTATCGTAATAGCATTCCTTATAGGTGGAACCCTGAGTGGCAAGAGAAGCCAAAGTAAAGGGTGTACCTACCGTATGTCCCACGCCTCCGGGCACAAAACTGCCATTATCGTTAATGATAATGGTGAGGTCTATATCAAGGTTGTTAAAATTGACCAGATCAATATCGTAAGTGAAGGTTTTACAGTCTCCTTCATGAATATCCTGGTTAAAGGTACCGGTGTGTAAAAGAACTGCAGCCGGATCCGTTGTGGGATTACCATGGTAGAAAGAAACCGGCATTCCGCCATTGCTGTTGCCTGCCCCCGGGTTGCATACCGTTACGCTGGCCCTGACCATTTTACAGGAGCCGACCTTACTGAAATTTATGCCGGATGCATCAAACGCAATGTCGGGCCGGGCGCCGTAATAATCTGCAGACAGCAGGAACTGGTAGTCAGGATTTGCGAGGCCTGTTTTGTTAGTGACAGTCAGCTGGCTTTTATCTGCAGATAAGGCAAATGTAATATCATAACCATTCGGGCCTTTGAATCCCACTGTATTTGCGTGCGAACGTGTACTGCTGTTATTTAGCGGAACACCTTTAAAAGCATAGTTATCATCCCTTCTTTGCGTATTTGACAAACCCACCTGCTGATAGAAATAGCCCGTGGCCGTTTCCGTAGCAAGGTCTATATAAGCATAAGCTGCCAGTGAGTTCTCATTACTTTCGTTGTTGGTATTCACCGCATTACCCGTCTCATTGAAATAAATGGCGTTTGTACCAGGTGGGATGGTAAACGTTCTTGTAACGCCCGTTGCGGAGCTCTGGCCTTTGGGAATAGCACTGATATCGGAATTGATGAATTCTGCGCTCATCCCCTGCCCTGTACGTTTATAGAATTCCACCACATAGGCGTCGTCAAAATCCCGCGCATAACTGGCGTCGCGTTTAATAACCAGGTTAGTGCCTGATACATAGATCTGCGGATTGAATAAACCCACTGCTCCGGCGCTTGTCAATTTGCTGGTATAGTCGCCCGAAATCGCGGCAGAGGAAACAAAGTTACTAACAGATGCACTGCTCAGGTTATTGATCACATAAGTAGAGCGCCTGTCAACTGAACCACCGTTTGCCAGGGTTACGAATCCATCTGTTAAGCCGGCGTCCAGGTCGATAGTAACACGCAGGTTGGAATATCCTTCCTCCGTTCCGGCGCTGGTGTTAAGATCCGCATAGCTGGAGTTTGTTCCTTTCCCTGAAATATAAACGATATTGGCGCCGGTGGGAATAGGAACTACCAGATCCGTATTAGCGGCAGTAGCGCCATGTAACAGGGCCTTTACCTGGGGATCAAGGGGATTCAGCGAGTTATTATAAGGAGAAGCGTATTCAACATAATAGGAAGAATGTATGTTTGTTGCGCTTTCTGTGATCGTTAACGTGGTACCGGAAACGGAGAAATTAACATTATTCAGATCGGGTGTTGCGTCACCGATCTTGCTGGCAACTGGAATGAATGCGCCCAGGGGCACCTTCTGCCAACCATAAACATTTGTGCCCGAACCATCTGTATTGGTATTCTTCGCATAATTCACATAGCCAGAAGAAGTATTGGTGCTAAGGTCTATAATGGCATTTACCGTGATAAAATCCTCATCTCCCTGCGGGTTGTCACTTCCGGACGCTATTCCCGTTTCTGATGAAATAAATACCGTAATTGACCGGGTACCTGCGGGAATATGAAAGGTGGGCGCACTGGCTCCCGGCGCTTTATATTTCGTTTCCACACCTAAGAGATCGGCCCTTTTTCCTCCGCTTGGGCTACAGGGACTGGAAGGCATTTGGCCAAATACCAAAAAGGGAATGACGATTAAGCAAATGCTTAACACACATTTCACAAAACTGACTTTCATAGATATAGGATAGGCGCCTACGGGGGCAGCTCTTTTCTTAATAGCAACAATGAAAACCCCAAAAATCATCCGTTGAGGTGGGGCCCAGGAAAGTAAAAACACTACAAGTTCACGCCTGGTTAATTACAGTACAAATATATGATTTTTATTAATATTATACATTTTAAACATTCAATGCCTGCCATGCAAAGGAGAATTCGGGGATAGCATAATGGCCACTATCCAATCTGGAAGAAAGAATAGTGGCTACGTCTATAAGGGGGGAAAATACTATTAGTTTAGAAAAATTTCGGGCAGGACACCTGGTAATTCCGTTTGGAAGAGGGGAATGAAATACCAACAGACAGTTCATGTGATCCATGGCCATAGGTTTCAAACTGACCGACGGAAAAGTCGTAGGCGTATCCAATACGTACGTTCTCTACAGGGAATATCTGTACCGCAGCTACAGCCGCATTGCGGTTCTTCAGTGATTTCTGCAGGTTCTCCTTTTGATACAGCCGTACGCCTGTGCGATAAGATCCTCCTATCCAGATCTTTTCTGAAAAAAGCAGGAAAGCCGTCAGGTCCAGGCTGGTGGGACCACCACGGTCGTCTTTCAGGAGGAACGATGGTTTCAGCTGAATATTTTCTGCCACTGATAATAGCATACCTGCTGTGACATAATAATGCGGTTTAGGCCGGGGAATGTATACGTAACGTGATTTATTGATATGGGGGGCAAGGAGATTGTCTACTGAAAAACCTGCATAGAAACGCTCATCTGCATAATAAACACCTGCCCTGGCATCAGGCACGACTGTGCTCTGACTACCGCCCGGCATATTCAGCTCGGGATCCAGTGTTTCCAGCAAGGCGCCGTTGATGCCCAGCTGTACCAATCCGCCGCTAAGGCCGAAAGACAAACGGGCGGTGCCTTCCTCGTTCATGCGTATACGATAGGCGTAGCTGGCATAGAGCGATTGCGTGCTTTGCGCACCCAGTTTGTCGCTGGCCAACTGTACGCCCCAACCAACGTTGCCTTCGGCGGCGATGTCATCTATCGCTACAGAAAAGCTGCGGGGCGCGCCTTCAATGCCTGTCCACTGCGCACGATAGTAGGCATGCACATTCAGCACTTCTTTATATCCTGCATAGGCAGGGTTGATGTAAATACCATTGAACATGTACTGACTGTACTGTGCATCCTGTTGGGCAAACAGCAGTTTACCCGATAGCAGCAGTATCCCCATTAAAACGATCCCTCTTTTCATGTCTGATATTATATTGTGTTATTGTTTAAATGCGCGGATCAGGGTAGTATAACCTTTCAATACTTCCCAGTTGGATCCATTGGTTTTCCTGATTCGTAATAAGTAATAGTAAGTCCCTTCGTTCAGTCCGTCTCCTTTCCAGTTATTCTGATAGTTCTTTTGGCGGTATACTTCGTTGCCCCAGCGGTTGATGACCACCAGTTCGTTCTCGGCGTACTGTTGCAGTCCGCGTATTTCGAATACGTCGTTCTTACCATCGCCGTTAGGGGTGAACAAGGTGGGTATTTTAAGATCACCCGGTTGTACGTGCAGCACAACTGTGGCAATGTTGGTGGGATAGCCATCTTTGTCCTGCACCTGGTAGGTGAAGCTGTCATCGCCACCGAAGCTGTCATCGGGAATATAGGTGACTGTACCATCGCTGTTAATAGCCACTTTTCCGTGCAATGGCTGTCGCATTACAGTGACGCTGGCAGTATTGAAGGAAGAATGAGCCGGATTATCATTAATCAGCACGGCGACGGTTACAGGGGTGCCTGCTTTGGTGGCTGCTTCATCATCAAATGCTTCCGGTGATCTGGGCACCAGGTTTTTAGTAGGGTTATCATTGTCCAGGGAAGTGCCAGAAATATCGGATACTTCAATATTCTTGATGGTTTGACCTGTTACAGTGGCGGTGTTGGTAACGATACTTTTCCCGCGGTCGGCCGGCGTGAGTCTGTATACAGCGGTTATGTTGGCCGATGCACCAGGCCTGAGTTCTGCAGGCAAGGTTTTGCTAAGCCCCAGCATAGGATCTGTTACGGTGATATTGTATAAAGTAGCCTGACCTATATTGGTAACGGTGAAAGCGTAGGTGATGCTTATATAATCTGAACGCAGGATGCCTGTTTTTACCAGGGCGATACCGGCACTAAGGTTGATCGGAATAACGGTGATCGTTACGTTGACAGTGGTAGTTCCGCCATTTCCATCGCTGACGGCGATCGTAAAATTATCCGGACCACTGTAGTTGTCATTGGGCGTGTAGATATAAGAGCCATCGCTGTTTACGGTGACAGTACCGTGTGCAGGGCTGGTTGCCTGGGTGAAGGATAGTTTATCACCATCCGGGTCGGTGCCGCTCACTGTGCCGCTTACAGGAATGTTTTCGTTAGTGGTTTTGGCATCGCCGGAGCCAGAAGGTGGTTGATTGACTGGTGTTACAATGATATCTACGGTAACTGTAGCAGTACCTCCATGGCCATCGGAGATGGTAATGGTAAAGTTGTCAGGGCCGTTGTAGTTTGTTGCCGGTGTGTAGGTGTAGGTACCGTTAACAGCTACAACAGCAGTGCCATGGGCAGGATTGGTAATCTTCGTAAAAGTCAGCGCGTCTCCGTCTCCATCAACAGCTGTTATTGCACCGCTTACGGAAGTATTCTCAGGAGTTATTTTGGAATCGTCACTACCGGTAGGTGGTTCATTTACAGGAGTTACGGTAATGTCTACGGTTACTGTGGTTGATCCTCCGTTAGCATCTGAAATAGTGATGGCAAAGTTATCTGGACCACTATATTTATTACTGGGTCTATAGGTATAGCTACCATCGATACCTACAGTAACATTGCCATGGGCTGGATCAGTAGCTTTAGAGAAGCTCAGATGATCACCATCCCCGTCTGTACCAGTTACAGTTCCACTTACCGGGGTATTCTCAGGAGTGGTTTTGGAATCACCTGTACCAACAGGAGCCATATTTACAGGTGTTACCGTTATAGTAACTTTTACCAGGATACTACCACCATTACCATCACTAATATCAATAGTAAAGTAATCGGGGCCATTATAACTGGCCGCAGGCGTGTAAGTATATGTACCATTAGCAGCTACAACAGCAATACCATGAGCAGGGTCGGTAATCTTCGTAAAATTCAGCGCGTCACCATCTCCATCAACACCAGCTACCGCGCCACTTACAGAAGTGTTTTCTGGGACTGTTTTGAAATCGTCATTGCCGGTTGGTGGTTCATTTACAGGAGTTACAACAATGTTTACGGTAGCAGTAGTAGAACCTCCGTTACCATCTGAAATAAAGATGGTAAAGTTATCCGGTCCATTATACTTGTTATTTGGAGTGTAGATGTAACTTCCATCGCCATTTACAATAACTATACCATGAGCAGGATCAGTAGCTTTGGAGAAAATTAGCGGATCGCCATCGTCGTCTGCACCAGTTACAGTTCCACTTACAGGGGTATTCTCAGGAGTTGTCTTAGAAGCACCGGAGCCAATGGGTGCGGCATTTACAGGTGTTACCGTTATAGTAACTTTTACCAGGATACTACCACCATTACCATCACTAATATCAATAGTAAAGTAATCGGGGCCATTATAATTGGCCGCAGGCGTGTAAGTATATGTACCATTAGCAGCTACAACAGCAATACCATGAGCCGGGTCGGTAATCTTCGTAAAATTCAGCGCGTCACCATCCCCATCAACACCTATTATTGCACCACTTACGGAAGTATTCTCGGGAATTGTTTTAAAATCGTCGTTGCCGGTAGGCGGGTCATTGACGGGAGTTACGGTAATGTCTACTCTAACAGTAGTGGAACCTCCGTTACCATCTGCGATAGCGATGGTAAAGTTATCAGGGCCATTGTACTGATTATTAGGTGTGTAGGTGTACTTCCCATTGCCATTTACGATAACAGTACCATGGGCAGGTTCAGTAGCTTTGGTGAAGGTTAACTGGTCTCCATCTCCGTCTGTACCGGTTACGGCTCCGCTTACCGGCGTATTTTCAGGCGTTGTTTTAGAATCACCGGTGCCAATAGGTGCGGCATTTACAGGTGTTACCGTAACTACAACTTTTACCAGGACACTGCCGCCATTACCGTCGCTAATATCAATAGTAAAGTAATCAGGGCCATTATAATTGGCGGCCGGTGTATAGGTATATGTACCATTAGCGGCGACAACAGCAGTGCCATAAGCAGGATCGGTGATCTTCGTAAAAGTCATCGCGTCGCCGTCTCCATCGACACCAGTTACGGTACCACTTACAGAGGTATTTTCAGGGATGGTTTTGAAATCGTCATTGCCGGTGGGCGGTTCATTGACAGGAGTAACGGTAATATCTACGGTAACAGTAGTTGAACCGCCATTACCATCAGAAGTGCTAATCGTGAAGTTATCGGAGCCGTTATACTTACTATTAGGCGTATAAGTATAACTACCATTGCTACCTACTGCAGCTGTACCATGGGCAGGTTCAGTAGCTTTAGCAAAAGTCAGGTGATCTCCATCACCGTCTGTGCCGATTACAGTCCCACTTACCGGAATGTTCTCAGGAGTGGTTTTAGAATCACCTGTTCCAACAGGTGCCTCATTTACAGGCGTTACAATAATATCTACGGTAACAGCTGTCGAACCACCATTACCATCAGAGATACTAATCGTAAAGTTGTCCTGGCCGTTATACTTATTATTGGGTGTGTAAGTGTAACTGCCATCGCTGCCAACTGTAACAGTACCATGAGCAGGATCAGTAGCTTTAGCAAAAGTCAGTTGATCACCATCCCCATCCGCGCCAGTTACATTCCCATTTACCGGAATATTCTCAGGTGTGGTTTGGGAATCACCTGTACCCGTAGGTGCTTCATTTACAGGGGTTACAATAATATCCACAACAACAGTAATTGAACCTCCATTACCATCAGCAATACTAATCGTAAAGTTATCCTGTCCGTTGTACTTGTTATTGGGAGTATAAGTGTAACTACCGTCATTACTTACTGTAACAGAACCGTGAGTTGGATCGGTAGCTTTAGAGAAAGTCAGTTGATCACCATCCCCATCTGTACCAGTTACAGTTCCATCTACAGCCGTGTTCTCAGGAGTGGTTTTAGAATCACCCGTTCCAACAGGTGCCTCGTTCACAGGCGTTACCGTAATATCTACCGTAACCGTAGTTGAACCACCGTTACCATCGGAAATGCCAATCGTAAATTTATCCGTACCATTATACTTATTATCAGGCGTGTAAGTGTAACTACCATCGCTGCCTACTGTAGCAGTCCCATGAGCCGGATCAGTTGCTTTAGAGTACGTCAGCTGATCACCGTCGCCATCGATGCCAGTTACAGCCCCACTTACGGCGGTATTCTCAGGAGTTGTTTGGGAATCACCAGTACCCGTAGGCGCTTCATTTACAGGTGTTACAATAATATCCACGGTAACAGTAGTTGAACCACCATTACCATCGGAAATACTAATCGTAAAGTTATCCCCGCCGTTATACTTATTATCAGGCGTGTAAGTGTAACTACCATCGCTGCCTACTGTAACAGTACCACGAGCCGGATCCGTAGCTTTAGAGAAAGTCAGCTGATCACCATCTCCATCTGTGCCAGTTACCGTCCCACTCACAGCAGTATTCTCAGGAGTTGTCTTAGAATCACCAGTACCCCTAGGTGATTCATTTACTGGTGTTACAATAATATCTACAACTACTGTGGTTGAACCTCCGTTCCCATCAGCGATACTAATCGTAAAGTTATCCGCGCCGTTATACTTATTATCGGGCGTGTAAGTGTAGCTACCGTCGCTACCCACAGCAGCAGTCCCATGAGCAGGATCAGTAGCTTTAGAGAAAGCCAGTTGATCTCCATCTCCATCTGTGCCCGTTACAATCCCACTTACAGCAGTGTTCTCAGGAGTTGTCTTAGAATCACCAGTACCCCTAGGTGATTCATTTACTGGTGTTACAATAATATCTACGGCTACTGTGGTTGAACCGCCGTTACCGTCGGAAATGCCAATCGTAAAGTTATCAGTGCCGTTGTACTTGTTATTGGGCGTGTAAGTGTAGCTACCATCGCTATTTACAACAACACTACCATGCACCGGATCAGTAGCTTTAGAGAACGCCAGTTGATTACCATCTCCATCTGTGCCAGTTACCGTCCCACTCACTGCAGTATTTTCAGGGGTAGTTTTAGAATCACCCGTTCCAACGGGCGTCTCATTTACAGGCGTTACCGTAATATCTACCGTAACCGTAGTCGCTCCCCCATTCCCATCTGCAATACTAATCGTAAAATTATCCGCACCATTATACTTTGCACCCGGCGTATAAGTATAACTTCCATTACTATTTACAACAACACTTCCATGCGCCGGATCAGTAGCTTTGGAGAAGGTAAGTTGATCACCATCTCCGTCTACACCAGTTACAGTCCCACTCACAGCAGTATTCTCAGGAGTGGTTTGGAAATCACCTGTACCCGTAGGATCTTCATTTACAGGGGTTATCGTAACATCTACAACCACTGTAGTTGAACCGCCGTTACCGTCGGAAATACTAATCGTAAAGTTATCCGTGCCGTTGTACTTATTATTAGGTGTGTAAGTGTAACTACCATCGCTACCTACTGTAACACTACCATGAGCAGGATCGGTAGCTTTAGAGAAAACCAGTTGATCACCATCTCCGTCTACGCCAGTTACAGTTCCACTTACCGGAATATTCTCGGGAGTTGTCCTGGAATCACCAGTACCCGTAGGAGCTTCATTTACAGGTGTTACAATAATATCTACAGCTACTGTGGTTGAACCGCCGTTACCGTCGGAAATACTAATCGTAAAGTTATCCGTGCCGTTGTACTTCGCACTCGGCATATAAGTATAACTACCATTGCTATTTACAACAACACTACCATGCACCGGATCAGTCGCCTTGGAGAAAGTCAGTTGATCTCCGTCGCTGTCTACACCAGTTACAATTCCATCTACAGCCGTGTTCTCAGGAGTGGTTTTAGAATCGCCCGTCCCAACAGGTGTCTCATTCACAGGTGTTACCGTAATATCTACTGCAACCGTAGTTGAACCACCATTACCATCTGCGATGAAAATGGTAAAATTATCCAGGCCATTGTACTTGTTATTGGGCGTATAAGTATAACTACCATTACTACTTACTGTAACTATACCATGAGCCGGATCAGTAGCTTTAGAGAAAGTTAATTGATCACCGTCTCCATCTGTGCCAGTTACAATTCCACTTATAGCAGTATTCTCAGGAGTGGTTTGGGAGTCACCAATACCTGTAGGAGCTTCATTTACAGGCGTTACAATAATATCTACGACTACTGTTGTTGAACCGCCGTTCCCATCGGAAATACCAATCGTGAAGTTATCTGTGCCGTTGTACTTGTTATTGGGCGTATAAGTATAATTACCATTACTACTTACTGTAACTATACCATGAGCCGGATCAGTAGCTTTAGAAAAAGTTATTTGATCACCATCTCCATCTGTACCTGTTACAGTTCCACTTACCGGAGCATTCTCAGGAGTGGTTTGGGAGTCACCAATACCTGCAGGAGCTTCATTTACAGGGGTTACAATAATATCTACAGCTACTGTGGTTGAACCGCCGTTACCGTCGGAAATACTAATCGTAAAATTATCCGCACCATTATACTTCGCACCCGGCGTATAAATATAACTACCATTGCTATTTACAACAACACTCCCATGCGCCGGATCAGTCGCCTTTGCAAACGTCACCTGGTCACCATCCCCATCCACTCCCGTTACAAGCCCGCTCACCGGCGTCTCCTCCGGCGTCGTTTTAGTATCTCCCGTACCCGTAGGCGGATCATTCACCGGCGTTACCTGAATGCTCACTGTTACAGTAACCTGCTCACCTTTGCCATCAGCAATCGTCACCGTAAAATTATCAGCACCATTATAATTCGCCTGTGGCGTATACGTATACGTTCCGTTGGCATTTACCACCACATTCCCATGAACCGGATCGCTGGCCTTGGTAAATGAAAGCGCATCACCATCCGCATCAGTACCCGTTACAGCGCTGCTGACAGGTGTATTCTCCGGAGTGGTCTTAGTATCTCCCGTGCCAACAGGAGCATTATTTACGGCAATGGATTTAGTGATCAGATTGTTCCCGTAATAACATTCCTGGTAAGTGCTATGCTGGGTGGCCAGCGCAGTTAAAGAGAAGGGAGTACCAACGGTATGACCAACACCTCCGGATACAAAACTGCCATCGTCATTAATAACAATGCTCAGATCGATATTCAGGTTGCTGAAACCGGTCAGGTCTACATCAAAGCTGAAATTCTTACACTCCCCTGCCTCGATGTCTTCCGGGAAGATGCTCACATAAAGTAGTTTCGCAGCCGGATCAACCGTGGGATCACCGTGATAGAAAGAAACAGGCATCCCCCCATTGCTGTTCCCGGATCCGGGATTGCAGACGGCAAGGTTTGCTTTAATCACATGGGAGGATACCTTGGTGAAAGTAATGCCGGACGGATTGAAAGCAATATCCGGCTTGGAGCCATAGTAATCTGCGGACAATAATATCTGGTAATCCGGATTAGCCAGACCTGTTTTATTGGTAACCGTCAGCTGGCTTTTATCTGCTGAGAGGGAAAATGAAATGTCATAATTATACGGTCCTTTAAACCCTACCGTATTGGCGTGAGAGCGGGTACAGCTGTTATTCAGGGGCACTCCTTTAAAAGCATAGTTATCATCTCTCCGCGTGTCTTCAGATAAACCCACCTGCTGGTAAAAATACCCGGTGGCCGTCTCTGTGCTCAGATCGATGTAAGCATATGCTTCGAGGGAGTTTTCATTGCTTTCGCGGGTTACATTCACCGCGTTGCCGGTTTCGTTGAAATAAATGGCGTTAGTGCCCGGCGGTATTGTAAAAGTACGCGTAACCCCTGTGAACGAGCTGAGTCCCTTCGGAATTGTTTTAATATCTGAACTGACAAACTCAGCGCTCATCCCCTGCCCCGTACGCTTATAGAATTCCACCACATAAGCATCATCAAAATCCCGCGCATAGCTGGCATCCCGTTTAATGACCAGGTTAGAGCCGGATACATATATACGAGGATTGTAGAGACCTACTGCTCCCTGATTGGTAGACTTGCCGGTGTAATCGCCGCTGGCAACTCCTGAGCCAGTCAGCTGGCCGGTATAGGTGCTGCTCAGGTTACGCACTACGTAGGTGGACCGTCTATTGGCAGAACCGCCGTTGGCCAGTGTTACAAAGCCATTAGTAAAACCGCTGTTAAGGTCAATCGTGAAGCGCAGATTAGCGTATCCTTCTTCTGTACCGTCGGAAGTATTCAGATCAGCATAACTGGAGTTGGTGCCTTTTCCGGAAAGAAAGATCACATCAGCGCCACTGGGAATGGGCACGAGGAGATCCGTATTGGAGGTGCCAGTGCCATGCAGCAAGGCTTTCACCTGCGGATCCAGGAGATTCAGGGAGTTATTGTAGGGCGACAGATATTGTACATAATAAGAGGAATGTATACCGGTTTGGCTTTGCGTGATCGTAAGCGACGAACCGGAGATAGAAAAATTTACATTGTTCAGGTCAGGGGTAGCATCGCCCTGTTTGCTGACAACCGGAATAAACGCGCCCAGCGGCACATTCTGCCATCCATAAACGTTGGTGCCTGAGCCATCAGTGTTGGTATTTTTAGCATAATTCACATAACCGGACGATGTTCCGGAGGCTATATCGATGATGGCATTGATGGTGATGAAGTCTTCATCGCCCTGGGCATAATCGCTTCCTCCGGAAGTGATCCCTGTCTCGGATGATATGTATATTGAAATGGACTTGGTGCCAGCTGGAATGCTGAAAACAGGCGCACTGCTCCCCGGAGAGCTGTATTTGGCGTCCACACCCAATACGTCGGCCCGCTTGCCTCCGCTTGGACCGCAGGGGCTAGTTGGCATCTGGCCGGATACCGTGCATGAACAAAACACTAAGATGGCAGTCAGGAACTGCTTAACTATGTGACCCGGTTTCATAGATATATGGCATGCCTAGCCGCTGACCTGCTGCTAGCGCTGAAAATAGGGCGTATCACGACATGTTGATCGATGAGAAAAACAGATGTAGGTTTAGCCCGAACAAAAGTTGTACTCGAATTAAATTCTGCCTTTGTCTAGTTAGGATATGTCTGCTAAATCTGATTGCTACTAATGATTCATGACTCTCTGAGGTTTCAGGTGTATTCCTTCCTTATGGTATGCAAAGATAAAGTGCTTTTCATTTGGAGCCCTGTTGCAACAGCATAACTTTTGTGTTATTGATGAGGATCAGCCTAACCCTTACCATACCTGCCACTGGCGCGGGACAAACATGACCATGATCATTTTGCAAATTGTTAAAAAATGCTTATTTTGACAGGGCTAAAGTGGGATATTTCTGGGAGCGGGAAGTATGATAACTGTTTAGCAATCAAATACATCAGCACTCAATAACCATATATATAATAACCATATTTATGAACACCCTTGACTGGTTACACAGTAATTACTAACACTACCCCTTATGATGACTTCAATTAATAAGATCTTACGGACCGGAGCGGAAAACGAAGACCAGGCTTCTGAAAAATCCATCATTGCCGTTAACTCA
>Ga0102592_1001860_pt1 | contig 20705 bp, 22 predicted proteins | sample AraplaCol_mMF_r2_FD_76861 | JGI IMG/M metagenome (GOLD analysis project Ga0102592, IMG submission 76861) | Arabidopsis root microbial communities from North Carolina, USA - plate scrape MF_Col_mMF_r2 (SPADES assembly) (version 2) | ecosystem: Host-associated > Plants > Roots > Endosphere...
CAGGCCGCCAAGGTAATGATGACGGCGCATCAACGCGGTGTCTGCGTCGTCGCCGTATTCACTCGTGACGTCGCCGAGACCAAGGCGACCCGCGCGACAGATGCCGGCCGTGCCAAGGGCTATCCGCTACTATTTACGACCGAGCCGGAAGAATAGGACGTGGCGCTGCTGCTTTTGCCACCAAAACGATAAAAATCTAACGATCGCCTCAATCCGAGGTTGGGCGGCATGTGGCAAGCTCGCCAAATGTCGATTGCACTCCGCAAGCAATATGTATCCCAGCCGGAATTGTCGTTCGGGCCTTTGCGCTTCATCGAATGCCTGCCGTGGCTCGTGTTGGCAGCGGGAATGCGCGTGATCGCGTTCAGCGGCGGCGTTATCGCCTTGCCTGCCATCTTCGTCGCCACGATTGCCGTTCTTCTCGCGTTTCTGGTGACCGCACGGCGGTCGATCGAACTTGCCGACGGCGAGACCCATCTCGGAGCGATGACGTTCGAGGATGAAATCCGACTCTCGCTGCACATTCTGGCGCGCATCGGCGCCCTGATGCTTGCAGCAAGCATGATCTCTGTATCGCTCGGGATCTCGCCGCTGGACCTGAACTTTATGGGTGGCATCGATGGCATGGCGTTCGATCAGCCAACGGCGGTTGGAAAGATTTGGAATGCCTCCATCGCCACGCTGATCCTGCTAATGATCGTCGGCGTCGAACGTCGTGACAACGGGGTTCGTTTCTTCGCGGCTTGCCGTGAATTCGCTAGGCGAAGCGCCTGGCTCGGCGCGGGCATTCTGGTCCTGACCGCCGCCTATTTTGGCCTCGGCTTCGTCCAGGGTCTCGTTCGCAACGCGATTGCGATCTACGGGCAGGCGCCGACGACGAACACCTTCATCCGAAACCTGATCTTCTTCGTCTTTATCTTCGGCTTCGCGATGCTGCGGCTTTGGGTAACCCTGATGATCCTAACCGCGGCCCTCAAGCAATCCCATTTGCGCGGCGATTGATCTCAGCCAGCGACCGCGCCTTCGTCGGCCAACCCATAGACACGCTCCGCTCTCGCGAAGCCCGCGATGGGAAATTCGCCGAGATCGGTCCAGTCCGTCGTCGTTGCGTCCGCGAAGGTCGCGGACGCGACCACCGTACGGTGCATCCTGCCCGCAATCTTCTCCAGGCGCGCGGCGAGATTCACCGCGGGGCCGATGCAGGTGAAGTCGAGCCGATTGCCGCCGCCGATATTGCCGTAAAGCACCTTGCCGACATGCAGCGCCAGACCGAAACGGAAGCGCTCTTCGGTGCCTGCCGCATCCGACCAGCGCAGCGCTTCAACGGCCGTGCTGGCTTCACGCGCGGCCTCCAGTGCATGGCCGCAAACCGTCGAACGATCCGCATCATCCTCGGCAATGGGAAACACGGCCAGCAGGCCATCGCCCATGAATTTGAGCACTTCACCGCCATGCTTGAGGATCGCGGGCACCTGACAATCGAAGTAGCGGTTGAGAATCTCGACGACGCTTTCCGGCGGCAATCGGTCCGACAGCGCGGTAAAGCCGCGCAGATCCGACAACCAGATCGCTGCGCGCATGGTCTCGGTATGGCCGCGCCTGATTTGACCACCGAGAATACGTCCGCCAGCGCGATTGCCCACATAAGTATCGAGCAGTGTCACCGTCACTCGTCGTATGCCGATGACCTCGATCAACCGCGCCAATGTCGGCAGCACCGTTTTCAAGGCGGCCAGCTGCTCATCCGTGAAACCGCCAGGCTGCTTCGTAGTCCAACTCGATGCATGGAGCATGTTGTCGACGAAGGTGAGCGGGATCGCGATGTAGTCGGTCACGCCTTCGGCGCGCATATCGTCGAAAAAAGGAAAGGGAGTGGTTGATGGCTCATGAAGTCGGCTGCGGACCTCGACACCTTCACGGAAGACCAGCGCAAGCGGACTGCTGAGGAATTCCGGCGCCTCCTGAATGTCGAAATCAACCGAGCTGAGGACCACCCCGGTCTCCGGACGCCAGATGAAATTGCGGCCGAAGATTTCCGGGTGCAGGGTGCGGATGAAGATGCCCACGCGGTATAGCGGCAGCCCCGCAGCGACAAGCCGCTCGCAGCATTCGGCCATCATGCGCGACGGCGTCGGCGCGGATCGCGCACCGTCACTGAGCCAGTCGATGATCTCTCTGAGCTTATCGGGCAGCACGGCTGACACTTTCGAAATCGCGCAACGCGGTTTGCGGTCAGTCATTCAAGTCTAGCCGACCTGCCCGCGATGACGAATGAAATGATCGGCAAGAACACAAGCAGCCATAGCTTCCGCCACCGGCACGGCACGGATGCCGACGCAGGGATCGTGGCGGCCTTTGGTCAGGATATCCGTGTCGGCGCCATTGCGATCGACGGTCTTGCGCGGCGACAGGATCGACGAAGTCGGCTTCACCGCGAAACGCGCCACGACCGGCTGGCCAGTGGAAATGCCGCCGAGAATGCCCCCGGCATGATTGGAGAGGAATGACGGGCCGTGATTGGTCATGCGCATCTCGTCGGCATTGTCTTCCCCGGACAATTCCGCCGCACCGAAACCGTCACCGATCTCGACGCCCTTCACCGCATTAATGCTCATCAGCGCCGCTGCCAGATCGCCGTCGAGCTTGGCGTAAATGGGCGCGCCCAAACCTGCGGGCACGCCGTCGGCCACCACTTCGATCACCGCACCGATCGACGAGCCGGATTTCCGAATGCCATCGAGATAGCCCTCGAAGAACGCGGCCTTGTCCTTGTCCGGGCAGAAGAACGGATTGCGCGCAACCTCGTCCCAATCCCAGTTGCCGCGGTCGATCTTGTGCGGTCCCATCTGCACCAGCGCCGCACGCACCGTCATGCCCGGCACGATCTTGCGCGCAATGGCGCCAGCGGCCACGCGTGTCGCAGTCTCGCGGGCCGACGAGCGGCCGCCGCCGCGATAGTCCCGCAATCCGTATTTGGCTTCATAGGTGAAGTCGGCGTGACCCGGCCGAAACTTGTCCTTGATGTCCGAATAATCCTTCGAGCGCTGGTCGGTGTTCTCGATCAGCAGTGCGATCGGTGTCCCCGTCGTGACCTGCACACCGGTTTCCGGATGCGCCATGACCCCGGACAGGATCTTGACCGCGTCAGCTTCCTGCCGCTGGGTGGTAAAGCGCGACTGGCCGGGACGGCGGCGATCGAGATCGGCCTGGATCTCGGCGACATCCAGCGGGATCAGCGGCGGACAGCCATCGACCACGCAGCCGATCGCCACCCCGTGGCTCTCGCCAAAGGTCGTGACGCGGAACATGTGGCCGAAGGTGTTGTGGGACATGGGGCGGACAGTTCTCGTTATTGGTGTATGTCAACAACCACGTCGTAACGCGGGCCGTCCGAGGGGTCAAATCGCCCCCCAATCGACCGAGACGCTAACTGTACTTATCCATTCCGTCAGCATTGAACACGTAGACCGCGCCCTGCTGGATCGGCATTTCGCTGACGCTGTCCGGCGTCTCACAGCCCAGCGTCACCATCAGCGCCCGCGCTGTGCCGCCATGGGCCACCGCGACGGTATCGCCCGTCAGGCCGTCAACCCATTCGCGCATGCGGAGTTGCACCTCAGCATAGCTCTCGCCGCCTGGCGCCGGCAGGCTCCATTTATCGCGCAGGCGCGCCGCAAAGATCTCGGGATGCGCAGCTTCCTGTTCGGCCAACGTGAATCCCTCCCAGTGACCGAAGCCGATCTCGCGCAGACGATCGTCGAGGCCGTAGTCGTCATGCGGCAGATCGAGCTTGCCGCGCACCAGCTCCATGGTGTTGCGCGCGCGGCCGAGCGGGCTGGCGACGAAGGACACATCGCGATGGGTGCGGTTGTGGCGCGCCAGCAGATCCTTCAGCACCGTGCCGGCATGGATCGCCTGTTCGCGGCCGAGATCATTGAGCGGAATGTCCTTGGAGCCCTGGAAGCGGCCCAGGGCATTCCATTCCGTCTGGCCGTGGCGGATGTAATAGATGACCGGCTTTTGCATGAAAGACTGCGCTTATTCCCCGCTGCCCATGCGGATATCCGGCGCGTCGGGCACCTTGGTGCCGAGCACGTGATAGCCGGCATCGACGTGATGCACTTCGCCGGTGACGCCGCTCGACAGGTCCGAGAGGAAATACATCGAGCTCTGGCCGACTTCGTCGATCGAGACGTTCTTGCGCAGCGGCGCGTTCACTTCGTTGTACTTCAAGAGGTAGCGCGAGTCGGCGATGCCCGCGAAAGCCAGCGTCTTGATCGGGCCGGCGGAGATCGCATTGACGCGGATGCCCTTCTCGCCGAGGTCGGCGGCGAGGTAACGCACGCTGGCTTCCAGCGCAGCCTTGGCGACGCCCATGACATTGTAGTTCGGCATCCACTTCTCGGCGCCGTAATAGCTGAGCGTGACGATGGAGCCGCCTTCGGTCATCAGCTTCTCGGCGCGCTGGGCGATCGCGGTCAGCGAATAGCAGGAGATCAGCATGCTCTTGCTGAAGTTTTCCGCGGTGGTGTCCACATAGCGGCCTTCGAGCTCGTTCTTGTCGGAGAAGGCGATGGCATGGACGACGAAATCGATCTTGCCCCACTTGGCCTTGGCGGCATCGAACACCGCATCGATGGTGGCGGGATCGGTGACATCGCAATGGCCGAGCAGCGAGGCGCCGAGTTCGGCAGCCAGCGGCTCCACGCGCTTCTTCAGCGCGTCGCCCTGATAGGTCAGCGCGATTTCGGCGCCCTGGGCCTGGCACGCCTTGGCGATACCCCAGGCGATGGAGCGGTTGTTGGCGACGCCCAGAATGACACCACGCTTGCCCTTCATCAGGCCTGACACTTCGCTCATATCGCCTCCGTTTTCGCTGGCCGGCCGGCTTTTGGCCAAGCCTCAAATCTCGTCTCAAATCTGGCCTTTGGGGTACACCAGCACTGCCGCAGGGTATAGCCCCAAAGTGCCGGGATCGTGGTCTGTTCACCATGTCCGCCAGCGCCGGAATAGATGCCCGGACAAGGTGTTATGATGGATGCGGCAATTGTGGCCGCCTCGAAATACCGATGGACCCCAGCCGATGGCGACAGCCTCATGAACGCGTTCCGCGAAGGCGTGGAAAGCATGATCCCGGCGCTGCGGCGTTATGCCCGCGCGCTGGCCCGCGATACCGATATTGCCGACGATCTCGTGCAGGACACGCTGGTGCGGGCGCTGCGCTCGGAGCGGCTGTTCATCGGCGGCGACCTGCGCAGCTGGCTCTACACCATCCTGACCAATCTGAACCGCAACCGCCGCCGCTCGCTGGCGCGCAAACCGGTGTTCACCGAACTGTTCGACAACAATGCCGACGCGTCAGGCACCGAAGCCGAAGGGCGGGACATCACGCGCGCTTTGGCCGCGCTGGTGGAAGAGCAACGCTCGGTGTTGCTGCTCGTGATGCTGGAAGGGCTGAGCTATCGTGAGGTCGCAGAAATCCAGGGCGTGCCGATCGGCACCGTGATGTCGCGCCTCGCCCGTGCCCGTGCCCATGTCAAAGCCTATCTCGACGGCGAGCGCCCGGCGCTGCGCGCGGTCAAGTGATTTCAGAGGACCGATAATGACCGACCCGAAAATCCCCGTCACCGAAGACGAATTGCACGCCTTCGTCGATGACGAATTGCCCGCCGAGCGCCGCGCCGATGTGGAAGCGTGGCTGACAGCGCATCCCGACGATGCCGAGCGCGTGCGCTCCTGGCGTAGCATGGCCGACCTCCTGCATGCCCGTTACGACGCCGTGGCCGAAGAGCCGGTGCCGCAGCGCCTCGAACTCGAACGCCTGACGCGGCAGTCGCAATCGCGCTCCTGGATTTATGGCGCCGTGGCTGCGGCACTCGTCGCCTTCGTCGCCGGCGGCAGCGTCGGCTGGCTGGCGCGTGGTGCATCGGCCTCAACGCCGGGCTTCCAGAGTTTTGCACTGGATGCGATGGATGCACACCGGACCTATGTGGTGGAAGTGCGCCACCCTGTCGAAGTCGCGGGTGACGAGCGCGCGCATCTGCAGCAGTGGCTGTCGAAGCGTGTCGGCTACAGCATCAAGGCACCGGATCTCGACGCCAGCGGGCTGAAGCTGGTCGGCGGCCGTCTGTTGCCCGGTCCCGACGCGCCCGCCGCGTTCTTCATGTATGAGAATGCCAGCGGCGAGCGCTTCACGCTTTATACCTCGCGCGCCGACACCGATGCGACACAGATGCGCTACACCGCGCGCACCAATTGCGGCGCCATGTTCTGGGCCGATAAGGGCGTTGGCTATGTGGTGTCAGGCCCGACCGACAAGGAACGGCTGAACACGGTGGCGCGGGCGATCTATGATCAGACGGAGAAGGTGGGAGGATGATCGTAGCCCGGATGAGCGCAGCGGCATTCGGTACCGACGTTTCAACGCGAACGACATTCCTCGCTATGATTCGTGCGCTTGCTTGACGCGATTCCCGACCCAGAGGAATGCCAACGCGGTGGCCGCCAGGAGTAGCAACGCCATCACCAGATCCATCGTCGCTTCGAACAATGCGAGGACCCAGCCGCGCCATATTCGGAGATCTGCAACGCCGTCCTCAACTCCCGAATATCCGAAAGCATACTGGGCCGGAATGTAAATCGCTAGGATCGGTAAAAGCGCGCCGATGACAATCTTTATGATCCACCACAAGCGGCCGCGGCTGTCGGCCCAGGCATCGCGCAAGGTTACCCCCTCTCCACCAGCGGCGAGCGCAGGTAGCAGCAAAGCCAAGCGAAAGACGATATACAACTCTATCGCCAACAGCACACCGAAGGCGAAGATGCCAAAGGTGCCAAGCACGTCACTGCCATAATGAAGAAAAAACGAAGTCGGCGCGCCCATGATCTGAAAGATCAAGGTCCAACGCAGAAAATTGCGAAAGCGTTGCGATCCGCTATCGAACCCATGGCCAGTCGGCTTCTCCGCCAAAATCAGAAGGCGAAACAACGCAAATTCGATCGGGGCCTGCAAAATACCCACGACAACATCGAGCACCACGCGTAACGCTGCATGATACTCTTCATCGGATGGATAGGCGATCTTAGCTGCCTCCATGGCGACCAGCAGAATCAGCCAGCCCCCGATCAGAAGCGATGCCTGGCGCAGCATTGCGCCTGTCATCGTCCAGATGCCGTGGAAGATTTGCCTGGAAGTCGGTGCACTGGTCATGCAGGCAACTAATACCGCCGACGCGACGACATCAAGACGGGCATATAGGGTAGGCGAAGCGACCTGTCCGCCACAGCGCGAAGCGCGACAGCGGAAGCTGTGCACACCTTCACCAGCCGTGCACTTGAAGGTGGGCACGGCGCAAGAGCGCCTTTGCCCACCCTACAGATTACATATCGCTTCGCGGATGATACGGATGGCCGCTCTGCCACTTCTCCATCAGGGCTTCCAGTTCGGCATCGTTGCCGTCGGGAAGCATGATGCGGGTGGTGAAATACAGGTCGCCGGCGCCGTCGGCTTTCGGCAGGCCCTTGCCCTTGAGGCGAAACACGCGGCCGCTGGAGGTGTTCTTCGGAATCGAGAGTTCGACCGCGCCTGTAAGCGTCGGTGCGCGCACCTTGGCACCGAGCACCGCTTCATACAGCGTGATCGGCAGATCCACCCGCAGGTCGCTGCCGTCGATCTTGAAGGTCGAATCCGGAGCGATGGTCACGGTGATCATGAGATCGCCGGGACGATGGCCGGGCGCGGTTTCGCCCTGGCCGCGCAGGCGGATCTGCTGGCCGTTTGTAACACCGGCCGGCACCTTGACGTTCAGCTCCTTGCCCGTCGACAGCCGCACCCGCTTCTCGGTGCCCTTGACGGACTCTTCGAGAGTCACGGTCATGGAGACGTTGATGTCGAGATCGGGAATGCCGCCGCCATAGGCGCTGCCGCCACCGAAACCACCGCCGCCATCGAATTCGAACGACTGCGCACCGCCGCGCGCGCCGCGACCGGCAGCGCCGCCGAACATGCTGTTCAGGATGTCCTCGAAGCCGCCTGCGCCGGCGCCTTGCGGGCCGCCACGGAAGGCGTGTTCGAATCCGCCGCCGCGCGCACCGCCACGGCCGCCGCCGGGAAAGCCCTGGAAGCGCACCTTGCCGTCAGCATCGATTTCGCCACGGTCGAACTGCCTGCGCTTCTCCTCGTCGCCGAGGATTTCGTTGGCCGCGTTCACTTCCGAAAACCGCTCGGCGGCCTTCGGATCATCTTTGTTGGCGTCGGGATGATGCTTCTTGGCGAGCTTGCGAAAGGCGCTCTTGATCGCCGCAGCACTGGCGCCCCGCTGCACCCCCAAGACCTCATAGGGGTCGCGCATCCGTCGTCTCTCCTCAAATATGCGAAATGCGGGCTCGCGCCCGCGTGAATGGCGTGCAGGCCGTGCCTGCTTGCTCTTTCATCTGGGGTGTTCGTGTCATTTTTGCAACGGGACCGCAAGCTTTGAACGGCGAATCCCCGCTGTGCTTCCAAATCTTCAGCTTCGCTTCCACGGCACGAGGGTCCGCACGTCCCAACGGCCGCGCTCGCCTTTACAGGCTGCACCTTGCATCCAGCTTTCGGTGGTGCCGTTGACATAGCTGGCGAGGAAATCCCGACAGGTCTTGCCCTCGGCCACATAGGTGCTGGAGAGCGGCGTCACCGAACCACGCGCGCCGGTTGCGGGATTCTCCCATGGCTGGCTGGAATCGCGGCTGCCTCTGGTCAGGACATCGCTGGCGGCATTGCGCGCCAGCGCAAGATCGGCGTCGGTCGGATCATAGCTCGCCGGCCGCGCGAGTGGCGTGATCGAGCCGGTGACATCACTGCCTTCCATTTTGGCGAAGGGACCGTCATCGCTGCGCATGACGCTGCAGCCGCCGAGACCGGTGCCGATGAGAATAGCTGTCAAAGCCGCCTTGAGCGGACAGATGGCCGATAGGCCAATGCTGTTCCGTGCCCTATATAGGTCGAACCTATGCAGGGACGGCAGCGCACGCTTGACAGCAGGCCAACGCAAATCGGAACTCCGGACATGACCGACACGACCTCCTCCATCAAAAGCCCAACTCCGTTAACGTCCGGTGATTTTACGGCGGCCGAAGAACCATTTGCGCTGTTTTCCGAGTGGTTTAACGAGGCCAGGACGTCGGAGCCGAACGATCCGAACGCGATGGCGCTGGCGACCGTCGATGCCGACGGGCTGCCCGATGTGCGCATGGTGCTGATGAAGGGCTACGACGCCGATGGCTTCGTGTTCTACAGCCACATCGCCAGCCAGAAGGGCCAGGAGCTTGCCGGCAATCCCAAGGCGGCGCTGCTGTTTCACTGGAAGTCGCTGCGCCGGCAGGTCCGCATTCGCGGTCCGGTGACGCCCGTGACATCCGAGGAAGCCGACGAGTATTTCGCCAGCCGCCCGAAGCAGGCGCAGATCGGTGCCTGGGCCAGCAAGCAGTCGCAGCCGCTGGAAAGCCGCTTTGCCTTCGAACAGGCCATCGCCAAGGAAGGCGCAAAGTATCTGATCGGCAATGTGCCGCGTCCACCAGGCTGGAGCGGATGGCGCATCACGCCACAGCGTATCGAATTCTGGCACGACCGCCCCTATCGCCTGCATGACCGCATCGAGTTCCGCCGCGAGGCAACCGGGTCTGCATGGAGCAAAGTGAGGATGTATCCGTGAATTCCGAGCCCACGGCCCGACCCAAAGCTGCCGCGCATTCCGGATCGAATGCGCCCAAGCGCACCATGCTGCTCACCGGCGCAAGCCGCGGCATCGGCCACGCCACGGTGATGCGATTCTCCAGCGCCGGCTGGCGCGTGCTGACCTGTTCGCGGCATCCGTTCCCGGAAGTCTGCCCATGGGATGCGGGTCCGGAAGATCACATCCAGGTCGACCTCGCCAATCATGACGACACGGCGCGCGCCATCGACGAGATCAAGGAACGCCTCAATGGCGGCGCGCTGCATGCGCTGGTGAACAATGCAGCGATTTCGCCGAAGGCCGAAGGCGGCGCGCGCATGGGCTCGATCGGCACCGATGTCGCCACCTGGACTCATGTGTTCAACGTCAATTTCTTCGCGCCGATCATGATGGCGCGCGGATTGATCGAACAGCTCAAGGCGGCGAAGGGTTCGGTGGTGAATGTCACCTCGATCGCCGGTTCGCGCGTGCATCCGTTCGCCGGCGCGGCTTACGCGACGTCGAAGGCTGCGCTCGCCGCGCTCACGCGCGAGATGGCCTCCGACTTCGGCCCGCTCGGCGTGCGCGTGAATGCGATCGCGCCGGGCGAGATCGACACGTCGATCCTGTCACCGGGCACGCAGGCGATCGTCGATCACCAGATCCCGATGCATCGCCTGGGCACGCCCGATGAAGTCGCCAAGATCATCTATGTGCTGTGCACGGAGACCAGTTCATACGTGAACGGCGCCGAGATCCACATCAATGGTGGTCAGCACGTTTGACCACACGCTCCGTCCCCTCATGGTGAGGAGGCGCGAAGCGCCGTCTCGAACCATGAGCTGGCCGGGCTCCGGAGTTTGACACCATCCTTCGAGACGCTGCTTCCGCCTTCGCTCTTCGAGCTTCGGCGGACAAGTCGCGGCTCCTCAGGATGAGGGCTGAGCGCGTTATGTTGTGGGGATTTTTGAGACGCAAAAAGTGAGGCAGGCGCCTTTCTGGCGCTCCTCGCAGGGGAAGAACGGGACCGTCAGTCCGCGTAAAACTTCCGCAGCATCGGCGCAGCGGCTTCGATGCCGGCGCTCGAGCAATCGTCATCGGACTCGCCGTCGAGCAGAGCTGCACCGCAATGCCGGCAATTGCGTACCGTCATCGCCTGAGCCTTGCCAACGACACGTCGTGCGGCCTGGTAGGATCGCAGATCGACGACGTTCCGTCCGGGTAGTTCTGTTCTGTCAACCATTGCTGTCCTCTTCAGTAGTGACAGCGCTTATGACAGCAAGACTTAGCGCAACCGTTCAGCGAACAACTCGAATTTTACGGGAAACATTGTGGCGGAAGAGAGCACCTATGGAACCGCTGTTGCAGGCGCTGTGCCGTAAGGCGAATTAGCATGTCATCCGCGGCGGAGTTGCGGATACGCACTCGGCGGTGGATGAAGGCGTCGTCTCATCTGCGCTGTGGACAAGCATCCATTTTCTCGCGGCGCTTGCGCGTCCGAGGTGTGAGCAGGTCTCCCCTCGCAACATGAGGGGAGGTGGCACGCCGCAAGGCGCACTTGAGTGGACTTGACGCTGCTCCGACAGGCTGGATCGCCAGCAAGCCCGAGCCGCGCAACGCCTTACGGCGCGCCACCGCGACGTTCTTTCTGATCGAAGGACCGTTCTTCCGGGTACTGGGCAATCCCTCGCAAGGGATTCATCCGACAGGTTTCCCTGCCTTCGCCCGCACCGCGTCCAGCCGCGCACTAGCGGCAGAGCCCCGTATTGGGCCCGGACGGTGACCTCCGACCACCCGAGTGCTGGGGGATACGTCCTCCCCCGGCCCGCAGGCGCCGCATCCTGCTCCGTTCAAAGACGTCTCATGAGAACGCCCCTCACCGAACAAGACGGAAGGGAGTATGGCGAAGATGGGAATTTTGTCAAGAACGAAATGGGAACGGAAGATCGAGGCGGTGCGCTCTTCTCCCTCCCCCAAGCCGCGTAGCGGCGCAGCGGGGAGGGTGGATCAAAGCGAGCGTTCAGCGAGCTTTGAGACGGGTGGGGTGTTTCCACAAACTCCGTCCTACCGTGGGGAGAGACCCCACCCGGCGCTACGCACCACCCTCCCCGCTGCGCCGCTACGCGGCTTGGGGGAGGGAAATCATCAGCTGCGGCGCACTGTCAGCCGCCGAGCTTCGCCATCAGCGCTTCCGAGATCTCGAAATTCGCATAGACGTGCTGGACGTCGTCGTGATCGTTGAGCAGGTCGACCAGCTTCATCAGCTTCTCGCCGGTCTCGTCATCCACGGCGATGGTGTTCTGCGGCTTCCAAATCAGAGCGGCCTTGCGGGCTTCGCCGTATTTCGCTTCCAGCGCCTTGGCGACTTCGTGGAAACCATCCTGCGACGAATAGATTTCGTGGCCGTTCTCGCTCGACACCACGTCGTCTGCGCCGGCCTCGATGGCGGCTTCAAGCATGTCGTCGGCGGAGGCCTTGTCGGCGTCGTATTCGATCACGCCGACATGGTCGAACATGAAGGACACCGAGCCGGTTTCACCCATGTTGCCACCGGACTTGGTGAAGAAGGAGCGAATGTCCGACGCGGCGCGGTTGCGGTTGTCGGTCAGCGCCTGGACGATGACGGCGACGCCGCCCGGACCGTAGCCCTCGTAACGGATCTCGTCATAGTTCTCGCCTTCGGTGCCGACCGCCTTCTTGATGGCGCGTTCGATATTATCGCGCGGCATGTTTTCCTGACGGGCCGCGATCACGGCGGAGCGCAGCCGCGCATTCATGGCCGGATCAGGCGTTCCCAGCTTGGCCGCCACGGTGATTTCGCGCGCCAGCTTTGAGAACAACTTGGACTTCTGGGCATCCTGACGGCCCTTGCGGTGCATGATGTTCTTGAATTGGGAATGTCCGGCCATGCGGTCTCTCTCGATCGTCCGACGTCAAATGATGGGCTGTGGCGCGGGGTTATAGGCCGCGAATCCCGCAAAATCAAAGATATGCAGCAGATTGGGCAGGATCGGATCGCCGCGCTGGCAACCGCTTAACGATCGTTTCACCGATAGGTGCAACGATACTCGCATAAATTGCATAAAAGCGGGGGAGCATGGCGATTCGACTGTTTCGCAAGCGGCCGGCTGCGGCGGCCGAGCCGGCTATCGTGTCCGAAAACACAGCCATTTCCGCTATTCCGGGGCTGCCGGACCCGGACCCTGCCCGCGACATCCTGGAGTTGCTCGAACTCGAACTGGGCGGGCTCGTGCGACAGCTGGAAAAGGCAGCCGGCTCGGTAGCCGGCGGCGCCGAATCGACGGCAGCGACGCTTGCGGCGATCCGCTCCCGCACCGACGCGCTGACGGATCGCAGCAGCACCGCGCAGGCCACTGCCACGACCTTCGCCCATGCCGCCGACAAGTTCACCCATTCGGCGCAGGCGATCGGCGCGCAGGTGCGCGACGCCAGCAAGCTGGCCGATGAAGCGGGCGCAGCCGCGCAGGAAGCCAGCATGAATGTGGACCGGCTGCGGGATTCCTCCGCCGCCATCGGCCAGGTGCTGGAGCTGATCGCGCAGATCGCACGGCAGACGACCATGCTGGCACTGAATGCGACCATCGAGGCTGCGCGCGCCGGTGCGGCCGGCCGCGGCTTTGCCGTTGTCGCCACCGAGGTGAAGGCGCTGGCGGTGCAGACCCAGGGCGCAACCGAGGAAATCAGGACCAAGATCGATGCGCTTCAACGCGACGCCGCCAGCTCTGTCGAGGCGGTGCATCGCATCTCGATGGCGATCGAGGCGATCCGCCCGGTATTTGTCCATGTGAATGGTGCAGTGGCCGAGCAGAATGCGACCACCTCGGAGATGTCGAGCAACGCGGTCTCTGCCTCGCAATTCATCGTGGCGGTGGGCGACAGCGCGCATGAAATCGAGGCGGCCGCGAAAGCAGCGACGGCGCATGGCGCGGAGGTCGCGCAGGCCGGTGCCGCCGTGACGCTGTTTGCGTCGAAACTGAAATCACGCTGTGCGGTGCTGCTGAAGCAGGATGCAGATAGCGACGAGCAGCGCAAGCGCGAGCGCCTGCCCTGCCATCTCGAGATCGCGGTCGACACGCGCGGCGGCCGGCTGCGCGCGCCGGTCTATGAGATCGCCATGGACGGCGTGCTGATCGGCGGCCCGGATGCAGCGCGGCTGTCGCTGCACGAGGTGCTGACGGCAGAGCTCGGCGATGTCGGTCCGTGCCGGCTGCGCATCGACGCCCATGACAAAGGCGGCGCGCAGGCGCGCTTCGTGGCGCCGGACGCGCATTTCATCAGCCGCCTCGAAGATCGGCGATGGGCGATCCATGACGAGAACACGGAATTCGTGACGCGTGCGCTCGATGCCGGCGCGGCGCTGAACAGGATCTTTGCCGATGGCATCGCGTCGGGCGCGATCACGCTCGATGCAATGTTCGACGAGACCTATGAGGAGATCGCCGGCAGCAATCCCGTGCAATATCGCACGAAGATCCTGCCCTGGGCGGATCGCGCGCTGCCGGAATTCCAGGACGCGTTTCTTGCCAAAGACTCTCGCCTGGCATTCTGCGCGATGATCGACCGCAACGGCTATCTGCCCGTGCATAACAGCATCTATTCGAAACCGCAGCGGCCCGGCGATGTGGCCTGGAACACCGCCAACAGCCGCAACCGCCGCATCTTCAACGATCCCGCCGGGCTCGCGGCGGGGCGCAACACCCGCGCCTATCTGATCCAGAGCTATGCCCGCGACATGGGCAACGGCCAGACGGTGATGATGCGCGAGATCGACGTGCCGGTGCGCGTGCAGGGCCGGCACTGGGGCGGGTTCCGGACGGCGTACAAGCTGTAGCGTCCGGCCGTAGGGCGGATCAGGCGAAGCCGTCATCCGCCGCGGAGTGTCCACCATGAACTCGGCCGGCGGATTACGCTGCGCTAATCCGCCCTACGGGCGCTCCGGGAACCGATGTCATACCAATGACATTCGATATTGGTTCAACCCACCGGACTGACATTGATCATCCATCGATTTCCCGAGGCGACCATGAACGAACTCTCCCCCGACAATGCAAAGGCCATGCATGACCGCGTCCGCGAGGAGATGCTCGACAGCTATGACGAGGAAATGGAACTCGAACTCGACGAGGATCGCCTCGACCAGATGGCTGATGAAGTCGCCGGCGAACCGCTGACCTCATCGGTCGATCGCCGCACCTATTTCAAGGAGCTGTTCCGCCTGCAGGGTGAGCTGGTGAAGCTGCAGAGCTGGGTGCAGCACGAGAAGCTGAAGGTCGTGGTGATCTTCGAGGGCCGCGACAGCGCCGGCAAGGGCGGCGTGATCAAGCGCATCACCCAGCGGCTCAATCCGCGCGTCTGCCGCGTCGCCGCCCTGCCCGCGCCGAACGAGCGCGAGCGCACGCAATGGTATTTCCAGCGCTATGTCTCGCATCTGCCGGCCGGCGGCGAAATCGTGCTGTTCGACCGCTCCTGGTACAACCGCGCCGGCGTCGAGCGCGTGATGGGCTTCTGCACCGAGGCCGAGGTGGAGGAGTTCTTCCGCACCGTGCCGGAATTCGAACGCATGCTGGTGCGCTCGGGCATCATCCTGATCAAGTACTGGTTCTCGATCACCGACGAGGCGCAGCATCTGCGCTTCTCCATGCGCATCGCCGATCCGCTGAAGCAGTGGAAGCTGTCGCCGATGGACGTGCAGTCGCGCGCGCGCTGGGAGCAGTACACCAAGGCCAAGGAAGCGATGCTGGAGCACACGCATATTCCGGAAGCCCCGTGGCATGTGGTGCAGGCCGTCGACAAGAAGAAGGCGCGCCTGAACTGCATCTCGCATCTACTCGAGCAGATCCCGTATGGCGAGGTGCCGCAGGAAGAAGTCATCCTGCCGCCGCGCGTGCGCAATCCCGACTATTTCCGCAAGCCGGTGCCGCCGGAGATGTATGTGCCGGAGAAGTATTGAGGCGGGATCGTAGGGTGGATGAGGCGAAGCCGTAATCCGCCGGCCGAGTTCATAGTTGAGACTCCGCGGCGGATGACGCTTCGCTCATCCGCCCTACCGCTGCGCTTTTGTTTCGCGCGGCAGCAACACACACGCCGCACACCCCAACGCTGACGCCAACGCAGCAATTGCAAACACACCCGCAAAACCTGATGCCGTCTGTATAGGCGGCATGGCGGCGCCGAGCATGGCGACACCGATCGCGAATCCGCCCTGCCGCGCGATGACGGTGATGGCCGATGCCATGCCCGCGGCATCTGCAGGCACAAGCGCCACGATCACGCCTGACAATTGCGGATGTGCTACGGCGGCGCCCGTTCCGATCGCCAGCATGCCGATGATGATCTCTAGCTTTACAAGCGCTGCATCCGCGGTCAGCGCGGCAACGGCCAGCACCGTGCCGCCGAACGCCATGGCCGCCAACGCGCCACCGAACAGATATCGCCAGCCGAGACGCATACCAAGACGCGCGGCCCAAGGCGGAATCACCAGCATCGGGAAGGTCAGGATCAGTATCCCCAGGCCAGCGGCCTCGCCGGTCCATCCCAAAGCGACGCCGAAAAACATCGGGAGATAGACCAGCAGCGCCCAATAGCCCACCGACACAGCCACGAGCAGAATTGCAGCACCTGCCATGGGCCAACTGCTGAACACCGCCGGATCGAACATCGGCATCGGCTGACGACGTTGCAGCCTGACAAAAACTATGAGCAGAGCCGAGGCCATCAAGACGCCGATCAACAGATAGAGAATGGATTCACGCGCCAGCAGGAAAGCTTCGATGGCGGCACCGAGCGCCAGCGCAAGAATGGCGACGCCCGGCCAGTCGACAGGCCTGCCACGTGTCTCCCGTGCCTCGACGACAAGATGGGGAATCGCGACGGCAATCAGGATGCAGAGCGGCAGATTGGCGAAGAAGATCCATCGCCAGCCGGCCCATGCAGAGATGGCTGCACCAAGCGTCGGGCCAAGCGCCATCGCCACGCCGGACATCACGCCCACAATGCCGAACGCGCGCGCCCGCGCCTTTGGGGATGGAAAGATCGCGGCAATGGACGCGGTGGCGCCTGTGATGACAAAGGCGGCGCCGATGCCCTGGACAGCGCGCGCCATCCAAAGCTCCGGGCCACTCCGCGTTATTCCGCAAGCGAGTGATGCAAGCAGGAAGACCATATTGCCCGCCAGCAGCGCCCTGCGCCGACCGAAGCGGTCAGCGAGCGCACCGGCCGCCAGCAGAGCGACGGTGAAAGCGAGACTGTAGCTGTCGACGACCCAAGCGAGACCCGCCACCCCCAAATGAAGATCGCGCCCGATCGCCGGCATCGCCATGATCACGGCGGTGACATCGAACTGGGTCAGGAAGGCGCCGAGGCCGAGCATGGCCGCGACGATACGGGTTCGCCTGTGCGAGGCGGCGACGTCATGAAGCATTTGGTTCATGACGCGAATAAAGTTGCGCCACCGACATTCAGCAAATGAAGATTGCGCCGGGGACCATGAATTGGTTTCATGCAGTCATGCCGACGCCTCTCAATCGCTTGCCACCCTTCGCCGCGCTCGTTGCCTTCGACGCCGTGCTTCGCCACGGCAGCATGACGCTAGCCGCGGACGAACTTGGATTGACCCAAAGCGCCATCAGTCACCGGTTGCGCGATCTCGAACGCTATTTCGGGCTCACGCTGTTCGAGCGAATGAATCCCGGCCTGCGCGTCACTGATGCCGGCCATCGGCTGTCCCGTGAACTGTCCCCCGTGCTCGGCACGCTCTCGGGATTACGCCGCCACGTGCGTGGGCGACCGGAAGTCAGACCGTTTCGCATCGGAACGGGATCGGCCTTGCTGAACTGGTGGCTCTCGCCGCGACTACCGGCTTTGGCTGCAGCCTTTCCTGATCTTGCCATCGAGGTGGTGACCTGGGATCCGGCTGCGCCGCGCGCCGACGCAGATCTTGGCCTCGTCTGGATGCCGCGTGAAGCCATTGCCGAACAACCATGCGAATTGCGGTTTCCGGATGAGTTCGTTTTTCCGATCGCATCGCCCAAATTGCTCGGGCGTCGTCACGCGTCGGACGGATGGTCCGACTTGCCGCTGCTGGCCAAAGGCCATCGCGGCGAGGACATGGGCCCGGAATGGTCGTGGGCGACATGGCTCGGCCCCGGCACGACGCGGCCGGAAGCAATGCGCTTCCGCGACATCAGCGGCACGCTGCAGGCGGCCGTGGATGGCAATGGCGTCGCGCTCGGTCGCTCGCTGCTGGTCGCGGACGCGCTGCGCCGCCGCCGGCTGAAGCGGCTCGGCCGCCGGAGCGAGGCGCGGCTCTGCTCAAAGGTGCAGATCGCGAGGTGGCGCGATCCGACTGATCGTGACGCCGAGAGGATGGCGGCCTGGTTGGTGGCGAATGCGACGTCGTAGGATGGGTAGAGCGAAGCGAAACCCGTCACAACAGGTGTCGAGCGTGCGGTGATGGGTTTCGCTCCGGCGCTATCGCGCCTGCGCTCTACCCATCCTACAATTCACCAGAAATCCGGCACCGTTTGCGACAGCCTTCCGCCGATGCGCACCGGCGCAATCTTCGTCGCAAGACCGGTCTTATCATCCGTCTCCACCGCAACCCCCGACAGTGTGGCCGGGCCGAAGGCCGGCTCGAAACGTCCGCTCGGGATGCCGGTGACGAAGCGGCGGACCGGTTCTTCCTTCTGCATGCCGATGACGGAATCATAGTCACCAGTCATGCCGGCGTCGGTCATGTAAGCCGTACCGCCAGGCAGGATCTGGTGATCGGCGGTCGGGATATGCGTGTGGGTGCCGACGACGAGGCTGACGCGGCCATCGCAGAAGTGGCCCATGCCCTGCTTCTCGCTGGTCGCCTCGCAATGGAAGTCGACGACGATGGCGTCGGCCGCATCCACCAGTGGACAGGCCTCGATCTCCTTGTTGATGCCGGCGAAGGGATCGTTCAACGGCTCCATGAAGATGCGGCCCATGGCATTGATGACCAGCGCGCGCGCGCCGTTCTTGGCATCGACCAGCGCGGCACCGCGGCCGGGCGTATGGCGCGGGAAATTCAGCGGGCGGATCAGGCGTGGCGCGCGCTCGATGAAGACCAGCGCTTCCTTCTGATTCCAGGCGTGGTTGCCGAGGGTCACCGCATCGGCGCCGGCATCGATGAGATCATTGTAGATCGACTCGGTGATGCCAAAACCGCCGGCGGCATTCTCGCCATTGATCACGACGAGATCGAGCTTCCAGTCCTTGATGAGGCCGGGAAGCTTGTCGAGGATCACCACGCGGCCGGTCTTGCCGACGACGTCGCCAATGAAGAGAATACGCAATCTATTTGCTCCGGAAGTCGATCACACGCGTCTCGGTTAGCATATAATCGAGCGCGACGTCGTGCGGTTGCATCGGGATGGTTTCGATCTCCTGGGTATCGAAAGCCAGGCCGATGGCGGTGAAGGGTTTGATCGCACGCAGCTGCGCGAAGGTGCGGTCGTAATGGCCGGCACCATAGCCGATGCGGTGGCCGGCGCGATCGAAGGCGGCGAGCGGCACCAGCAGGATATCGGGCATCAGCTGCGGCGCTTCCGGCGGCGGCTCGAGGATGCCGAGCGAACCGGCAACGAGGGAGTTTGCCGCATCCCAGACGCGGAACATCAGCGGCTCGTCACGCGCGATGATGACGGGCAGCGCGAGCTGCGCGCCTTGCGCGGCGAGCGATTGCATCAGCGGTACCGGATCGATCTCGCTGCGGATCGGGGAATAGCCGGCAATGATGCTGCCGGGCGCAATGGGCAGCGGAAAGGCGTGCTGGGCGAGCGAGCGCGCGGCGGCAGCGCGTGTGGCTTCGCCCAAGGCAGAGCGTCGCGCGAGGGCGGCAATGCGGAGTTCGATTTTGGTGGGGATGGGCGGCGTCATGGATCGACCCTAACGCTAATCCTTGGGCAGGTCCAAATGCGCCAGATCGCGGGCGCCATCGACGATACGGACGATGTGCACATAATCCGCCATGACGCGATAGATGATCACCCAACGTTCGACCACCAGCGCCCGCATATCAGAGATAATTTCCAGATGGGCTGGGCCCGAATATGGAAATTCAGCGAGTTGCGCCAAACGGGCTTCGATCTTGTCGAGCCACGCATCTGCAGCGGACACATTGTGCCTGGCAATGGAAACCCAGATCGTATCGAGATCGCCACGCACATATCGCGACGTGCGCAGCCGCATGGCTCATCTCTTGGCTTCTTCGAGGCGCTTCAGTTTTTCAAGGCGCGCGCGCCCGTCTGTTTTAATGGCCTCGAAATCGAGCGGCTCATCGTCGAACCCACTCTCGATGCCCTCGCGATAGGCTTGCCGTAGCCATTCGAGCCGCTCGTGCCGATCCTTCATCAGCCGCAACGCGTCGCGAAACACCTCGTCCGAACTCGCATAATGGCCTTCTGCGACCTGGGCCTCGACGAAGGCGCTGAACTCTTCGGGCAATGAGACTTTCATCGTCATGTCTCGATCCGGCTCAAAAAGAAAAGTGCGAAGCCACGGTGGCCGTTGAAGCACGCGATCCCGGAGCACCTACGAAAGTAGGTGGGCACCGTGTGTCCAGGTCCACGGACCTGGCCAGGGACAGTTCCCTAAAGGATCGATAAGGCCCCGGGGATATATGGCTCCTGACGCGCGACGCAGCCTCGCGAGGTGCAATGTAGGGCTTATGAAGCGGATGCGCCAGACCCTCCGTCATTGCGAGGAGCGAAGCAACGAAGCAATCCAGCTCTTTTCGCGCACGTCGCTCTGGATTGCTTCGTCGCCCTGCGGGCTCCTCGCAATGACGGAGCTACCCGATCGCCACGCCGCCGCCGATTGTCCGGTTGAGGACCTGCGTGGTCTTCTCGATCCGTTCGGCGGCCGCATTGAGTGCGGCAGCGACAGCGGTTTGCGTCGCCCGCGCGCGGTCGGCGGCGACCACGCGGACATCGCGCAGGGCCATCAGCTCTTCCTGCAGCGCGCGGATCT
>Ga0102592_1001871_pt1 | contig 20566 bp, 19 predicted proteins | sample AraplaCol_mMF_r2_FD_76861 | JGI IMG/M metagenome (GOLD analysis project Ga0102592, IMG submission 76861) | Arabidopsis root microbial communities from North Carolina, USA - plate scrape MF_Col_mMF_r2 (SPADES assembly) (version 2) | ecosystem: Host-associated > Plants > Roots > Endosphere...
CACGACGTAGAGGCACGAGCCGAACAGCGCCCGCGAGGCCACGACGTGATCGCCGGCCTTGAGCGGTGCCAGGATCGCGGTCGTCACCGCGGCCATGCCGGTCGCCGCCGAGCGCGCGGCTTCGGCGCCCTCGAGCTCGATCATGCGGCGCTCGAACATCGCGATGGTCGGATTGGAGTAGCGCGAATAGATGAAGCCTGGATCCTCGCCCTTGAACCGCGCCTCGCATTGCTCGGCGGTGTCGTAGACATAGCCCTGGGTCAGGAACAGCGCCTCCGACGTCTCGCCATATTGCGAGCGCAGGGTGCCGGAATGGACCAGGCGGGTTTCGGGACGGTAGTTGGCGGTCGACTTCGACATAGGTACCTCCGACATGACCGCTTCACGCGAAAACGGTCACAAAAAAACCGGCCTGGACATGTCCACGGGCCGGGATCTCAGAGGTCCCCGGCCTGTTTAGCGACTTATTTAACGTGGCTGCAAGCCGGCCGGCTCAAATCACCACGGGATAAGTGATGCTCATATTCCGCAATGCCCTTTCCGTCAAGGCGTCCATCGGATAGCCGTAAAAGACTTGTATTTCCGGCATGTCCGGATGCATGAGACCCCTGATGAGGACCCCCGGTTGACGTTCACGGTCGCTGCCGACGCCAATGGTATCCTGCCCGACCGCATGATCGCGGCGATGGCGGAAGCGGGCCTCATCCTGCCCGCCTACGACTTCGTCGAAAGCCAGATCCAGCCGGCGAGCCTCGATCTGCGCCTCGGCGACATCGCCTACCGCGTCCGTGCCAGCTTTCTGCCGGGGCCCGGCGCCACCGTCGCCGAGCGCATCGACGAATTGAAGCTGCACGAGTTCAGCCTCGCCGACGGCGCGGTGCTGGAGACCAATTGCGTCTACATCGTGCCGCTGCTTGAAAGCCTCGCATTGCCGCCGGAGATCGTCGCGGCCGCGAACCCCAAGAGCTCGACCGGCCGCCTCGACGTCTTCACCCGCGTCATCGCCGACGGCACCCGTCGCTTCGACATGATCGGCGCCGGTTATCACGGCCCGCTCTATGCCGAGATCAGCCCGAAAACGTTTCCCGTGCTGGTGCGCGAGGGCTCGCGCCTGTCGCAGGTGCGCTTCCGCACCGGCGATGCCATCCTCAATGCCGACGAACTCGATGCGCTGCATGGAGCCGAGCGCCTCGTCGATATCGACGATGCCGATCTCTCCGGCGGCGTCGCCGTCTCGGTCGATCTCTCGGGCGAGAAGGCCAATGGCTTCGTCGGCTACCGCGCCAAGCGCCACACCGGCGTCGTCGACGTCGATCGCCGCTCCGGCTATGCGGTGGAGGATTTCTGGGAGCCGATCTCGGCGCGTTCCGACGGCAGCCTGATCCTCGATCCCGGCGAGTTCTACATCCTCGCCTCCAAGGAAGCGGTGCAGGTGCCGCCGGATTACGCCGCGGAGATGGTGCCGTTCGATCCGCTGGTCGGCGAATTCCGCGTGCACTATGCCGGCTTCTTCGATCCCGGTTTCGGCTATGCCGGTGCGGGCGGGCTGGGATCGCGTGCGGTGCTCGAAGTGCGCTCGCGCGAGGTGCCGTTCATCCTCGAGCACGGCCAGATCGTCGGTCGCCTCGTCTATGAAAAGATGCTGGCGCGCCCCGACGCGATGTACGGCCAGCGCATCGGTTCCAACTACCAGGCGCAGGGCCTCAAACTATCGAAGCATTTTCGGGTGTGATTCCGTAGCCCGGATGGAGCGAAGCGCAATCCGGGACTCCCTCGCTTGTGGCGCGATCCCGGATTACGCTTCGCTCCATCCGGGCTACAGTCCACGCGCGAGGGTGACATGACCGACCAATCCCAACTCGACGCAAACATCCTCGACGAGGTCGCCGATGCGCTGATCTATTCGGATCGCGCCGGCACGATCGCGCGCTGGAATCGCGCATCGAGCGCGCTGTTCGGCTTCGCTGCCGATGAAGCGCTCGGCCAGAATCTCGACCTCATCATTCCCGAGCACCTGCGCGCCGGGCACTGGAAAGGTTTCGAGGCCGCGCTCGCGAGCGGCACGATGAAGCTTGCGGGCAGGCCGACATTGACCCGCGCGCTGCACAAGAGCGGCCGCAAGCTCTACATCGAGATGACCTTCGCGCTGGTGCGGGACGCCGGCGGTGCGGTGCAGGGATCGGTCGCGATGGCGCGCGACGTCACCGAGCGCGTCGAGCGCGAGCGTGCAGCGAAAGCTGTCCAAAATTCGTGATGCGGAATTGACGAGCTGCCACGCAGGGAGCCTTGCGCCGGCATGAGCTTGTCGGCTCGCGGAGGCGGTGACACACTCGATTGCAACGACGATCGGGAGCGAACATGACCACGCCAGGCGACACTGCGCAGGAAGCCCAATGGAAGCGCTGGCGTGCGGTCGCCGACCTCTACCACGCTTTTTTCACCGGCCTCATCCTCACCGTCGTGACGCGCCGCGGCACCTCCGATGCCGCCGAATTCGTCTTCCGCGTGTTCCGCCGCCAGCAGCAGGAGCGCTTCCTGCCGGGGCTCAAGAAGCTCGGGATCGATCATCTGCCGCCGGCGGTGGCCGCGGCGCAATATCACTATCTCTCCAACTGGATCGGCGGCGTCCACGTCGAATACATGTACGAGAGCGACACCAAGGCCTGGATCCGCTATCCGCCGCCGCGCTGGATCTGGAAGGGTACCGCGATCTGCGGCGTGCCGGGCGAGGTCTCACGCGCGATGCTGCGCGGCTGGCACGCCAACAACGGCGTCGCGCTCGGCGATACCAGGCTCGGCTTCGTCTGCACCAAGCAGAGCGTCGACGGCCAGGACGGGCTCGAGGGTTACTATCACCAGTACGACCATCCACTCGAGCTGGACCAACGCCTCGTATTTGCGCGGCATCTGGAAGCGCCGTTGTTCGATGCCAAGACCGCGCCGGCGTTGCCGGTCGCGAGCTGGCCGAAGCCTCGGCTGGAAAAGGCCTATCGCAACTACGCGATGGAATATGTCCGCACCGCCGCGCCCGTGATGGTGCAGCTGTTCGGGCCAGAGGATGCCGGCTACCTGCTGCACCTCACCGGCAAGCTGATCGGGATGCAATATTTCGACGAAGTTGCCGTGGCGCTGTCGATGAGCAGGGGCGGCGCGAGCGAGTTCGCAGCGTTCCTGAACGCCCTGTTCGCCGCGCAGGATGACGCCGCCGAGACGACGCGGTCCGAAGGCGCGTTCGAAATCCGCCAGCAGAGCTGGAAGCTGATGGACGACGTTGCCGATTATCACCGCGCCTGCGCCAAGGTGCTGGAGGGCTTGTTCGAAGGACTGGCTGCGGGATGCGGCCGGCATATCGGCGTGCAGATGCGGCCGGCTGCGGGCGGCCGTCCGCCGCTGGTCTGGACGATCGGGTAATTCCACCTATTGAAATGCGCTGCCGCAGGGCACGCCTGCATCCGGCGCAGGAGGAATCGGCAATCGCCGTGCTAACAAGCCCGCACCGCGCCCTGCGCGCGAACGGATTTATTGGCACACCAAGTGATTGCCGCGCCGCGAATGGCGCCCCTGCCCGGGAGAGGACATGTCCGACATCGCCGAGATCCCGGTCGATGAGCAAGAGCGCCCGCTGCCGCCGCCCCCGCGTCCCATCAGGAGCGCCCTGACGGACGGGCCGATCCTGCGCACGCTGCTTTCGCTCGCCTGGCCGAACGTGATCGCGCTGTCGGCCGGCACCTGCACGGTGATCGCGGAGACGTCCTATATCGGCCGGCTCGGCGTCGAGGCGCTGGCCGCGATGGCGCTGGTATTTCCGACAGTGATCCTGACCATGACCATGTCCGGCGGCGCCATGGGCGGCGCGGTGGCGTCGTCCATCGCGCGTGCGCTCGGCGCCGGCGACCGCGAGCGGGCCGGCACGCTTGCCATGCACGCGATGCTGATCGGCATCAGCTTCGGCCTCGTCTTCATGCTGGGCATGCTGATCTTCGGCCCCACGGTGCTCGAAATGCTCGGCGGCCGCGGCGACGTGCTGACGCATGCGATCGCCTACACGCAGGTGTTCTTCGGCGGCGCCGTGCTGCCCTGGCTGCTCAACACCATGGCCGGCATCCTGCGCGGCACCGGCAACATGAAGCTGCCGTCGTTCCTCATCCTCAACTCCGCGGCCTGGCAGATCGTGCTCGGCGGCACGCTCGGCCTCGGGCTCGGCCCGGTACCGCAGTTCGGTATGCGCGGCGTCGCGGCCGGCGCGCTGATCGCCTATTGCATGAACATCGCGATCATGGGCTGGTACCTGTTCTCCGGCCGCGCGCGGATCGCACTGAAGCTGCGCGGCCTGCGTATCCAATGGGCGATGTTCTTCGACATCCTGAAGGTCGGGGCCATCGCCTGCTTCTCCCCGCTGCAATCGGTGCTGACGATCTCGATCTTCACCCACATGCTGGCGAAGTTCGGCACGGCGATCCTCGCCGGCTACGGCGTCGGCGCGCGGCTGGAATTTTTGCTGACCTCGATCGCGTTCTCGTTCGGCATTGCCTGCGTGCCGATGGTCGGGATGGCGATCGGCGCCGGCCGCATCGCGCGGGCCCGGCGCATCGCCTGGACCGCAAGTGTCGCTGCCTTCGTCGCCGTCGGCGCGCCGGCCTCCCTCGTCGCGATCTTCCCCGATCTCTGGGTCAACATCTTCACCGACAGCGCGGCCGTGCGCGCGGCGAGCCATCAATACCTCTCGACGGTCGGGCCGTTCTACGCGTTCTTCGGCCTTGCAACGGTGATGTATTTCTCCTCGCAGGGCGCCGCGAAGGTGATCGGCCCGGTGCTGGCGCAGACCGCGCGGCTGGTCTACATCTCGGCGGTCGGCTGGTGGCTGTCGACGCATGACGCCACCGCGCAGAGCTTCTTCTGGCTGGCCGCGAGCTCGATGGTCGTGCTCGGCCTGCTGTCATGCTCCAGCGTCCTGCTGACGCGCTGGGGACCGCGCGAGGGCAAGCCCGCGATCAGGCCGGCGCTGTCTGGCGCGGCGGATTAGCGCGTTCGCCGGATTTTTGTTTCCAGATGTTTCCATGGGCTGCCTGGCAATGCCGGGTAACCGAAGCTGTGCCATGCCGAAGGCTCCGCGCCAGCTCCCGGCGACAATTTCGCCGCGAGTTCATCAGCACGGAAAGCCATCATGACCTCGATTTCGGCGCTCTCCTCCCACCATCACCGCGCATCGCCGCTGCAGCAATTGCAAGACGAGCTTCAGGCGGAAGTCAGCTCGGGCGCAGTCAGCTCTTCCGATCAGACGGCGCTGTCTTCCGCGCTCAGCGACATCGATTCCGCCCTGCAATCGAGCAGCGCGAGCGATCAGTCCAGCGGCGGCAAGCTATCGCCCGACGAATTCGCATCGAAGATCGGCGATCTCATCCAGCAGGAAGTGTCGAACGGCAAGCTGACCGACCAGCAGGCCACCGAGCTGCAAGGCGTGTTCAAGGCGGCATTCTCCCATGGTCCGGGTGGACCGGGCGGAGCAGGTGGTCCGCCGCCAGGACAACCGCCGTCCGATGGCTCATCGGCCACTGGCGCCGACAGTTCGTCGAGCGGTAATCCGCTGGTGGATTTGCTGCAGCAATTCCTTCAATCGCTGACGAGCTCGCTCACGGATTCGACGTCGTCCAGCACGACGGGATCCGGCGACACGACGACCGGTAGCAGCAGTTCGTCCAGCACCATGTCCGCGACGGAGCTGCTGCAGCAATATCTCCAATCGCTGAAGGACTCGTTCGCCGATCACACTTATGACGCAGGATCGACCGATGCGGCGACCGCAAACGCGTCGGTGTCCGGCGTCCTGCTCAACGATCGGATCTGATACCGGCGACGGCCCCATCCGCCGGCCCGGTGCAGCCATCCTTCGTGCCCCGCGAAGGGTGGTTGCCTCGTCCTCTGCACGGCAGGTCTCGTCGCCCGGATGGAGCGCAGCGCAGTTCGGGGATCCACACGCGGGCAGAAAGTCTCGGATTTCGCTTCGCTTCATCTGGGCTACAGGCGCGCATTGCGATTTCCCGATCTTGCTGCGATTGCCGCCGGCGGCGAGCCTGCCGCGTCAGCGATGCCGGTGACGGCGATGGCCGCCGCCGCCGACATTGGCGAGCCGCATCAATTGCGGGATCATCGCCATCATGTCGCCGCCGCCGGAGCCGCCGAGCATGCCCATGATATCGCCGCCGCCCATGCCGCCCGGCATCGTGCCGCCGCCCATCGGCGCGTAGCCGCCGTAATTGGGCGCGCCGAAGCCGCCGCCGAGACTGCCGCCGCCGAGGCCGCCAAGACCTCCACCGCCGCCCATCATGCCGCCGAGCCCGCCGCCGCCATTCTCCATCATGCGGCTCATCATCGGGCCCATGGTCTGCATCAGCATGGCGAAGCGGCGCTTGCCCATCTTCGCCTTCATCATCTCCAGCATCGGCGCCATCTGGGTCATCATGTCCTCGCCGCCGGCACCTCCGCCGCCGAGGAACTGCGCCTTTGCCGGCACGCTCGAAATCGAAAACAGCAGCAGCACGGCGGCTGCCTGGCAGATCACCTTGTCCGCACCTCTCATCGCATGCTCCTCGCGTGCGTGGCGCTGCCGGGAGAGCAGAGCCAACCGGACGCACGCGGGCATGGTTACGGCCGGGAAGGGCGCGGCTCTGTGAGAAATATCACGCAGCCGCCGCCGGGAACGCGCGGCGGATGGCAGCGACGGCGTCCTTCGTCTGGCCCTGGACGTAAGGGGTGAGCTCGTTCGGCAGCATGTCGATGATCCAGACCAGCCGGCACCGCGCCTCGCCCTCGGCGATCACCTGCACCGAGGCGCTGTAATGCTTCAGCCGCTCATTGCTGATGGCATAGACGAGGCGTTGCCGCGCGTCGTCGCAATCGACCAGCACCTCGCGCGCGACGGAGCCATTCGCGAAAGTAACGATGCGCGCATCGCCATCGAGCGTGCACGCGGTGACGAAGCCAGGCGCCAGCCGCTCGGGCAGCGCACCGAAATCGCGCACCGCATCCCAGACGTCGCGGGCGGGGGTGTTGAGAAGAATGTCGTTGTGGATGGAGGCCATGAGGTTTCCTTGGTTTCGATAGGTCGTTGCTGCAAACGCCGTCATTGCGAGCGAAGCGAAGCAATCCAGGAATCTTTCCGCGGAAGCAGTCTGGATTGCTTCGTCGCAAGAGCTCCTCGCAATGACGGAGCGAGTGGCTAGCGCTCACGTACAAACCGCCTCGACGTTGTTCCCATCCGGATCGATCAAGAAAGCCGCGTAATAGGTCGGGCTGTAATCCTTGCGCGGCCCGGCGCCGCCGTTGTCGCGGCCGCCGCTCTTCAGGCCCTCGCCGTGAAACGCCTTGACCGCGTCGTGGTCCTTGGCCCGGAACGCGATATGCGCGCCGTCGGCCTTGCGTCCCTTGTTCAGGTGCAGCCACAGCGCCGGCTCGCCTTTCGGTCCGAAGCCGGCATAGCCGTCGCCGCTGGAGCACAGGACATAGCCGAGCGGCGCCAGCACCGCGGTGTAGAAGCGCGTGGCGGCGTCGAGGTCGGCAACGCGCAGTCCGATGTGGTCATACATGATCGTCTCCATTGCAAAGCGCGCCGAACATGGCGCGCGCCGGAGACGACCCTAGTCAGTTGAGGGCCATCCGCTCTTGGAGAATCTTGCGCTCGCCCTTCGAGGCCTGCCGGAACTTGGTCGGCGACACGCCGGCGGCGCGGTGGAAGGTGCGGACGAAGTTGGAGAGGTCGCCGAAGCCGACGTCATAGGCGATGTCGGTGACGGCGATGTCGTCCTCGGTGAGCCTGCGTGCGGCGTGGCGCAGCCGCGAGCGCAGCAGATATTGATGCGGGGTGACGCCGAGCACGGCCGAGAACAGCCGCAGGAAATGGAACGGGCTGAGGCCGGCCTGTTTTGCGACCTGTTCGAGGTCGACCTCGGCATGCGAATTGTCGTCGATCCATAGCGCAGCTTCCACCGCGCGGCGGCGGTCGCGCGCGGTCGGTGTCGCGGGCTTGCGCGTCTTGCCGGAGACGACATCGACGAAGCGGCCGGCGAGGATCTGCCCGACCTCGTCGAGACCCAGGTCGCTGTTGCCATCTGCTGCCGTCTGGGCGAGCTCGCCCAGCACCATCAGCTCGGGGAGCGGCGGTGTCGCACCGATCCGCCAGATCTCGCGCTGCCCGCCGAGCGTGTCGACCAGGTCCTCGCTGAAGAAGAAGCCGAGGCAGACGTCGCCTGAGACATGCTCGTGCGTGCAGGTGTATTCCTCGCCGGGGGCGCCGACCAGCATCGACCCCGCCACCAGCTCGAAGAAGCCGGCGCGGCACTGGCAGCCGAAGCTGCCGGAGCGGACATAGGCGATGGAATGGCCGATGCGGCATTCCGCGAACGGCGCGTCGTCCGGTCCCGCATCGCAGCGAAACTCGGAGACCGTGATCGATCGTGTCGTCAGCAGCGTGGTGGCATCCATGCCGCGTTATCTAGGGATGATCCGGGCAAGTGTGTAGCGGTCGTCCGACAAGATCATGCCCAAAAATCAAAGCCAGGCTGCGATCAGGATTGCGCCCTAGCCCGGCGCGCGCGGCGGGGCGACGGGCAGCAGCACGTCGAACAGCGTCTTGCTGGCGACCGGATGGGCGCCCTCCAGTGACAGCAGCCGCCGCTTGGAGATCACCCCGCCATAGGGCGAGAGCCGGTCCGTGTAATTGCCGGCCTCCAGCACGCGGTGGCAGGGCACGATCAGCATGTAGGGATTCTTGGCGATGGCCTGCGCCACCGAATGCGCGGCGCCGGAGGCGCCCAGCGCCCTGGCGATCTCGTGATAGGTGCGCGTCTCCCCGCGCGGGATCGTGCAGGCGTATTCGTAGACCCGCCGGTTGAAGCCGGGCACGCCGCCGGCATCCAGGCTGACGTCGGAGAAGTCCGGATCGCCGCCCTGCAGCAGGCCCACGATGCCCTCGATCGCAAGCTCTGTATTGAGCGGCGGCTGCTGCTCGCGCGCCTCGGGATGGACCTGGAAAATGCGGCGGCGGGTGTCGATCTCCCGCGCCTCCGGCAATTGCACGGCCACGACGCCGGTGCCGCGCCAGATGATGCCGCAGCGCCCTATCGCCGTGTCGAATATCGTATAGCCGCGCCCCGCCATGCACACGCCCCACTCAGTGCACGTTTTTCCCCCGACGATTGGATCATAACACCGCCACAATCCGGCGCACCAGGAATCTTGCCAAAACGGTAAGGAGTATCCGGTCGGCCGCGCCAAACCGCTTGGCGAGGCGCGCCGTCTCGGCTAATCAGGACGGGCGCAAGGCGCATCCGCGGGCGTAGTTCAATGGTAGAACGGCAGCTTCCCAAGCTGCATACGAGGGTTCGATTCCCTTCGCCCGCTCCAATCCCGTACCCGGCCCGGGGCCTCTCAGAACGTCCGTCGAAGACGGTGAGACCGCAGCGAACCTGCAACCCATTACAAGCCGGTCATTGCTTTGCCTGTGCGGGGAAAATGAGCGACTGATCGTCGATGTCCTGGTCCGGAAGCCGATGCACGCCCGCCATGGTGTGCAGCTCGACCAGGGACGGCATCGCCGCTGCGGAGAATTCGATCGCATGAGGCTGGCCGCGGAAGAGCGCCGCTGCCCCGATGACCACGGCAAGAACGACAATCGAGGCAACCAGAAACCGGGTCATCAAAAATCTCCCGCTTTCGCCGATATGGCGGATAAAAATCTTAACAAACGGGCGCACCGCTAAACGCGGGCGCTCGGCTCGGCAAATGCCGTCTTTGCAGATTCCTGTACGAAATGATCAAGAACAATGGCGGCACCGAGCGCGACTACGGCGGCGAACAGGCAGGCCAATGTGAAAACGCGCATGTGGTCAATCCCTGATGCCTGCTAGACTAGCACTTGGTCGCGCATCTCTCATACAAAACACCGTGTTCAGGGCGGAAGCGCGAAAGCCTTCACCTCGATGTCGATGAATGTCCGTCCGACCGTGCCGACGGCCGCATAGAAGCCGGCCGAACCGGCCCGTTCAAGATCGGCGAAGAAGCGGCCCATCCAGCGTGAGACATGTTCTTCGAAGAAGGTCCTCTCGGTGTTTGCTTGCGCTACGATGGCTCCGCCGGTGAGGCCCGCCATGATCTCGCAGATAAATCCCGCATGGTCTTCCGGTTCCGCACGCTCCGGCGCCTTTTCAAGGCCGAGACCCAGCAGCGTATCCCGTAGCAGCGCGAGCGGGCGGCCATACAGCGTGTTGGACAGATAGTGCGATGCATATGGCAGCAGCGCGCTCTTGCCCAATCCGGCAAAGAGGGCAAAGAACTCGCGGGCCGCGGCCTGCTCGTCTGTCCGGCGCGCGGCGTCTGCGAGTGCAACATGCGCAAGGCCCATCGGGCTGGCATCGCCGCGCAATGCGGAGATGCGGCCCAGCAGATCCGCGTCCGGGCTGCGCACCAGCAAGGTCGCCAGCAGCGCGTATTCCCGCGATCTGGCGAGGTCGAATTCAGCGACGGTGCGCACTGGAGTGATCCATTCTAGCGTGGCAATGCACTGCCATGACGTCTTCCGCGCTGCGAAGATAATTCCGTTGTCGCGAGATTGTCGGGATACTCGGCTTTATCCCGGTTCGCCGCTGCCGGTACCACGGCATCATCCGGTGATGCTCGAATGGCCAGGGACGCTTGTTCGAGGACTGGTTGTTCGGCCTTAACGTGGTCCTGCCGAACCGGGTCGCTCGGTTGTGGCACGTCAGCAAGCACGTCTCGAACCTGCTCCGTCACCTTCGACATCTGCGCGACCAGTTCGGCAACATCGTCGCTTGGATCGAGCGGACCGAATCCCGGAATAGCGTTGGGGTCGTTGAAGTCCCACTGGTTCTCCGCGATCCCGATGAAGTCGCGGATCGCAGGGTCACTTGCCCAGGCCCGGCGCAATGCGGCGCGGCTCAGTTCGACCGGGACGCTGCTGTTCAGAAACACGGCGACATCGGTGTGTGCGGTGATCGATTCGATCGATGGCAGGCTGGCGAGATCGAAGGCCTGATCGGGCTCGCCATTCACCACGGACGGCTCGACCGCTTGTGCGATGTCGGCCGGATCAGCGATAGCACTCTTCGACGCTTGCTTGAGGCGCGCCCAGCGAAGAAAGACATTACTCTCTGCCACGGTTCTGTCTCGTGTCCTGCGCGTGCTAACGATTGCGTTGCCGCTTGACGAAAGGGCGTTCGACATGGTGCTCGGCAACGAAACGGCCGATGATCTCGGAGATGCCGGCCGGCATCGGCACGGCCTCGACCAGATTGCTGCCGGCGTCGGTAAATGCCTCGCCCTCCGCCGGATCGGCCGTGACGGCGAGCAGTTCATAAGGCGGCTCGGAGCCGGTGGGGCGCAGATTGACCCACAGGGTGGGCGAACCCGACATCAGGTTCTCGCGATAATTTGTGGTTTCGGTGCGATGCAGCTCGATCACGGCGTCACCGGCATAGAACAGCATGGCGTCGTCCTCGCTGGCGATCGGTGTCCACGGCTGCGCCGACGCCTCGCCGGCGAAGACCGATACGGGCCGCCATAGAAAATCGGTCCACGCGCTCTTCGCCTTGCGTCGCTCGATTGCGACGCCGACAGCGATGCGTGCAAGACTCGTCGATATCAATTTCCCGTCTCCAGCCGAAGTGTGATCTCCGATATGGGTCGCCTTTCGCGACACGCGGAGTATATACTTTGAGGATGATCCGGCCAGTAGCTGGCCGTCTGATCCTGGAGCCGCGCGATATCGTGACCGTTGGACCTGAGGCCGGCAGGCGCTACCTGATCTGCTCATGCGAAGGCTCGATGCCGCTCGACGCCGATGCGATCGGCCGCGGTTGCCAAGGCAAAATAGGGGCTGCGACGCAGCTCTGCGGTGCCGAGCTTGGTCGATTCAAGGCGATCGCGGCCGAAGATGGTCCGCTCACGGTTGCCTGCACACGGCAGGCGCCACTGTTCTCACAGGTCGCTGCCGAAAATAATCGTGCGAATTCGATACAGTTTGCCAACATCCGCGAGACCGCTGGATGGTCCTATGATGCAGACAGGGCGGGGCCAAAGATGGCTGCGCTGCTGGCCGCCGCGACCGAAGTCCCCGCGCCTGTGCCAATGGTCCAGCTCGAGAGCAGCGGAATCATCCTGATCTACGGCCGCGACGAGGCCGCGATCGACGCGGGCGATTTGCTGAAGGGCCATCTCGACGTCACCGTGCTGATTGCACCGCCGGCCGCGATCGCGACGCCGCTTGGCGCTGACTATCCGATCGCCAAGGGTCGGATCACGAGCATCAAGGGGTACCTGGGTGCGTTCGATATCGTGGTCGACGAATTCGCCGAAGCCGCGCCGTCCTCGCGCCGTGCGTTGACCTTCGGCCGATCGCGTAACAATGCCCGTTCGACCTGCGACATTGTCCTCGACTTGACCGGCGGGCCCGCGCTGATCGCCGGCGGCATGCGCGATGGTTATCTGCGTGCCGATCCCGGAAACCGTTCGTCCATTCTCCAGGCCGTGCTGAAGGCGAGAGACCTCGTCGGCCAGTTCGAGAAGCCACGCTATATCACCTTCGACGCCGGGCTCTGCGCCCATTCGCGTTCGAAGAAGACCGGCTGCACCCGCTGTCTCGATGTCTGTCCCGTCGGTGCGATCACGCCCGCGGGCAATCATGTGGCCATCGATGCGAACATCTGCGAGGGCTGCGGTCAATGTGCAGCGGCCTGTCCGACAGGTGCCGCGTCCTATGCTCTGCCGCCGGAAGACGCGCTGGTCAGGAGGCTGCGTGCGATGCTGCTCGCATATCAGCGGGCGGGAGGTGAGCGCGCTGTCATGCTCGTGCATGACGAGGCCCATGGCACGCCGCTGATCGATGCGCTGGCGCGATTCGGCGACGGCCTGCCCGCCAATGTGCTGCCGCTTGCCGTCAACGAGGTTACGCAGATCGGATTGGAAAGTGTCGCCGCGGCATTTGCCTATGGCGTGTCGGCGGTGCACTTCCTGTTGCGCGCGAGGCCGCGCCATGACGTCTCGGGGCTGACGCGAACGATCGCGCTCGCCGATTCGATTCTTCGTGGTCTTGGCTTCGGCGAGGAGCGGCTCTCGATGATTGAGACCGACGATCCGGATCACTTGATCGAGGCGCTGCGCGCTGCGCCGGCCCCTGCACAAGCTCCGCACCCCGCGAGCTTCCGCACCGTGGGCCGCAAGCGCGAGGTGCTTCGTTTTGCACTGGCCGAGCTGCATCGCGCGGCACCGGCACCCACGGACGTCGTCACGTTGCCCGAGGGTGCGCCGCTCGGTGCCGTCGCGGTCGATGCCGCCGGCTGCACGCTGTGCCTGTCTTGCGTCTCGGCCTGTCCGACGGGAGCCCTGCGCGACGATCCCGAGCGTCCGGCATTGCGTTTTGTCGAGGACGCCTGCGTTCAATGCGGCCTGTGCCGGACGACGTGTCCGGAGAAGGTCATCACGCTGGTCCCGCAGATCGACTTCCGCGCAAGCCGGGCGCCGACGCGGGTGCTCAAGGAGGAAGAGCCTTTCTGCTGCATCCGCTGCAGCAAGCCGTTCGGCGTCAAAAGCAGCATCGAGCGCATCATCGCCAAGCTCGAGGGCCAGCACTGGATGTATTCGGGTTCGTCGCAGAGGCTGGACGCCATCAAGATGTGCGCCGATTGCCGGGTCGGCTTCATCGCCGAACAGGGCTTTGATTCCTTCACCTCCCCGGGCCCGACCGTCCGTACCACGGACGACTATTTGCGCGACCGGCCGACGCCATCCGACCCGGAGCGTCACTCCGGCTGAATCGCCCGGTTAGAGCAGCGCGCTCGCTCTCATTCGGCCGGCGCCGCCGAAGCCTGCCGTCTCTCCGCTTCGAGCTTCTCAGCGAGCCAGCGGTCGTGATGCTCTCTCGCCCAATTGACATCGACCTCGCCCGTGCCCATGGCCTCGAACGCGCCCTCCATGCCGAGCGTGCCGATATAAATGTGTCCCAGGATCAGCGCGATGAACAGGATCGCGATGACGGCATGCGCGATCTGGGCGATCTGCATGTCGGCAATGTTGGTTCCGTAGAAGGGAAACAGCAGCACGAATCCCGATGCGGAGACAGCGAGGCCCGCGGCGACCGATAGCCAATAGACAAGTTTCCCACCGAGATTGAAGCGTCCCGCGGGCGCATGCTTCGACTTGATGAACCCGCCGCCCTGCTTGACCCAGTCGATATCGACCTTCTGGAAGAGGTTGTCCTTGAAGAACAGCACCGTGATGAATGCAAGACCCGCCACAAAGGCGAAGCTCGTGAAATTGTGCACGTACTTCGCGATCTCCGAGATGTCGGTGAACAACTCCGGGCCGACCAGAGGCCGCAGCAGGACCTTGCCGAAGGTGATGTTCAGACCGGTCAATCCGAGCAGCACGAAGGACACCGCCGTCAGCCAGTGACAGAACCGCTCAAAGGCCTTGAAGCGAACGATGGTTTGGCCTGACCGCCCGGCCTCGATGCGAAGCCGGCCCATGATCAGATAGGCGAGCATGAGCATCGCGATCGTGCCGACGATCACCAGCGCGCCGCCCCAGTGCAGCAGGACCTCGTGGAAATAATCCCAGGTCCGTCCCATCGGCTGGATCAGCACGCTGGCTTTGACATCGGGGATGTCGATCCGGCCCTGGATGCGGGGCGCCTGCTCGAGCAGGGTCTTCTGATTGGTCACGCTGGCGGTCGGATTGGGCGCGCCATCGGGACCGAGCTTCTCGGCGAACGCTGCTGATGCTGTCGCAAGACCAAGCAGCATCAGCAGGAGCGCAACGATGCGAATGCGTGCGAAAGCCGTCATGACGGATATCCAGGTTCCTGATCGTCGCGCTTCCATCGGCAGCAAGCCGAAGTAGGCCTAAGTCCCTTACGTCTTGACGTCCTCGTGATAGGCGGTCGTCCAGCCCCAGGCTCCGGAGCCGTAGCCGCGCTTCTCGACGCGCTCCTCGTAGAGTTGTGCGATGATGTCGCCGTCGCCCGCGAGCAGCGACTTGGTCGAGCACATTTCGGCGCACATTGGTAGCTTGCCCTCGCCGAAGCGATTGGATCCGTATTTGGCGTATTCTTCGGCGCTGCCGGGCGCCTCCGGCCCGCCGCCGCCCGCGCAATAGGTGCATTTGTCCATCTTGCCGCGCGAGCCGAAATTCCCGACTTGGGGATATTGCGGCGCGCCAAACGGACAGGCGTAGAAGCAATAACCGCAGCCGATGCACAGATCCTTGTTGTGCAGGACGATGCCGTCCTCGGTCGGGTAGATGCATTTCACGGGGCATACCGACGCGCAGGGCGCATCGGTGCAGTGCATGCAGGCCATCGACACCGACCGCTCGCCTGGCTTGCCGTCGTTGATAGTGACGACTCGCCGCCGGTTGATGCCCCAAGGCACCTCGTTCTCGTTCTTGCAGGCGGTCACGCAAGCGTTGCAGTCGATGCAACGGTCCGCGTCGCAGAGGAATTTCATGCGTGCCATGGTCTAACCTCTCATGCGGCCCTGATCTGACACAGCGTGGCTTTCGGCTCCTGCATGCCGGTGGCAGGATCATAGCCATAGGTCGTCAGCGTGTTAACGCTCTCACCGAGCACGATGGGATCGGTTCCCGCCGGATATTTCGAGCGAAGATCCGTGCCCTCGTACCAGCCGGAAAAATGGAACGGCATCCAGGCAACGCCCTTGCCGACGCGCTCCGTCACGAGCGCCTTCATCCGGGCGCGCGAGCTGTTCTCTGCACCCGTCACCCAGACCCAACCGCCATCGACGATGCCGCGGTCGGCCGCGTCCACCGGGTTGATCTCGACATACATGTGTTGCTTCAGCTCAGCGAGCCATTTGTTGGACCGCGTTTCCTCGCCGCCACCTTCGTATTCGACCAAGCGGCCCGAGCTCAGGATCAGCGGGAATTGCTTTGCGATCGCGCGGTCGACGGCGGCCTTCTGCACGGAGAAGCCGATATTGGGCACGCGAAATTGCTTCGCATCCGGCAAGGTCGGATAGTCGGCGACGAGGTCGGGGCGCGGCGTGTAGATCGGCTCGCGATGCACCGGGACCGGGTCGGGGAGATTCCACGCGATCATGCGCGCCTTGGCGTTACCGTAAGGCGAGCATCCGTGTTCGATCGCGACGCGCTGGATGCCGCCGGAAAGATCGGTCGACCATGACACCTTGTCGGGATCGGCCGGATTGATACGGTCGATCACGTCGCGCTCCTGCGCGGTGAGGTCCTTGTCCCAGCCGAGCTTCCTCAGCACGCCGAGGGTGAACTCGGGATAACCGTCCTTGATCTCCGAGCCGACGGAGTAGGAGCCCTCGGCAAGAAGATTGTCGTGATCTTCCCGCTCCACTTCCTGCCCATTCTCCATCACCTTGCGCTTGACGATGCGCTCGACACCGAACCGCGCGCGGAAGGTGCCGCCGCCCTCCTTCACCGGAAGATTGGTATTGTAGAGGATCGGCGTGCCCGGATGCTTGAACTCGGGCGTGCCCCAGCATGGCCATGGCAGGCCGTAATAGTCTCCGCCGACCTCCGGATCGTCCTTCGGCGCCCGCAGCGTCACCAGGTCGAACTTGTGCTGGTTCCGCATGTGCGCCTTGAGCCGTTCCGGCGACTGTCCGCAATAGCCCGTCGACCATCCACCGCGGTTGATCTCGCGCAGGATGTCCTCGGCCGACACCGCTCCGTTCTCGACCTTGATGTTCTTGAACATCAGGTCGGCAAATCCGAGCTTGCGGGCCAGCATGTACATCGTGTCGTAGTCGTTCTTCGCCTCGAAGACCGGATCGACGATCTTCTCACCCCATTGCAGCGAGCGATTGGAGTTGGTGCGCGAGCCCTCCATCTCGAAGCTCGTGCAGGCCGGCAGCAGGTAAGTGCCGTTCTTGCGCTCCGACAGCACAGACCATGCGGTCGGGTAGGGATCGCAGACCACGAGCATCTCGAGCTTCTCGATGCCCTTCACGGCCTCCGGCATGCGGGTGATGGTATTGACGCCGTGCCCCATGATGAACATGGCCTGTACGGGATTGGGCTGGCTGACCTGATCCTTCGGCAGCAGCGTTGCATCGAACCAGCGCGTGCTCGGGATGCCCGGCGTTTCCATCAGCTTCTTGTCGGGGAAACGCGACTTCATCCAGTCGTAATCGACCTCCCAGACGCGGCACCAATGCCGCCAGGCCTCTTCGGCAAGCCCGTAGTACAGCGGCAAGGACGTGACATCGAGGCCGAGATCGGTCGCGCCCTGCACATTGGTATGGCCGCGGAAGATGTTGGCACCTGCGCCAGGCATTCCCATGTTGCCGGTGGCGAGAAGCAGCAGGCAGCTGGCACGGACATTGGCGGTGCCGGTGGTGAACTGGGTCTGTCCCATCGCCCAAATCAGCGTGGCCGGTTTCTGCGTGGCGAACAGGTGGGCGACGTGCTTGACCTGTGCCTCGGGCAGGCCGGTGACGCGCTCGACCTCCTTGGGAGGCCATTTCGCGATCTCCTTTCGGACCTCGTCCAGGCCATAGACGCGCTGGTTGAGGAATTCCTTGTCCTCCCAGCCGTTCGCGAAGATGTGCCACAGCATGCCGTAGATCGTCGCGATATGCGTGCCGGGGCGAACGCGGACATATTCGGTCGCATGCGCGGCCGTCCGCGTCATCCGCGGATCGACCACGATCATGTTGGCGCGGTTAAGCTCTTTGCCTTCGAGAATGTGCTGTAGGGAGACCGGATGGGCTTCGGCAGGATTGCCACCCATCAGCAGGATGGTCTTCGCGTTGCGAATGTCGTTGTAGCTGTTGGTCATCGCGCCGTAGCCCCAGGTATTGGCTACGCCGGTGACCGTCGTCGAGTGACAGATCCGCGCCTGATGGTCGGAATTGTTGGTGCCCCAGAACGCCGCGAGCTTGCGGTTCAGGTAGGCGGCTTCGTTGGTGAATTTGGCGGAGCCGAGCCAGTAGACTGAATCGGGGCCGGCCTTCTGGCGAATATCCAGCAGCTTGTCGCCGATCTCGTCGATCGCCGTCGCCCAGGAGATGCGCGTCCACTGTCCGTTGACGAGCTTGACCGGGTAGCGCAGGCGCCGCTCGTTGAGCACATCGTCGCGAACCGCGGCCCCCTTGCAGCAGTGCGAGCCGCGATTGATCGGACTGTCGTAATCGGGTTCCTGTCCGATCCAAACGTTGTTGGCGACCTTGGCGATCACCGAACAGCCGACCGAACAATGCGTGCAGACATTCTTTCGGGTCGTAACTTGTGCGCCGACCGGCGGCGGTGGACCCGCCTCCGCCTTGCGCACGCCGTGCAACGCGATTTCACCGACCGCGACCAATGCGCCCGCGGTGACGCCTGAGCGCTTCAGGAAGGTTCGCCGATCCAGACCCGACGAAGGTGTGCCCGATTCCGCGCTGAACGGCTTGGCACGTTCCGGACGACGCTCGGACTTCCTGATCAGCACGCAGGTCTCCTATCGAGCGGCGGGATAGGCGTTGACGCGGTAGAAATTCCGGACTTCCTGCGAGTCAGCTCGATAGCGCGCTTTGCGTTTTTGATCGAGGTCGACCGGCTTTGCGGAAGCTGGGGAGGGCAGCATGCCGACAGCACCGACGCCCGCAATCGTCAGCTTGAGCAGGTCGCGTCGAAGAAGCATGTGTTGAGGGTCATTCTTCAACGCAGCGTACTCCCATCCCGGGTTGGCGCACCGATACGTTATCCGAGTTCGGCGTTGGACGGCAATCGCAATGCTGTGTTGCTCTGTCCGCAGAACAATAAGCCCCTCATCTATGGGGCATCCAGGCATAAATGACACCAAGCCACCGCGCGCGGCGCCGTTGCACTGGTTGGACTCTGAAGATTGTCGTGCGAATTCGAAATTTTTAGAAGCCAAGATTGCTCGACGGGATCTCCCGCGCTCAATGGCAACGCGGCTGTTCGTATCTGCCTGCACGCCGGTCGGATAGGCGAACAGCATGAAGGTCTGCCTCGGCGATCAGCGAGGCGATGTCCTCAAGCGAGCGCCGGCTGAAGTCCTTCGCGAACTCGCCGACGATCTTGCCTATCAAGTCGTGGTTGAAGTGCTTGCGCAGCTCCCCCCAAGGTCCTGGGGTCGGAGACGACGACCAAGTGTTCTATGGTCCCGTCCAGGCTGAGCTTGTTCAGGAACGCGGCTGTTGCCGCCGCGAAGTCGTTTTCGAGTCGCTTCCCGTCGGGACTGGCGGAGCCGGTACGAGAGTTCGCGTGGGCCGGCGCGGGCGCAGCCGCCGTAATCTCAACCAAGGCCCTTAATGGCCGCTTGCGAGTCTGAGATTCGGCTTCCCAAGCTTGCATACAAGGGTTCGATTCCCTTCGCCCGCTCCAAGCTCCCCTACACCGGCGCAGCCACCTGATCCGCCCGTCGTCTTGTCGGCGGCAATGTCCCTGCGGCTATTGAACCGGGGCGCGACGGCCTCCCGAGGCCGGGTCCTCCTGCGCTTAATCCATTGCGCTTAGCACGAACTGCAGTCTGTCGGCGGACCGGCGCGGAGTTCATGTTTCGTGGTCGGGCGCGGCCCACGCAGATCCACGCACAGCATCGACAGGCCGGCAAGGCCGGAGATCGAACGAGTTGCACCGCATGTAAAGCGCAAAACCCAGACGGGAGATGGTCCATGCCTGATGCACGAATCCATGTCGTCACAGCCATGATTGCCGCATTCGCGATCAGCCCGGCATATTCGATGACCCCGACGGAGCAGCAGCAGGGCTCCGCGATGTCGGCGCGGGCCATGGTCCCGAAGAAGCAAGCCGTCCGCCCGGCCAGGCCGGCGCCGCACCGGCTGGTGATCCAGGTCAACCAGAACGATCCCACCGTAATGAATCTGGCGCTCAACAACGCAACCAACGTGCTCGACTACTACCGCAAGAAGGGCGAGGAGGCCGACGTGGAGATCGTGGCGTTCGGGCCCGGACTGCACATGCTGCGCAAGGACACGACGCCGGTCGCAGACCGAATCCACGCCATGAACGAGCTCGCCTTCCCGAGCAAGATCCGCTTCGCCGCATGCGGCGTCACGCGGGAAGGGATGGAGAAGAAGGAAGGCAAGCCGCTGGAGCTGCTGCCGGAGGCGTCCATGGTGCCCTCCGGGGTCGTCCACATGATGGAGCTGCAGGAGAAGGGCTGGAGCTACGTCCGGCCGTAGACAGGGCAAAGCATGGGAGGCCGCGATGATGCGCAAGCTTCTGTTCACACTGGCCTTGTCGTTGCTCGCGCTGCCTGCTTCCGCGCAGAATGCCAACAGGGCCGGCGGCGAAAAACGCTCCGTCGAGCGTGCTGCACCCGCGCCGGCGCGCGTCAGCCGCGCCGCACGCCCCGTTCAACCGCGGAGCGCGGAAGCGGAGGTCAGGGATCGCATCAACGCCGGCTCGGTCGGTCTCGCAGCCGGGTTGCTGGAAGGCGCGCCGCTGCGCTTCGCCACCGAGATCTCGCGCGTCGTCAACGACGGCGGCAAGGTCAACGTGCTTCCGATCGTAACCCGCGGACCGACCGAGAACGTCAACG
>Ga0102592_1001877_pt1 | contig 20521 bp, 17 predicted proteins | sample AraplaCol_mMF_r2_FD_76861 | JGI IMG/M metagenome (GOLD analysis project Ga0102592, IMG submission 76861) | Arabidopsis root microbial communities from North Carolina, USA - plate scrape MF_Col_mMF_r2 (SPADES assembly) (version 2) | ecosystem: Host-associated > Plants > Roots > Endosphere...
GTCCTTGACCACCGGCTGGCTGGGCAGCGGGCTGATCTGCACGGCCTTGCCGGGCGTGTCGGCGTGGCCGTGGGTGCAGGCCAGGGTGTTGCGGCCGCCGATGTTCATCGCGCACGAGCCGCAGACGCCCTCGCGGCACGAGCGGCGGAAGGCCAGCGTCGGGTCGATCGTGTTCTTGATATAGAGCAGGGCGTCCAGGACCATCGGGCCGCAGGCGTCGACGTCCACCTCGTAGGTGTCCCAGCGCGGGTTGCGGCCGTCTTCCGGATCGTAGCGGTAGATCTTGAACGACCGCGTGTTCTTGGCGCCGGCCGGGGCGGGCCAGTGCTTGCCGTTCTGGACGGTGGAGTTCTTCGGGAGGGTGAGCTGAACCATCGATCGTACCCTCAGTACACGCGCTGCTTGGGCGGGATGTAGTCGATGTCTTTCGACATGGTGTAGCTGTGCACCGGCCGGAAATCGATCTTCACCTGGCCGGTGCCCTGGTCGAGCCAGGCCAGGGTGTGCTTCATCCAGTTGGCGTCGTCGCGCGTGGAGAAGTCCTCGCGGGCGTGGGCGCCGCGGCTTTCGGTGCGGTTGACCGCCCCGGCCACGGTGACCACGGCCTGGCCGATCAGGTTGTCGAACTCCAGGGTCTCCATCAGGTCGGTGTTCCACACCAGCCCGCGGTCGCTGACCTTGATGTCCTTGGCCTTGTCCCAGACCGCGCCCAGGCGCTTGACGCCGCTTTCCAGGCTCTCGCCGGTGCGGAACACCGCGGCGTCCTCCTGCATGGCCTTCTGCATTTCCAGGCGCAGGGCCGCCGTCGGCGTGCCGCCATTGGCGTTGCGGAAGCGGTCGAAGCGGGCCAGGTGGGCGTCGGTCATGCTGTCCTTCAGCTCCGGCTGGGTGGCCATCGGCTTGAGGATCTCGGCGCAGCGCAGGGCCGCGGCGCGGCCGAACACCACCAGGTCGATCAGGCTGTTGGAGCCCAGGCGGTTGGCGCCGTGCACCGACACGCAGGCCGCCTCGCCAACGGCCATCAGGCCGGGGATCACCTGGTCGGGATTGTCGCCCGACTTGGTGACGACCTCGCCGTGATAGTTCGTCGGGATGCCGCCCATGTTGTAGTGCACGGTCGGCAGCACCGGGATCGGGGCCTTGGTGACGTCGACGCCGGCGAACACCTTGGCGGTCTCGGAGATGCCGGGCAGGCGCTCGTGCAGGATCTTCGGGTCCAGGTGGTCCAGGTGCAGGAAGATGTGGTCCTTGTTGGGGCCCACGCCGCGGCCTTCGCGGATCTCGATGGTCATGGCCCGGCTGACCATGTCGCGCGGGGCCAGGTCCTTCACCGACGGAGCGTAGCGCTCCATGAAGCGCTCGCCCTCCGAGTTGGTCAGGTAGCCGCCCTCGCCGCGGGCGCCCTCGGTGATCAGGCAGCCGGCGCCGTAGATGCCGGTGGGGTGGAACTGCACGAACTCCATGTCCTGCAGCGGCAGGCCCGCGCGCAGGGCCATGGCGTTGCCGTCGCCGGTGCAGGTGTGGGCCGAGGTGGCCGAGAAGTAGGCGCGGCCGTAGCCGCCGGTGGCCAGGATTACCATCTGGGCCTGGAACCGGTGCAGGGTGCCGTCGTCCAGCTTCCAGGCGGTGACGCCGCGGCAGACGCCGTCTTCCATGATCAGGTCGAGCGCGAAGTACTCGATGAAGAACTCGGTGTCGTGGGCCAGGGACTGGCCGTACATCGTGTGCAGCATGGCGTGACCGGTGCGATCGGCCGCCGCGCAGGTGCGCTGGATCGGGCCCTCGCCGAAGTTCTTGGTCATGCCGCCGAAGGCGCGCTGGTAAATCTTGCCGTCGACGGTGCGCGAGAACGGCACGCCCCAGTGCTCCAGCTCGTAGACCGCGGCCGGGGCGTTGCGGGTCAGGTATTCGATGGCGTCCTGGTCGCCCAGCCAGTCCGAACCCTTGACGGTGTCGAACATGTGCCAGCGCCAGTCGTCCTGGCCCATGTTGCCCAACGAGGCCGAGATCCCGCCCTGGGCGGCGACCGTGTGGCTGCGGGTCGGGAACACCTTGGTGACGCAGGCGGTCTTCAGCCCGGCCTGGGCGCAGCCGAGCGCGGCGCGCAGGCCCGAGCCGCCGGCGCCGACGACGACGACGTCGAACTTGTGGTCGATGAACTTGTAGGCCGACATCAGAGGGCTCCGGTGAAGGCGACCTTGAGGATCGCCACGACCCCAAGAGCGCCGCCGAGGACGCAGACGAAAAGATTGGCGAGGACCAGCACGGTCTTGGTCGTGAAGTCCGGGACGTAGTCCTCGATCACCACCTGCACCGCGCCCTTCAGGTGGATCAGGGCGACGACGATCAGCAGGCTGAGCAGGACGGTGTTGTGCGCGATGGCCACCCATTCGGCGGCGCCGTCGAAGCCCAGGCTCGCCAGCCGCAGGCCGGCGAACAGGCCCCACAGGGCCAGCGGGATCAGGGCTATGCCCGACACGCGCTCGGTGACGAAATGGCCGACGCCGTGGTGCGAGGCGCCCAGGCCGCGGGCCCGGGACATCGGCGTGCGGAAGCGGGCGGAGGACGAAGGACCAGCCATGATCAGAGCGCTCCGGTTTGGGCGGCGATGACCCAGACGACGATCGCGCCGACCACCGCGAAGGCGATGGCGCCGACGCCGGTCATGTCGGCGGTCTTGGGGGTGAAGCCCTTGCCCATGTCCCAGAAGGATTGCCGGACGGTGTAGGCGACGTTGTAGAGCAGGGCGACCGTCAGGCCGAACAGGACCAGCTTGCCGAGGAACGAGCCGAGCAGGCCGGTGTAGCAGGCGTAGGCGTCGGGACCGGAGGCCAGGGCCACGGCCCAGCCGGCCAGCAGCAGGACGCCGACATAGAGCGCGAACACAGTGGCGCGGTGCAGGATCGAGCAGGCCATGGTGATGTGCCAGCGCCAGACTTGCAGGTGCGGCGACAGGGGGCGGTCGGGAAGTCCCCCGCGGGTGTCGGTCATGGTTGCGTCCAACCTTTGGCTTTGTGCGTTGCGGGATGCTTTTAAGCGCGACTCCGGGGGTGTCAACGCGGCCGCCCTTGTTGAGAAACGTTCTCAAGGCATGAGGATGGACGCGATGGAATCCGTAAGCTGGGGCGTCGGCCAGGGCCGGGCCGATCGACGTTCGCCGACCACGTTCAACCTTTCGTTCAATCCTGAACGGTAAATAAGCCGTTGACGGGGTTAGGGTGCGTTCAATGGCTGCGGGGATTTCAACGGGCGCGCCGGCGGCTGGCCGCTGGCGACGCCGGCTCGGCGCGGCGTGCGACCTGCTGCGGGTCTCGGGTCGCGACACCGGCGGGATGGGCGCGCGGCTGGTGTTCTCGGCCGTCGTCTTCTGCGCCACCCTGCCCTATTCCAACGATCCCGCGCCCTTTCTCTGGATGGCGGCGATGGCCGCCCTGGCCGTCGCCGAGGCGCGCGCCTCGGACGGGGCCGCCGACCTCTTCGCCTGGATGCAAAGCGCCGGCTACGCCCTGGCCGGCTTCTATCTGACGTTCTTCCAGATCGGCGCGGCCCAGACCTTCGGCGTTACCCTCTACGGCGTGGTCATGTTCGAGATCCTGGTGCGCGACTACGCCCGGCCCCGGCGGCTGCTGACCAATCTGACGCCGATGCTGATCTCGATGGTCGTGGTCCAGTTGGGGGCGGGCGTGCGGCTGGTCGAGCGCGACCAGCCCTGGCGGATCGCCACGGTGCTGGCCACCACCTATCTGGTGTTCCGCGTCTTCCGTTCGCTGCAGATCGACCTGACCCGGGCGCGTCGCGACCTGGCCGAGGCGCGGGGGCGGGCCGAGGCCGACGCCCGCAGGATCCGCGAGGCCCACCGCATCGCCCTGATGGCCGAGGGCATGGCCGGGGTCGGTCACTGGCGCGTCGACCTGGCGAGCGGCGAGACCACATGGTCCGAAGGGGTGTTCCGGATCTATGGGCGGGAGCCCTCGGCGGGAGTCCCCAACCTGGGAACCCAGATGGCCCATTTCGACGTCGCCGACCGTCGCCGCTGGCGGGCCGGCCTGAAGATCGCGGCCAAGACGGGCGAACCCTTCGAATTCGAGGCGCGCCTCAGGCGGATGGACGGCGCGGCGCGCCACGTGGTCTGCCACGCGGCGGTCGAGCTGGGCGCTGACGGCGAGGCCGCCACCCTGTTCGGCGCCCTGATGGACGTGACCGAAGCCCGCGCCCGCGAGGTCGCCTTGCTGGACGCCAAGCTGCGCGCGGAAGCCGCCGCCGAGGCCAAGGCCGAGTTCCTGGCCAATATGAGCCACGAGATCCGCACGCCGCTCACGGCGATCAACGGCTTTTCAAGCCTGTTGAGCGACCTCCACGACCTGCCGCCCGACGCCGGCCTCTATGTTCGGCGGGTCAAGACGGCGGGCATGACCCTGCTGACCGTGGTCAACGACATCCTGGAATTCTCCAAGCTGGAGTCCGGCCACGTGGCCCTGTCGCCCCAGCCGTTCGCCGTGGCGCCGTTCCTGGACGATGTGATGGCCCTGTTCGCCGAGCAGGCCCGCGCCAAGAGCCTGGCGCTGTCGCTCGACCTCGACCCCGGCGTCCCCGCGGCCCTGGAGGCCGACGCCAACCGGCTGCGTCAGGTGATCGTCAACCTGGTCAGCAACGCCATCAAGTTCACCGAGACCGGCGAGGTGCGTCTGAGCGTGCGCCATGCTGACGGCGTGCTGCGCGTATCGGTGCGCGACACGGGCTGCGGCGTGCCCGAAGACAAGCGCGACGGCCTGTTCCAGCGCTTCTTCCAGATCGACGGATCGAACAGCCGCCGCTACGGCGGCACGGGTCTGGGCCTGTCGATCTGCAAGGGCCTGGTCGAGCTGATGGGCGGCTCCATCACCATGGAGTCCGCGCCGGGCGGCGGCTCGATCTTCGCCTTCGACATCCACGCCCAGGAAGCCGCGCCGGCGCCGACGGGCGTCAGCGCCGAGCGGGCCGGACCCGTCGCCCGCGCCCAGATCCTGGTGGTCGACGACGTGGCGGTGAACCGCGAACTGGTGCGCGCCATGTTGCAGGCCGTCGGCCACGAGGTCTCCGAAGCCGCCAGCGCGTCCGAGGCGCTGCGCCTGACCGCCTGCGAGCGGTTCGACCTGATCCTGATGGATCTGCAGATGCCCGAGGTCGACGGCTTCGCCGCCGCCCGCGCCGTCCGCGCCCAGGACAGCGCCAACCGCGACACCCCGATCATCGCGCTGAGCGCCGACGTCCTGCCCGAACATGTGGAGGCCAGCGCCCAGGCCGGCATGAACGGCCACATCGGCAAGCCGATCTCGCCGTTGGAGCTCCTGGGCGCCATCGAGCGCTGGAGCGGCTCGCGGGCGCCGGCCGATGGGGCGGTGGATCGGGAACGGAAGATCCCTCTCTCCTAGAGAGGGAGGGATCAAGAAGCAGCCCCCTACGCCCGAAACAGCGTCAGCGCCGCGTGCTGCAGCAGCATGATGGTCTTGGCGTCGCGGATGCGGCCGTCGGCGACCATGGCCAGGGCTTCGTCGATCGACAGCTCCAGCACCTCGATGTCCTCGCCCTCGTCCGGGTGGCCGCCGCCGTCGCCGATGCGCATCGCCGCGTCGTACTCGGCGACGAAGAAGTGCAGGATCTCGGTCACCGAGCCGGGGCTCATGAAGGCCTCGAAGACCTTGGTCACCACGCCGAGGCGATAGCCCAGCTCCTCCTCGACCTCGGCGCGGATTCGCACCTCCGGCTCGGCGTCGTCCAGCAGGCCGGCGGCGGCCTCGATCAGCAGGTCGTCATGGCCGTTGACGAAGGCCGGATAGCGGAACTGCCGCACCAGCAGCACGGTGCGCCGGGCCAGGTCGTAGGGCAGCAGCACCGCCCCGTTGCCGCGGTCGTAGACCTCGCGACTCTGGGTCTGCCAGGTCCCGTCGCGGCGCTTCCAGTCGAAGGTGGTCGTCTTCAGGACGTACCAGTTGTCGGAGAGCAGCCGGGTCTCGTGGACGCGGACACGGTCTTTCACGCTCATGACACTCTCCTAATCCCGCACCCGCGCCACGTAGTCGGCCGAGCGCATCTCCTGCAGGCGCGACACCGTGCGCTCGAACTCGAACGCCCCGTCGCCGGCCGGGTACAGCGCCTCGGGCTCGCCGTGGGCCAGGGCCACCAGCTTGGCGTCGGCCTCGTAGAGGGCGTCGACCAGGGTGTTGAACCGCCTGGCCGCGTCGCGCCGCTCGGGCGTCAGCAGCGGCACGTCCTCGAGGAACAGGGTGTGGAAGCGCTCGGCGATGGCCAGGTAGTCCTGCGGCCCCAGGGCCTGCTGGCACAGGCTGGCGAACGAGGCGCGCAGCAGGCCGCCGGCGGCGCGCGGGAAGCGCATCTTACGGCCGAGAACTTCCACGGTGGCCCCCGTCTCCTCGGCCCCGTCCAGCATGTCGGTCCACAGGCGGTCGAATTCGGCGAGGCTGGCCTTGTCGTCCGGGGCCAGCCAGGTGCGGGCCGCGCGCAGCCGGTCCAGCCGGAAGTCCACCGGCCCGCGCACGGCCACGACTTCCAGCTTCTCCTTCAGCATCTCGATGAAGGGGACGAAGAGCTGGCGGTTCAGGCCGTCCTTGTAGAGGTCGTCGGGCGGGCGGTTGGAGGTGGCGACCAGGGTCACCCCCTGGGCGAACAGGGCCTCGAACAGCCGGCCCAGGATCATGGCGTCGGCGATGTCGGTGACCTGCAGCTCGTCGAAGCACAGCAGGCGGGCGTCGGCGGCGATCAGGTCGGCGGTGGGGGCGATCGGGTCGTCGCCCCGGTGCTGGCCGAAGCGCGCCTTGCGCTCGGCCGCGTCGCCCTTGCGCCAGGCGTTGATGTGCTCGTGGACCTCCGCCATGAACACGTGGAAGTGCACGCGGCGCTTGCGGTTGACCGGGGCGCTGTCGAAGAACAGGTCCATCAGCATGGACTTGCCGCGCCCGACCGGCCCCCACAGATAGACGCCCTTCTGGCCCTTGGGCTTGCGGCCGAACAGCGAGAAGCCCGGCTCGCCGGCGTCGTTGAGGTCGGCCTCCAGCCGCGACAGGGCGTCGACCGCGGCGGCCTGGGCGACGTCGGGCTTGATCTCGCCCTGGGCCAGGCGTTCTCGGTAGGCGGTGCGGACGGATGTGGGCATCGGCGCTCCGGTTAGCGCGGCGCGGCCGGCGGGGGAAGCCCCTACGCCCGTCCCGGCGCGCGCAGGCGGCCGCGCATGAACTCGACCAGGGCCCGCAGGGCGGCCGAGGCGCCCAGGCGGCTGGGATAGTAGAGGTGCCAGGCCGTCGGTCCGGCGAGGTAGGGGTCCAGCACCCGCTCCAGCCGTCCGGTCAGCACGTGCGGCATGGCCAGGGGCTCGGGCTGGTAGGTCAGGCCCAGGCCGTCCAGCGCGCCCTTCAGCAGGAAGTCGAAGTCGTTGACGCTGATCGGGCTGTCGACCGCCACCTCGAACTCGCGGCCGTCCTCCTCGAATTCCCAGCGGTAGTTGTTCAGGCGGGTGGTCTGCAGGACGTTCAGGCAGGGATAGCCCTTCAGGTCGCGCGGATGCCCCGGCCGGCCGTGGCGCGCCAGCAGGGCGGGCGAACCGACCACGCAGAACTGGAACGGGTGCGACACGCGCACGGCCACCATGTCGGGCGCGATCATCTCGCCCATCCGCACCCCGACGTCGAAGCCCTCCTCGATGATGCTGATCTGGGCGTCGTCGACCACGATCTCCAGCCGCACGTCCGGATAGGCGCGGCAGAAGTCGGTGATCACCGGGGCCAGCACCATCCGCAGGGCCAGGCGCGAGGTGGTCACGCGCACCGTGCCCGCCGGACCCTCGCCGAGCGACCGCGCCGAGGCGGTGGCGGCCTGCATCGCCTCGACCGCCGGCTGGGCGCCTTGCAGGTAGCGCCGCCCCGCCTCGGTCAGCCCGACCTCGCGCGTGGTGCGGGCGAACAGCGCCACGCCCAGCCGGGCCTCCAGCTGCTTGACCGCGTGGCTGACCGCCGCCGGCGTCACGCCCAGGTCGGCCGCCGCCGTGGTGAAGCTTCGCCGCCGCGCCACGGTGGTGAACGCCACGACGCCGTCCAGCAGGTCGCGCTGCATTATCAAATCCTGTTTGAAACCGCATTCAAACTATCAAGGATTATCGCGGACGGGTCGAGCTCTCATCTTCCAGCTCACGGGGACGCCGACAGCGACGCCTACCCCGAGACATCAAGGAGAAATCGCATGTCCGCCAACCTCGAATCCAACATCGCCGGCAAGGTCGTGGTCGTCACCGGGGCCAGCAGCGGCCTGGGCGAAGCCACCGCCCGCCACCTCGCCGCCAAGGGCGCCCGCCTGGTGCTGGCCGCCCGCCGCATCGACCGGCTGGAGGCCCTGGTCGCCGAGATCACCGCCGCCGGCGGCCAGGCCATCGCCGTCCAGACCGACGTCACCGTCAAGGCCGAGGTCGAGGCCATGATCGCCGCCGCCGTCCAGGCCTTCGGCCGCGTCGACGTTCTGATCAACAACGCCGGCCTGATGGCCATCGCCCCGATGTCGGCCGCGAAGACCGACGAATGGGACCGGATGATCGACATCAACATCAAGGGCGTGCTGTACGGCGTCGCCGCCGCCCTGCCGGTGTTCGAGGCCCAGGGCTCGGGCCAGTTCGTCAACATCAGCTCGATCGCCGGCCGCAAGGTTTTCAGCCCGGGCGGCACGGTCTATAGCGGCACCAAGTTCGCCGTCTCGGCCATCTCCGAGGGCCTGCGCCACGAGGTCGGCGGCAAGATCCGCGTCACCGTGATCTCGCCCGGCGTGACCGACAGCGAACTGCGCCACGGCAGCTCGGACCCCGAGGCCCTGAAGGGCCTGGAGGACTTCTACCAGATCGCCATCCCGGCCGAGGCGATCGCCCGCGCCATCGCCTACGCGGTGGAGCAGCCGGCCGACGTCGACGTCAGCGAGATCGCCGTCCGCCCGACGCTGCAGGATTTCTAAACGTCCAAGCGCTCGCCTCCAGCCATGAAACGTGGCTGGAGGCGACGTCGTTGTTTCCCTGACATCGTCAGAAGGAGACCGACATGGCCCAACCCGAAGACCGGACGATTCCCTCCGACCTCGCCCCCGAAGGGGCGACCGCGGCGCTCTATGACGACGCCGACAACCTGGATCTTGACGCTGGCGCGGCCCCCCACGACGGCGACCTCGACCACCGCCCCGGAACCAAGACCCGCCAGGCGCGGAAGGCCGAGATCAGCAACCGGCCGGTTTAGACCCCCAGGTCCTTCCGCACGAAGCGGTAGGTCTCGCGCCGCTCGCAGGCGCAGGCCTTCATCGTCCCGTCCTTGGTCCACCAGACCAGCAGCGGATAGGCGAAGTTGACGCCATTGGCCTTGAGCAGCGGCCGCAGGTCCTCGACGGTCTTGCGGCCGGCCTCGATCACGGCGGTGCGGGCGACGTCGCCGTCGGCGGGGGCGATCCCCTTGGCCGTCCAGGCCTCGACCGGCGTGGCGTCCCACCTTTCCGACAGCGCCCAGCTGCGGTTGACCCACAGCTCGGCGACGGTCGCCCGCTCGGCCGGGGTCGACTTCGGCACGCCGTTGCGGTCGGCGCGGGCGATCTCGATCAGCCGGGTGTCGACGCCGGCCTTGTGCAGGCCCGGATATTCCTCGTACTTGAAGCGCACGCAGTCGGGACAGGTGCGGAAGCTGACCATGTAGAGCTTTTGCCCCTTCAGCCCCGGCGACACCCAGCCGGCGGTCTCCAGGATTTTGGCGATCTCGGCCTGGTTCCTGGTGATCGTCTTGGGCCGCCAGCGCAGCTCGACGTTCCAGTAGGTCAAGGCGCCCGCCCCGACGGCGGCGACCACGACGACGGCGACGAACCAAAGGCCGAAACGCTTCATGCGGGAATCCCCTCTCTACCGCCCCAACCTCCGACGTCGCGGCCGGTCCGTCAAATTTCCCGCCTCGCCTTGGAACCGCGCGGCGGCTTCTCTAGAGTCGGCGGATGAGCACCTCGCAGGCCGTCGATCCGGCCCGCCCCCACATCATCGACACCCTGATCGCCGAGCGGGCGCCCAAGCTGTGCGGCTCGCCGGCCTGGCCGCTGGCGCGCGGGCCGCTGCACGCCCTGCTCAGCTACGGCAAGGCCCGGGCGCTGGCGCAGGCCGTCGCCCCGATGGGCGGCCACGAGGCCCTGGCCTACGTGTCCGACCTGCTGAGCCTGGACGTGACGGTCCAGGGCCTGGACAACCTGCCCGCCAAGGGCGCGGCCCTGGTGGTCTGCAACCACCCGACCGGCATCGCCGACGGGGTGGCGGTCCATGACGCCCTGAAGGCCCGGCGCGCCGATCTCGTCTTCTACGCCAACGCCGACGCCGTGCGGGTCTGCCCGCGGCTGGACGAGGCGCTGATCCCGGTCGAGTGGGTCGAGGCCAAGCGCACCCTGACCCACACCCGCGGCGTGCTGGAGCGCACCCGCGCGGCGCTGAAGGCCGAACAGGCCCTGGTGATCTTCCCGGCCGGCCGCCTGGCGACCAAGGTCCAGGGCCGGCTGACCGACAAGCCCTGGCAGGCCTCGGCCGTGTCGATCGCCCGCTGGAGCGGCGCGCCGATCGTCCCGCTGCACTTGACCGGCCCGTGGTCGACCCTGTTCCACCTGTTCGACGGCCGGTTCCAGGAGCTGCGCGACATCACCCTGTTCCACGAGATGCTCAACAAGCGCGGACGGCGCTTTTCCCTGATCGTCGGCCGCCCGATCCCGGCCAAGGCCCTGGACCCCGACGCGGCCATGGCCACCGGGGCGCTCAAGCACTTCGTCGAGCGCGTGCTGCCCGCCAACCCCGACGCGGTGCTGCGATGATCGAGATTTCCCTGCCCGACGAGGCCGCCACCCAGACCCTGGGCCAGAGGCTGGCCCAGGCCCTGCGCCCCGGCGACGCCGTCTGCCTGACCGGCCCCCTGGGGGCGGGCAAGTCGACCCTGGCCCGGGCCCTGGTCCGCGCCCTGACCTCGCCCGACGAGGAGGTGCCCAGCCCGACCTTCACCCTGGTGCAGTTCTACGACGGGCCCGACTTCCCGGTCGCCCATTTCGACCTCTACCGCCTGACCGACCCGGACGAGGCCTACGAGATCGGACTGGAGGAGGCGCTGGAGGACGGCGCGGCCGTGATCGAATGGCCCCAGCGGCTGGAGGGGCGCCTGCCGGCCAACCGACTCGCTATAGACATCGTCCCCACGGGCGACGATGGGGAGGCGCGGCGCGCCACCCTCGTCCCGCACGGAACCTTCGAAGGACGCAAGCTTGAGCTCTGATCGCGAAACCCCCAAGGCGGCCTTCCTGGCGGCCCACGGCTTCGGCGACGCCCGCCGCGAGCCGCTGGGCGGCGACGCCTCGACCCGCAGCTACGAGCGGCTGCATAGGGGCGACCAGAGCTTCATCTTCATGGACCAGCCGCCGTCGGTGGAGACCGCGCCCTGTCCGCCGGACGCAACGCCGCAACAGCGCGCGGCCCTGGGTTACAACGCCCTGGCCCGCCTGGCCGCCGGCCGGGTGGACGCCTTCGTGGCCTGCGCCGGCTGGCTGAGAGCCCAGGGCCTGTCGGCCCCCAAGGTGCTGGCCGCCGACCCGGGCGCGGGCCTGGCGGTGCTGGAGGACCTGGGCGACGACCTCTATGCCCGGCTGATCGCGGCAGGGACCGACGAGGCCCCGCTGTACGACGCCGCCATCGACGGCCTGCTGGCGATCCACGCCGCCCCGACACCCGGCGTGCTCGACTTCGACGGCTCGACCTGGCCGCTGCTGACCTATGACGACCTGGCCCTGAAGACCGCCCACGACATCTTTGTCGAATGGCAGCCGAAGTTCCGCGGCCTGACCTTCGACGCCGCCGCCCTGGCCGAATGGGAGGCCCTGTGGGCGCCGATCCGGGCGCGGGGCGAGGCCGGGGCCACCGTGTTCTGTCACCGCGACTATCACGCCGAGAACCTGATCTGGCTGCCCGCGCGCGACGGCGCGGCCCGGGTCGGGCTGCTGGACTTCCAGGACGCGGTGCTGGCCCATCCGGCCTGGGACCTGTCGATGCTGCTGCACGACGCCCGCCGCACCGTCTCGCCCGAGCGCGAGGCCGCCGGCCTCGACCGTTACCTGGCGGCCCGCCCCGACCTCGACCGCACCGCCTTCCTGGCCGACTATCACGCCCTGGGCGCGCTCAACATCGTGCGCATCCTGGGCATTTTCGCCCGGCTGGTGACCCGCGACGGCAAGCCCCGCTACGCCGACTTCATTCCCCGGCTCTGGACCTATCTCGACGTCTGTTTCGCCAATCCGGCGCTCGCGGGCCTGAAGGCCTGGTTCGACGTCCACGTGCCGGCGGAGGCCCGTCGATGACCGTCGCGCCCTCGCAGGCCCCGAAAGTCGCCATGGTCCTGGCCGCCGGCCTGGGCACCCGCATGCGGCCCCTGACCGACGACCGGCCCAAGGCCCTGGTCGAGGTCGGCGGCAAGGCGCTGATCGACCATATGCTGGACCGCCTGGCCGCCGCCGGGGTCGAGACCGCCGTGGTCAATGTCCACTATTTCGCCGACCGGCTGGAGCAGCATCTGGTCCGCCGCGCCGCCACCCACCCGCTGCCGCACATCGTCATCTCCGACGAGCGGCCCCAGGCCCTGGAGACCGGCGGCGGCGTCAAGCACGCCCTGCCGTTGCTGGGCGAGGACCCGATCTGGGTGGCCAATATCGACTCCGTCTGGATCGAGGACGCCTCGGCCATCAAGGCGGTGGCCCGCGCCTGGGATCCGGCGGCCATGGACGTCTGCCTGATGCTGGCCTCGACCAAGGCGTCGCTGGGCTTCCACGACAGCGGCGACGTGTTCCTCGGCGAGGACGGGGCGGTACGGTTCAAGGCGGCCGGCGAGACCGCGCCGCTGGTCTATGTCGGCGTCCACATCTGCAAGCCGCAGGTCGTGGCCGACGGTCCGGACGGACCGTTCTCGCTGACCCCGATCTGGAAGGCCCTGGCCGCCGATCGCCGCGTGCACGGCGTCGCGCCGTCCGGGGTGTGGATGCATGTCGGCGATCCCGACGCGCGGGAGGTCGCCGAGGCCCGCCTGGCTGGACGGACCTGAAGATGGCCGGCCCCTTCGATCATCCGGGGCCGCGCTGGTTCTCGATCCCCGCCCACCGGCCCTTCGTCGAGGACCTGGCGCGCGGGCTGCTGGAGGCCCTGGCGCCGCTGGGTCCCGAGGCCCTGCCCGCCGCCACCGTCCTGACCCCCACCCGGCGCGGGGCCCGCGCCCTGGCCGACGCCTTCGTTTCGGCCGGCGGCGGCAAGGCCCTGCTGCTGCCGCAGATCCGGCCGCTGGGCGACCTGGACGAGGGCGAGCCGCCGTTCGAGCCGGGCGAGCTGAGCCTGGACCTGCCGCCCGCCGTCTCCTCGCGCCGCCGCCGGTTCGAGCTGGCCCGACTAGTGGCCGATCACGCCCACCTGCTGTCGTTCCAGCCCCAGGCCGGCCAGGCCCTGGAGATGGCCAAGGCTTTGGCCGAGTTCCTCGACAGCTGTCAGATCGAGGAGGTGGTCACCGACGACGGCCGGTTGGACGGCCTGGCGGAAGGCGACCTGGCCCGGCACTGGCAGGTCTCGGCGCGGTTCCTCAAGGCGGTGCTGACCGCCTGGCCCAAACGCCTCCTCGAGATGGGGCTGATCGACGTCAGCGACCGGCGGGTGCGGCTGCTCAACGCGCTTTCTGACCAGTGGGAGACGAACCCGCCGCAAGGCGTGCTGGTCGCGGCCGGCTCGACCGGCACGGCGCCGGCCACCGCCCGCCTGCTGCGGGTGATCGCCGGCCTGCCGCGGGGCGCGGTCGTGCTGCCCGGCCTCGACGACGGCCTGGCCGACGACGCCTGGGACAAGATCGAGGGCCTGCCGGGCGAGCAGCATCCGCAGGGGGCGATGAAGCGCCTGCTGGTCGGGGCCGAGGTGACGCGGGCCGACGTCCGCCCCTGGTGGCCCGAGGCCGACAGCCGGGGCCGCTGGCGCCGCCGCCTGATCAACGAGGCTCTGCGTCCCGCCGAGGCCACCGCCGACTGGCTGGCCCAGATCGACCGGCTGCGAGCCGAGGCCCCGGGCCTGGACCCGATCAAGGAAGGGCTGAAGGGCCTGTCCCTGGTCAACGCCCGCACCGAGGAGGAGGCCGCCGTCGCCTGCGCCCTACTCCTGCGCGAGGCTCTGGAGACCCCCGGCCTGACCGCCGCCATGGTCACGCCCGACCAGGAGCTGGCCCGGCGGGTCAACGCCCGGCTGGCGCGCTGGGGCGTGATCCCCGACAGCTCGGCCGGCGCGCCCCTGGCCGCCAGCGCCGCGGCGATCCTGGCCCAGCATGTCGCCGGTCTCGCCGTGGAGTCGCTGGATCCCGTGCGCCTGCTGGCCGTGGCCAAGCATCCGCTGCTGCGCGCCGACGCCCAGGCCGCGCGCGACCTGGAGCGCTACGGCCTACGCGGCCCGGCCCCGCGCGACGCCGCCAAGCTTCTGGAGCGGTTGGAGAAACATCCCGACGCCAAGGCCCTGGTCGAGCGCGTACTGGCCGCCGCCCACCGCGTCGCCAGGCCCTATGTCGCCAATCCGAAAGCCGGGCAGCCGGCCGCCGCCGCCCGGGCCCTGGTCGAGGCGCTGGAGGCCCTGGCCGACCCGACCGACCTGTGGGCCGGTTCGGCCGGCGAGAGTCTGGCGGGCCTGCTGTCGTCGCTGATCACCGACGGGGTCGCCCTGCCGCCGGCCTCGGCCCAGGGCTTCGCCGACCTGCTGGACCGGCTGGTCAACGAGGAGACCCTGCGCACCGGCGGCGCCACCCATCCGCGCCTGCGGATCTTCGGGGCCATCGAGGCGCGGATGGTGCGGGCCGACCGGCTGATCCTGGCCGGCCTGGAGGAGGGGATCTGGCCGCGCGGCGCGCCGATCGACCCGTTCCTGTCGCGGCCGATGCGCGCCAAGCTCAACCTGCCGCCGCCCGAGCGCCGCATCGGCCTGACCGCTCACGACTTCGCCCAGGCCGCCTGCGCGCCCGACGTGGTCCTGGTCCACAGCGAACGCCGCGGCGGGGCGCCGGCCGTCGAGAGCCGCTGGCTGTGGCGGCTGAAGACCCTGGCGCGCGGCGCCGGCCTTTCCCTGACCGAACGGCCCGACGTGCTGGCCTGGGCCCGCGACCTGGACGCCCCCGGACCCTACGACCCGATCCGGCGCCCGGCCCCGACCCCGCCGGTCGCCGACCGTCCGCGTCGGATGGCCGTCACCCGGGTCGAGGCCCTGACCCGCGACCCCTACGCCGTCTGGGCCCGCGACATCCTCAAGCTCTATCCGCTGGACCGTCCCGACGAGCCGGTCGAAGCCCGGGCGCGCGGTACCGCGATCCACGCCGCGTTCGAAAAGTTCGCCGAGGACCATCCCGGCCCCGTGCCGGCCAACGCCGCCGAGATCTTCGCCGGCCTCTATCTGGGCGAACTGGAAAAGGCCGGCATGCCGGCCGCGGCGCTGGCCCGCGAACGCGCCCTGGCGCGCGAAGCCGCCCTGTGGGTCGCCGAGCTGGAAACCCGCCGCCGGGCCGGGGCCGAGCGGATCGTCGTGGAAGCCGCCGGCGAACTGACCTTCGACATCGGCGGGCGGCCGTTCACCGTCACCGCCAAGGCCGACCGCATCGAGCCCACCGCCGACGGCCTGGCCCACATCCTCGACTACAAGACCGGCGCCGCGCCGTCGAAGAAGCAGGTCGAGACCGGCTTCTCGCCGCAGCTGACCCTGACCGCCGCCATCCTGCGCGAGGGCGGCTTCCCGGACCTCGGCCCGCGCGAGCCGGGCGAGCTGACCTATCTGCGGGTCACCGGCCGCAGGCCGGCCGGCGTCGAGGAGGTGCGCGCCGCCGCCGGGGCCGAGGCGAGCGAGGCGGCGGTCAAGGCGCTGAACGGCCTGCGGACGCTGATCGAGCGCTACGACAATCCGAGGCAGCCGTACCTCTCGCGGGTGGCCCCGCAGTTCGTGCACGACCACGCCGGCGACTACGGCCACCTGGCGCGGGTGTTCGAATGGTCGACCAGCGGCGACGACGGGGAGGGGGTGGAGTGAGGTCCCTCCTCACGCAGATCCTCTCCCTCTGGGGGAGGTGGCCCAGAGGGCCGGAGGGGGTTCATCCCCGCCGGCTCAGCAATACCCCCTCCGTCAGCTTCGCCGACACCTCCCCCAGAGGGGGAGGATCTTGATGACCATGTCCGACGCCCCGACCTTGCAACCCGACCCCCAGCGCGTCGCCGCCGACCCGGCCATCTCGGCCTTCGTCACGGCCAACGCCGGCTCGGGCAAGACCAAGACCCTGATCGACCGGGTCGCGCGCCTGCTGCTGGCCGGCTCGGCGCCCGAGGCCATCCTGTGCGTCACCTACACCAAGGCCGCCGCCGCCGAGATGCAGCGGCGGCTGTTCGAGCGGCTGGGCGAATGGTGCGTCACCCCCGACGTCAAGCTGCGCGAGCAGCTGGGCGCGCTGGAGGGCCGCGAACCGGCCGGCTTCGACCACCGCGAGCTGTCCAAGGCCCGGGGCCTGTTCGCCAAGGCGCTGGAGACGCCGGGCGGGCTGAAGATCCAGACCATCCACGCTTTCTGCGAGAAGCTGCTGCGGCGCTTTCCACTGGAGGCCGGGGTCTCGCCGGGCTTCCAGGTGATGGACGACAGCGCCAGCGCCGCCATCGCCCAGGGCGCCCTGCGGCAGGTGGCGGCCTATGTCACCGACCACGACGATGCGTTCGCCCAGGCCTATGCCCGGTTCTCGACGGCCCTCGACTTCGCCAGCTTCGAGGCGATGTTCGCCGCCCTCGAAAGCCGGCGCGGGGCGATCGGGGAGTATCTGGGCGCGGACCACGGCCCCTCGGGTTTCATTGGAGATGTCTGGAACGCCTGCGGCTTCCAGGCGCCGTCCAGCGCGGGCCGCATCGCCGACGAAGCCATGGCGGAATTGGATCCGGACCTCTGGGAAGCCTGCGCCAGCCTTTTGGAATCGAGCGGCAAGATCCGCGACACCGAACACGCCGAGCGACTGAGGCGGACGCTGGCGACAGGCGCGTTCGAGGACGCCCTGGCGGCCATCTTCACCGACAAGGGCGAACCCAGGAAGCACTACGCCACGACGACGACATTCAAGCCGCGCGAAGACCTGCGCGCACGCCTGCTCGGCGAACAGGAGCGCCTGGAAGAGGCCCGTGAATGGCTGAACGCCGCGCGCGTCGCGGAAGACAGCATCGACGCATTGCTGCTGGCCGGCCTCTACATCGACGAACACAACAAGGAGAAGGCCGCGCGCGGCGCGCTCGACTTCGCCGACCTGATCGACAAGACCAAGGAACTGCTGACGAAGAAAGTCGATGCTGCTTGGGTGCTCTACAAGCTGGACGGCGGCATCGAGCATATCTTGCTGGACGAAGCCCAGGACACCGCTCCGGAACAATGGGAGATACTCGGAGCCCTCACCTCCGACTTCTTTGCGGGGGCCGGTGCGGTTCGATGGCGGACTCAACACCAAGAAGCTCAGAATGCTCGCACGCTATTCATCGTCGGCGACCCAAAGCAATCGATCTACTCGTTCCAGGGTGCCGATCCGGCGAAGTTTCTGGTCGAGACCCAGAACTACGTCGCCCAGATTACGGCGGTGGACCTGCCGAATTTCGCCATCACGTTGGACCGGTCCTATCGTTCGACCCGAGATGTCCTGAGCTTCGTGGACGCCCTTATGAGCGCTCCGGGGATCCGCGAGGCGGTAGCGGGGCCAACAGCGGACGTCATCCAACACAAGGGCTTCCTGCCTCACGCCGGCTGCGTGGATCTTTGGCCGTTGGAGCGCGAACTTCCTGGTGAGGAGCGGGAGGCCTGGGACGCGCCGCTCGACGCTCAGGGAGAGCAGAGCGCCAACCGTCGTCTTGCCGAAAAGATCACCGCCGAGATCAAGGCTTTGATCGCCCGAGGCGACGAGGTGCTCGACAAGGAGACAGGAAAGCCACGTCGAGCTCACCATGGCGATATCCTAGTGTTGGTGCGCCGCCGCAAAGCGCTGTTCGAGGAAATATTGCGCGCTCTTAAGCGCGGTGAAGTGCCGGTGGCCGGGGCCGACCGCCTGAGCCTGTCGGCCCACATCGTGTTCGACGACCTCTTGGCCCTGGGCCGCTTCTGCCTGTTCCCCGACGACGACCTGACCCTGGCGGCCCTGCTCAAGAGCCCGTTCTGCGGCCTGTCGGACGACGACCTCTACGCCCTGGCCAGGGGCCGGCCCGCCACGCTGTGGAAGGCGTTGAGCGACCGCGCCGCCGAGCAGCCCCGGTGGACCGCCGCCCACGCCCTGCTGCGCTGGGCGCTCACGGAATCGCGCCGCAAGCAGCCGTTCGAGTTCTACGCCCTGCTGCTGGGCCGGGTGGACGACACCACGCGCTCCAACCGCGCCAAGGTGCTGACCCGCCTGGGCGAGGAGGCCGCCGAGGCCCTGGACGAATTCCTGGCCCAGGTCCTGGCCGCCGAGCAGCGCGGGGTGCGCGACCTCGAAGCCCTGGTCGCCGACTTCGCCAGCCTGGACATCGTGGTCAAGCGCGAGATGGAGGGCGCCCGCCACGAGGTGCGGGTGATGACCGCCCACGGCTCCAAGGGGCTGGAGGCGCCGATCGTCTTCCTGCCCGAGACGACGATGAAAGGCGGGGCGCGCGGCTCGCCGCTGATGCGCACGGCCGAGGGCGGCTTCCTGTGGTCCGCCAGCAAGGCCAACGACTGCGAGGCCTCGGCCCGGGCCCGCGAGCTGCGCGAGAAGAAGGACGCCGAGGAGGCCCTGCGCCTCTACTACGTGGCCCTGACCCGGGCCCGCGACCGGCTGGTCCTGTGCGGCCGGATCGACGCCCGCACCAAGGCCGAGAACGTCGGCGGCTGGTACGCCGCCGCCCAGGCCGCCTTCGCCCACGCGGACATCGCGCCCCGGGTGCGCGAGATCTCCGACGACGGCCGCCGACGCTTCGGCCCCGACCCGATGCGGGCCGAGGCCCCGGCCCCGCGCGCCGCGCCGGCCCCCGTCCCGACCCCCGCCTGGACCCTGGCCCCGGCCGCGCCCGAGACGCCCGCCGCCCGCTACGCCGCGCCCTCGACCCTGGAGGACGAGGCCCGGGGCAGCGCGCCCTCGCCCCTGGCGGCGGTGGCCGGCCTGGGCCGCTACCGGCGCGGCGAGATCATCCACCGGCTGCTGCAGCTGCTCCCGGACCTGGAGCCGGCCGCCCGCCGCGCCGCCGCCGGCCGCCTGCTGGCCGCCGAGCGCGACCTGACCGACGACCAGCGTGCGGAAATGGCGTCCGCCGCCTTCGGGGTGCTGGAGGATGATCGGTTCGCGGCGGTGTTCGGCCCCGGCTCGCGGGCCGAGGTCTCGGTGGCCGGCGGGGCGTCGACACTGCCGCCCGCCCTGCGGATCGCCGGCCGGGTCGACCGGCTGGTGGTTACGCCGGATCGCGTGCTGGTGGTCGACTACAAGACCAACCGCCCCTCGCCCGACCGCATAGAGCACGCCGATCCGGCCTATCTGTCGCAGATCGCCGTCTACGCCGCCGTGCTGGCCGAGGTGTTCCCCGATCGGCCGATCGAGGCGGCGATCGTCTGGACGGACGGTCCCAAACTCATGGCGGTTCCAGAAAAGGTGATGGCCGCCGCCCTGGCCCGGCTGTTCTAGATCATTGCCGAGGGGGGCCCGGCCCCCTAAATCTTGACGCAAGACGGGGAGCGAATCCCCGATGACGACAGTTTTCTAGCGCGCCCCTAACCCTCCGGGCGCAGATGGAGCCAGACGATGAGCACCGTGACGGTGACCGACGAGTCCTTCGAAAAGGACGTCCTGCAGGCCGACAAGCCGGTCCTGGTCGACTTCTGGGCCGAATGGTGCGGCCCGTGCAAGCAGATCGCCCCCGCCCTGGAGCAGATCTCCGAGGAGCTGGCCGACCACGTCACCGTGGCCAAGGTCAATATCGAGGACAGCCCCACCACTCCGTCGCGCTACGGCGTGCGCGGCATTCCGACCATGATGCTGTTCCGCGGCGGCCAGATGGCCTCGATGAAGGTCGGCGCCATGCCCAAGGCCAAGATCCTGGAATGGCTGAACGAGGCCGGGGTGCATCAGCCGGCCTAAGCGTTCGCCGCTTTTGAGTTTGATTGGCGGCCGCCCGTCTCGCGCAAGCGAGGCGGGCGGTCTGCGTTTGGGGGATGATGATTAAGGTCGCCTGGCGGCCGCTCTACTGATCTTGCCCGGCGCCCTAGAGCGTTTCCCGACCTGATTGCATCAGGCCGGCGCTCTAGGTTTTTGTTTTAGCGCATTTTCTTCACGCGAACCGGTGTCCACTTCGCTCGAAAATGCCCTAGTCGCCGAGCAGCGCCGCGTTGCCCCAGGTGACGACCGTGGGCGCCTTGTTCTTGGCGGAATTGCCGCGCGCCACCAGCTCGACGATCTTCACGCCGGCTATGTTGGCGCTCAGGGGCTGCGCC